>Ga0210086_1000162_pt1 | contig 42273 bp, 36 predicted proteins | sample China_Galinas_PW_3_FD_184867 | JGI IMG/M metagenome (GOLD analysis project Ga0210086, IMG submission 184867) | Wetland microbial communities from San Francisco Bay, California, USA, that impact long-term carbon sequestration - China_Galinas_PWB_D2... | ecosystem: Environmental > Aquatic > Marine...
GGTCAACGCCCGGCGCGCCCCCAAATCGGCGGCCTCCTCGATGCGGCGCCTGGCGTCGCGGCGATAAATCCGCAACCGAGCAGCCAGCACCGAGCCCAGCCGACCCCCGATCTCGTCCACCGCGGCGCGCGCCAACCCGCCAATCAGGTCATGCTCACCGGCAGGCAGCCGCCGCCGCCAACTCTCCCGACGCTCCAACAACACCAGCCGCTCAGCATGGCTCAGCGCATCCTCATCGAGTGCGTCCAGCTTGGTCAACGCAGCGTCGATGGCATGGCAGATGCCGACCGCCTCGTCGAACTGAATCGAACTCACACCCGCAATGTACCCACCGACACCGACAACCTCGGGCCGCAAACCCTGCCGCACAACGTAATTCGGGCCCACTTATCCACAACCCGGAATCCATCCACAGATGTCGGCAAAGTCCAAAGAAGTCCTTGACAACCACCGCCGACCGAGTTAGAGATCGCCGGCGCGGCGTGCCCGATACAGCTTGATGTCACTGCGAAAGCCCTTGAGCCGCCGCGGACCCGCGAACGACCAGACGAAGCGGTCGTCGTCGCCGATCGCCTCGCGCGTGGACTCGGCCACCAGCACCGCAGCCGGTCTCGCCACAGCTGTCACCCGGCTCGCCAGATTGACCGGACTGCCGAACCAGTCACCTGCTCGGCTCACCGCTGCCCCACTCGCGACGCCGACCCGTAGCTGGGGCAAGTCTGAATCTTCGGCAGTGGCAAGCAGGTCCAGCATCGCGTCAAGTAGCGGTGCGGGCTCCGGGCAGACGAGCATCACCGCATCGCCGATGGTCTTGATCAAGCGCACCGGAAGGACCGCCACGTCGTGGGCGAGATCGGCGAGGCGGCTCGCGAGTTGCTCGAGATCCTCCGGCGGCACGGCCTCCCCCAGCCGGGTGAATCCGACGAGATCCGCGAACGCCACCGTCACCAGTCGCGCACCGGGAAGCGCCGTGCCCTGAGCGCGTTCGGACGCGTTGACTGCCTCCGTCTCCATCATGTGCCGCAACTGCAGGAACAGCATGTCTTGGATCATTGGCCCCAGAAGCGGACCCACGCGGGTCATCAACGCTTCGGAACCCTGCGCAATCTCCAGTTCCGTTGCCCTAGGACGAAGTAGAGCTGCCAACGCGCTGTAGCGCATCATCTCCGCGGCGTGCGAAAGGCCGTCTGCCAGCACACGGACCACGCTCACCAGTTGATCGGGATCGATGCCGGCGCTGACGAACTCCTGCGCCCGGACAGCGGCCTCGCCGTCGGCTCGCAAATGCACGCGCGCGTCCGGATCGTCGACGCGCGACAGTCCTACGGCCTGTTGCAGGCGCTGAAAAAGGTCCAAGTCGATGTGGTGCGTCTCGCAGATCTCCCGTGCCGAGACGAACGTCCCGTCGTCACCCAGCATCCGGCGAGCCGGCAACAACATCGGCGCGAAGGCACCGCGAAGCTGTTCGACCGTGAAGCCCCGCCCCAGTAGCCATTCGACCAGCTCCGCGCGTTCTGCGCGCGCGTCGCCCTCGAGCCCGTTGAGCAGTCCCGCCACGTCGATGTCACCGTCTGTCGCCACTGCGTCAACCTATATCGAGCACGGCTCGCCACGCCTCGAGCTTTGCGCGGTACGACATCGCGGCGTGGGCCGGACTCGTCGACGGCAGCCGAATGCAGTCGATCGGGGCGGCGAGCTGCGGCGCCACCAGCCGCCGGAACACAGACTCCGCCTTCGCGCCGTTGAAGAACACCTGCGAAACGCCGGGGTGTTCGACAAAGAACCCTTCGAAGTCGTTGACTTCCATGGTTTCTCGCACAATCGCCGCGTCGAGGCTGCCGGGGCGGTCGCAGACACGCAGCACGTCCCACAAACCGATGCCGGCGGAAAGCACACCGCGCAGACGGGACGAATAGCCGGCATCCGCCTCGAACCCGATCAGATCGCACATGATGCGCCAGAACGCGTTTCGCGGATGCGCGTAGTACTGCTGCCTTTGCAGCGACACCTCGCCCGGCATCGAGCCGAGCACCAGCACGCGGGTGCGGCCGTCGACGACGGGCGGCAAACCAGTCGGCACGGTGCAACCTTACGAGACGGTACGGTGGCGGGATGTCATGCGTGTTCTGTGAGGTCGTCGCGGGCACGGCGCCCGCGATCCGGGTTTATGAAGATGACGATTACCTGGCCATCCTCGACATTCGCCCGTTCACCCGAGGCCACTCACTGGTTCTTCCCAAGCGGCACACCGTCGACCTCACCGACACGCCGCCGGAGACGTTGGTCGATATGGTGGCGATCGGCCAGCGCATCGGCCTCGCCGCCCGAGCGTCGGAGCTGAAAGCCGACGGCACGAACATCGCGATCAACGACGGTCGCGCCGCGTTCCAGTCGGTGTTTCACATCCATTTACACGTGTTGCCGCGACATGACGGCGACAAGCTGTCGTTCGCCAAGGGCATGCTGCTGCGCCGTGACCCGGACCGCGAAGAAACCGGACGCATCCTGCGCGACGCGCTGGCGCGGATCGACGCCGAGCAGTAACACTGTGCCCATGGATGTTTCCCAGTGGGTCGAACAGAATGTCGGCGCGCCGCTGCTTCGGCTGCATGACCGGCTCTACCAGAAGACCAACGGCCGAATCGGGCACAAGTTCCCCGGTGTTCCGCCCAGCCTCCTATTGCACACCGTCGGCGCGAAAACGGGTCGGCGCCGGACCAACTCCTTGACATACGCGCGAGACGGCGACACCTATCTGATCGTCGCCTCCAACGGAGGCTCACCGCGCTACCCCGGCTGGTATCACAATCTGCGCGCTCATCCGGAGGTCGAGATAAACGTCGGGCCAAAGCGATTCGCGGTGACGGCGCGAGTGGTGACGCCAGACGACGCGGACTACCAGCGGCAGTGGCAGATCGTCAACAAGAACAATGCAAACCGGTACAACTCGTATCAGCGCAGGACCTCGCGACCCATCCCCATCTTCGAGCTCAAGCCAATCGCTTAAAACAGTTCCTTCGCCAATAACTCCAGCGTCGCCTCGCGGCCGGGCGAGGTAGCCGGATCCGTGCGGCGATGCGCCGACGCGACGGGGTGCACCATTACCTCGTCGACGCCGAACCGGTCCGCGAGCGCGCGCACCTGCTCGGCAGCCTCCGCCGGGGTGCCGACGACCGCGCGAGCGAGACCCGCGTCGACAACCGCCGCCTCGGTCGGGCTCAGCCGCCGCGCCGCTGCGTCCTCGACGACGTCGAGCGGGCCCAGCGGTTGCCCGGTCCGCAGCCTTGCCATCATCTGCAGGTTCGGCAGCAGCAACGCCTCGGCTCCTTCGCGCGTCGCCGCGACCGCGGCGTTGACCGTCAAGAACGTCACCGGCTCCGGAGCGATCTCGCTGGGCACGAACTGCGAGCGATAGACGCGTAGCGCCGCTTCGGTGCCCTTGCCCGTGAAGTGATGTGCGAACACGTACGGCAAGCCCTTCGCGGCGGCGAGGTGCGCCGAGTACGCCGACGAGCCGAGCAGCCACAGCCGCGGCTCACCAACCGCAGACGGCGTGGCCTTGAGGATGTACTGCTGCTGCGGGATCGCGACGCGGGCTCCGTGCGCGCTCATCAGTGCGGCGACGTGGTCGAGGTACTCCGGGAACCTGTCGATGTCGCTATCGTCTCGCCCGGCCGGCCCGCGCAGCATGAACGACGTCACCGGGTCGGAGCCGGGCGCCCGCCCGATGCCCAGGTCGATGCGGCCCGGGTAGGCAGCCTCCAGCAAAGCGAACTGCTCCGCGACGGCCAGCGGCGCGTGGTTGGGCAGCATCACACCACCGGAGCCGAGCCGGAGGTGCGACGTGTGCGCGCCGAGCAGCGCGATCAGCACCGGCGGACTGGTCGCCGCGACCGAAGCCATGTTGTGGTGCTCGGCCACCCAGTAACGGGTGTAGCCGAGGCGATCCGCGGACTGGGCCAGGCGGATTGTCGCCGCCAACGCGTCCGCAGTCGACTGGTCGGTGCGGACCGGGACGAGGTCGAGTACGGAAAGTCGCATCAGTGATCTCAACGCCGGTGTGAACCCGTAATTCCCGCGGCGGTTCGCGCCCGCGCGAAGACGTCGTCGAGCATCGCCGGGGTCAGCTTGCCGGTGAACGTGTTCTGCTGGCTCGGGTGATAGCAGCCGAGCAGCAGTAGCCCGGGGCCGACGGTCGCTTCGGCGCCGTGGCCGAAGTGCGGTGCGGGCGACCCGGCGCGCACCACCTGCAGCGCCGCCCGCCACGCGAAGCCGCCCAGGGCGACGATCACCCGCACGTGCGGGCCGACCAGCCGCCACTCGGCGTCCAGCCACGGCACGCAGGTGCGTTGTTCGGCCGGCGTGGGCTTGTTGCCCGGCGGCGCACAGCGCACGGCCGCGGCGACGCGGGTGTCGACGAGTTGCAGCCCGTCCGCGGCATCGACGGCCAGCGCCTGGTTGGCCAGACCGGCGCGGTGCAACGCCGCGAACAGCACGTCGCCGGAGCGGTCCCCGGTGAAGACTCGGCCGGTGCGGTTGCCGCCGTGCGCCGCGGGCGCCAACCCGATGATCAGCACCCGCGGCCGCTCAGATCCCCACCCAGTCACCGGACGGCCCCAGTACGGTTGCGCGGCAAAGGATTTCCGCTTGACCCGGGCGACCTCCTCGCGCCAGTCCAACAGCCGCGGGCAGGCCCGGCACACGGACACCGCGGCATCGAGCTCGCCCACCGCCGAAGTGCAATCGGCGAGGGCGCGCACCTCGTCGGGCGTCGACGCGACCGGCGTCGTGGTCGTCGCCGGATCGCCGGGCCAGCCGGAGCCGGGCGACGCCGGCGATTCGAAGAGTGTGCCGAGTCGCGGATGGGGCAAGCGCACCAGTCCACTGTGCACGCCCGGAAAATCCGTCGCCGACTGGGCTGGCCCACTGCTAGATTCCCGGCAGATTCCCATGTCCATCCAGTCGACCACCTCGCGCGGCCCGGTATCCCTTCTGCTGTTCGCCACGCTGGTGGCCGCCGCGGGCAACGGAATCAGCATCGTCGCGTTCCCCTGGCTGGTGCTGCAGCGCGACGGCAGCGCGCTCGACGCGTCGATCGTCGCCGGTGCGGCGTCGCTGCCGCTGCTGTTCTCGACGCTGCTGGCCGGTACGGCCGTGGATTTCTTTGGCCGCAAACGCATCTCGATCGTTTCCGACGTGCTGTCGGGGGTGACGGTGGCGGCAATTCCGGTGCTGGCGTTGCTGTTCGGCGCGTCCGCAGTGGACGTCACCGTGCTGGCAGCCCTCGCCGCCCTGGGCGCGGTGTTCGATCCGGCCGGCATCACCGCGCGCGAGTCGATGCTGCCCGAGGCTGCGGCGCGCGCCGGTTGGACGCTCGACCGCACGAACGGCCTGTACGAAGCCGTGTTCAACGTGGCCTACATCGTCGGGCCCGGACTCGGCGGGCTGCTGATCGCGACGATCGGCGGCATCAACACGATGTGGGTGACCGCGGCGACGTTCGCGTTATCGATCATCGCGGTCGCGCTGCTGCGCCTGGAAGGCGCGGAACCGCCTGCCGCCCACGAGCGCCTCGACGGCATGTGGTCGGGCATGGCCGAAGGATTGCGGTTCGTCTGGAACATGAAGGTGCTGCGCACCCTGGCGCTGATCGAGCTCGCGATGACGGGGCTGTACCTGCCGATGGAAGGCGTGCTGTTCCCGAAGTACTTCACCGACCGCAACGAGCCGGCGCAGCTCGGCTGGGTGCTGATGGCGCTGAGCATCGGGGGGTTGTGCGGGGCGCTGGCCTATCCGCTGCTCATCCGGCGGGTGAGCCGCCGCGCCACGCTGCTGATCGCCACGCTGACGCTGGGCGTGTGCACCACCGCGATCTCGCTGCTGCCGCCACTGCCGGTGATCCTGCTGCTGTGCGCCCTGGTCGGCCTTGTGTACGGGCCCGTCGCGCCGATCTACAACTACGTGATGCAGACCAAGTCGCCGCCGCAGCTCCGGGGCCGGGTGGTCGGCGTGATGACGTCGCTGGCGTATGCGGCCGGGCCGCTGGGTTTCATGCTGGCCGGTCCGCTCGCCGACGCGTTCGGCCTGCAGACGACGTTCCTGGCGCTGGCAGTCCCGATGATCGTTGTCGGGCTGGTTTCGCTGCGGCTGCCCTTGCTGCACGAATTGGACCGGCCGTCGACTTGCGGACCCTAGCGCTGGACCACAAAATTAGGGTCGCCTTGATGCGTCACCGACGACGCCTGTAACGAATGCGGTGCTCGAACGGAAGCCTTAAGCAGTGGCTTCAGCAGGACACGAGAGGTTGACGGTGAACATGGACGTGAACATCGAAATCCGAGCCCAGGCCCGGGTCACCGGCCTGACCGCTGCCGCGTGTGTGGCTGCCATGATCTCTGCGCCGACCGCCCTGGCAGATGAGCCGACGCCAGTTCCCCCGCCGCCCGACGTCATCACCCAGGTCGCGGCCACCGATGCCGCCACCGATGCACCACCTGCCGCGCCCGCCGCGCCGGCCGCGGTGCCGCACCTGTCCAGCCCGGAAAACCTGCCACCGGGCACCACGGACACACCCGTCAACGAGGGCCCCCGCACGTCGTACCTTCGCGGGATCTGGCACGCCGTCCAGGATCAGGACCTGACCTGGAAGGACGGGCTCCTGATGCTGGCGCAGCGTCCGATGAATGCGGGCGCGGCGCCTCCACCCGGCGTTCCGGCCGGCCCCCAGGCACCGGGACCTGCGGAGCCCCCGCCGCCGGTTCCGTAGCGGTCAGTTTCGTTTCCGACGGTCTTCCCTCGGCTACACAGCCGGAGAAGCATGGATGTAGCCATCCTTGCCGACCCGCTCAAGCCGAGGAGACCCGGATGCCCACGCTTCGCCACACCAGCCACGCCGCCGACGCGGAAACCGTCGCCCTGCTGGAAGCGCTCGCAGGCCGAGTCAGCAGCGAGAACGCCGGCTCGCATCGCGAGGTCACCAACGCGATGACCGGCGAGCCGCTGGGGCGGGTGCCGCATTGCACCAGCGACGACGTCGTCGCCGCGGCGCGCCGGGCCCGTGAGCTGCAGACGCAGTGGGCGGCGCGGCCGATACGCGAGCGCGCCGAGGTCGTGTTGCGGTTCCACGACTTGGTGCTGCGCCATCAGGACGAGGTGCTCGACGTCATCCAGCTGGAGAACGGCAAGGCGCGCCGGCACGCGTTCGAAGAGGTCGCTGACGTCGCGCTGACCGCGCGCTACTACGCGAACACCGCCGAGGACTACCTGACACCCAAGCGCCGGCAAGGCGTGCAGCTGATGCTCACCGAAGTCTGGGAACATCACCACCCCAAGGGCCTGGTGGGCATCATCTCGCCGTGGAACTACCCGCTCACGCTCGGCATCAGCGACGCTCTGCCGGCGCTCATGGCGGGCAACGCCGTGCTCGCCAAGCCCGACGACCGCACGCCGTTCTCGGCGCTGTGGGCGGTGCAGATGCTGGAGCGGGCGGGCATGCCTGCCGGGCTGGTGCAGCAGGTCACCGGGCCGGGAGCCGAACTGGGCACCCCGATCATCGAGCAGAGCGACTATCTGATGTTCACCGGTTCGACCAGCACCGGGCGGACGGTCGCCGCCCAGGCCGGCGAGCGGCTCATCGACTGCTCGATGGAACTCGGCGGCAAGAACGCGCTGCTGGTCCTCGACGATGCCGACGTCGGCAAGGCCGCAACCGGCGCCGTCCGTGCGGCGTTCTCCAACGCGGGACAGCTGTGCATTTCGATTGAGCGCATCTATGTCCCCAGCCCGCTGTGGGACGACTTCGTCGACCGGTTCGTGGTGGCCACCAAGGCGATGAAACTGTCCGCTGCACTGGACTATTCGGCCGACATGGGCACGCTGATCAGCGAGAAGCAGCTCGAGACCGTCACGCACCACGTCGACGACGCGGTGAGCAAGGGCGCCACCGTGCTCGCCGGAGGGCGGGCGCGGCCCGACATCGGTCCGTACTTCTACGAGCCGACGATCCTGAGCGGCGTGCGGGAAGGCATGGTCGCGTTCGCCGACGAGACGTTCGGCCCCGTCGTGTCGCTGTACCGCGTCGAAACCGAGGACGAAGCGATCGCCAGGGCCAACGACAGCTCCTACGGGCTGAACTTCAGCGTGTGGACGTCGGATCCGGAGCACGGGCGCAGGGTCGCAGCCCGGTTGCAGGCCGGCACCGTGAATGTCAACGAGGGCTACGCGGCCGCGTGGGGGTCGATCGACGCGCCGATGGGCGGGATGAAGGACTCCGGCCTGGGCCGTCGGCACGGCGAGTACGGCATCCTGAAGTACACCGAGCCGCAGACCATCGCGATCGAGAAGCTGGTGCCGGTCGGGCCGCCGCCCTGGCTGCGCGCCGACAGGTACGCGCGGGTGATGACGGCCGGCCTGCGGGCGCTGCGCCGCCTACCCGGAGTCAAGTAGGACCGCCACTAGGATCGGGACGTGACCGCGGACGTCCTCGCCGAGCTGATCGCCGAACTGCCGGACGGCGTGGTCGTCACCGACCCGGCGATCACCGAGTCCTACCGGCAGGACCGCGCGCTGGACCCGTCGGCGGGAAAGCCGATGGCCGTGGTGCGTCCACGCCGCACCGAGGACGTCCAGGCGGTGCTGGCTTGGGCGGTGGTGCCCCGCGGCGCCGGCAGCGGATTATCCGGCGGCGCAACGGCATTGGACAACGGCATCGTGCTGTCAACCGAGCGGATGCGCGACATCACCGTCGAGCCGGTGACCCGCACCGCGGTGGTGCAGCCGGGGCTCTTCAACGCCGAGGTGAAACGCGCCGTCGCCGAACACGGGCTGTGGTATCCACCGGATCCGTCGTCGTATGAGATCTGCAGCATCGGCGGCAACATCGCGACCAACGCCGGCGGACTGTGCTGCGTCAAGTACGGGGTCACCACCGACTACGTGCTGGGCCTGCAGGTGGTGCTGGCCGACGGCACCGCGGTCCGGCTCGGCGGCCCGAGGCTCAAAGACGTTGCCGGGCTGAGCCTGACGAAGTTGTTCGTCGGCAGCGAGGGCACGCTGGGGGTGGTCACGGAGATCACGCTGCGGCTGCTGCCGGCACCACACCGGTCGAGCACCGTGGTTGCGACGTTCGCGTCGCTGGAGGCAGCGATCGACGGGATCCTGGCCGTGTCGAGCCGGATGCGCCCGTCGATGCTGGAGTTCATGGACTCGGCCGCGGTGAACGCGGTCGAGGACAAGCTGAAGATGGGGTTGGATCGCAATGCCGCGGCGCTGGTGATCGCCGGGTCCGACGAACGCGGCGTCTCTGCCGGTGAGGACGCCGAGGTGATCGCCGCGGCTTTCGCGGAAAGCGGTGCGACGGAAGTCTTCTCAACCGACGACCCTGACGAGGGTGAGGCGTTCGTCGCCGCTCGCCGGTTCGCCATTCCGGCGGTCGAGGCCAAGGGCACGCTGCTGCTCGAGGACGTCGGTGTGCCGCTGCCCCGGCTCGGCGACCTGGTCACCGGGATCGCGGGCATCGCCGCCGACCGGGATGTGATGATTTCGGTGATAGCGCATGCCGGTGACGGCAACACCCATCCGCTGATCGTCTACGACCCGAGCGACCCGGCGATGAAGGAGCGCGCCGAGGTGGCGTTCGGCGAGATCATGGATTTGGCGATCGACCTCGGTGGCACGATCACCGGCGAGCACGGTGTCGGCCGGCTGAAGCGGTCCTGGCTGGCCGGGCAGATCGGGCCGGGCGCGATGGCGTTGAACCGCCGCATCAAGGACGCGTTGGACCCATTGGGCATTTTGAACCCCGGCGCCGCGATCTAGGCGCACGCCGAGATTGCAGATCGGCAGAAGATGCGCGAGTAGAGACCTGCCGGAATGCAATTTCGGCGATTCGATGGTTGACAGACCTCTGGCTCCTGTCGTAGTCATAAGACATGACATCGACTTTGTCTCATCCCGCCGCATTTCGGTTGGCCACCGCCAACACCTGGCCCGATCCGTGGCCGATGTATGCGGCCCTACGTGACCGCGATCCGGTGCATCACGTCGTCCCGGCTCAGAACCCCGAACACGACTACTGGGTGCTGTCGCGCCACGCCGACGTCTGGTCCGCGGCGCGCGACCACGAGACGTTCTCCTCGGCGCAGGGCCTCACCGTCAACTACGGCGAACTGGAAATGATTGGACTGCAGGATAATCCACCGATGGTCATGCAGGATCCGCCGGTGCACACCGAGTTTCGCAAGTTGGTGGCGCGCGGCTTCACCCCACGCCAGGTGGAGGCCGTCGAGCCGGCCGTGCGCGCGTTCGTCGTCGAGCGCCTGGAACGGCTGCTGGCCAACGGCGGCGGGGACATCGTGGCCGAGCTGTTCAAGCCACTGCCGTCGATGGTCGTCGCGCACTACCTCGGCGTGCCCGAAGAAGACCGCAAGCACTTCGACGGCTGGACGGAGGCGATCGTCGCGGCCAACACCGTCGACGGCGGTGTCGGCAACGCGCTGGCGTCGGTCGGCGACGCGGTGGGCTCGATGATGGCGTACTTCACCGACCTGATCGAGCGCAGGCGTCGCGAGCCCGGGGACGACACCGTGTCGCATCTGGTTGCCGCCGGCGTCGGCGCAGACGGCGATATCGCGGGCACGCTTTCGGTGCTGGCCTTCACGTTCACGATGGTCACCGGCGGCAACGACACCACGACCGGGATGCTCGGCGGCTCGGTACAACTGCTGCACCAACGGCCCGACCAGCGCACGCTGTTGGCACGGTGGCCACAGCTGGTCCCCGACGCTGTCGACGAGCTGCTGCGGCTGACCTCGCCGGTACAGGGGCTCGCCCGCACCACCACCCGCGACGTCACGATCGCCAACACGACCATTCCGGCGGGTCGCAAGGTGCTGCTGCTCTACGGGTCCGCCAACCGCGATGAACGCCAATACGGCCCGGACGCAGGCGAACTCGACGTCATGCGCCGCCCCGCCAAGATCCTGACGTTCAGCCACGGCGCCCATCACTGCGTCGGCGCCGCCGCGGCGCGGATGCAGGCACGTGTCGCATTGGGCGAATTGCTTTCCCGCTGCTCGGATTTCGAGGTGGACGAGGATGCCATCGTCTGGGCCGGGGGCAGCTACGTGCGACGTCCGCTGTCCGTTCCGTTCAAGGTGATCTGCTGATGGCCGGCGACTGGCTGGCCACGAGCCGCAACGAGGTCGCCGTCGACCGGATCCTCGACGCTGCGGCGTCGCTGTTCGCCGAGCGTGACGCAGCCGGCGTCGGGATGCACGAGATCGCTAGCGCGGCGGGGTGTTCACGGGCGACGCTGTACCGCTACTTCGACAGCCGCGAAGCATTGCACACCGCGTTCGTCAACCGCGAGGCCTACCGGCTGTTCGGGGAACTCAGCGCCCGCATCAAGGACGTGCAAGACCCGGCCGAGCGGCTCGTCGCTGGCATCACCGCCGCGTTGAGGGCGGTTCGTAGCAGCCCCGCGCTGGCGTCGTGGTTCGCGGCAAGCGAGCCACCGATCGGCGGCGAGATGGCCGAGCACTCCGAGGTGATCACCGTTCTGACGGCCACGTTCGTGAACTCGCTGGGGCCCGACGATGCCGCCGTCGTCGAACGCCGCGCCCGGTGGCTGGTTCGGGTGATCACGTCGCTGTTGATCTTCCCGGGTCGCGACGAGGCCGACGAGAAGCAGATGCTGCAGGACTTCGTGGTGCCGACCGTGGTGCACAGCGCCGGCCGCGTCTAGTTTCGGGTCCGCTCGTGCGGGGTACCGACGCTGCGACACATGCGCTACCCGAGGAGGCGACGATGACTGCGCGGAGGTTGCTCCTGATCGGAGGTGCGGTGATGCTGGTGGCGGGCATCATCGCGCTACTCGTGCCGGTTTCGGCGTCCGGCAACAGCGGCAGCGTCGGCTGTGGCAACGCCGTCGCCAGCGACCTGTCCGCAGCCCGGGAAAAGGACAACAACCTCGGCAATGCCGCCGCGGACACTGCGTCGAACTTCGGATTGCCCGGGGTGGCGTCGCAGATTCCGCAGACCCGTTACGTCGAGGCCTGCAATTCCGCGCTGTCGACCCGGCGGGCATGGTCGATTCCGCTGGCCGTCGTGGGCTTATTGCTGGCCGGCGGATCTTTTCTGGTTCGCGGCCGAACGGCGCGCTAACGCCGTACGCGGGTGAACCGGTGCAGGACCCACGCCAGCGGGATCGTCATCGCGAAGGTGACGGCGAACAACGTGACCATGTTGCCGGTGTAAACCCGCCAGTGCAGCACTTCGACCATCGCGATTTCCATCACGATGAGGTGGATCAGGAAGATCTCGTAGGAGATCTCGCCTAGCCACACCATCGGCCGACTCGCCAGTGCCCGCGCGTACCATCCGCGATTGCCGAGCGCCAGAGGTGCCACCATCAGCACCGCGATCACCGCGTAGAACAGCGCCTTGGCCAACGCTTCTGACAGTTCGCGCGGCGAGGTGGTGGGTTCACCGCCGAGCGGGGTCGACACGACGAGATAGCACGCCAGCGCGAGAGGCAAGCAAATTGCGGCGTACCACCGCCGGCCTATCGCCGCCAGCACCGCCAGGATCATGCCGCCCGTAAACCAGGCGAGATAACTGGGCAGCCAGAGTCGCGCACCGTCGGGCAACCAGTCGGTGGTGTGCACCAACACCAGCCACAGTGGTGTGATCGCGCTCAGCCCGATCAGACCCGCCAGCAGCAAACGCGGCTGCCACCGCCGCCGGCACAGCACCACCAGCAGCAGAAAGACCATCAGCGGCAGCACCACATAGAAGGCAACTTCCACGGCCAGGCTCCACATCTGCGTAAGCCCCTGGTGCAGATAGGAATACAGGTAGTTGTCGGTGTAGACCTGGGTCAGCGTCAGGTTGCGGATCAGGCCGGCCCACGAGTGCCCGGGATTCGGGCCTGGGGTGCGGAACTCGTACACCACGAATGCGACGAGCACCGTGATCACGTACGCGGGCATGATGCGGCGCACCCGGTGCCACGCGTAGCGGGCAACCGAGGGCGGCGGACGGTTCTCGACGAGCGCGCGCACCCAAGGCCCGAACAACAAGAACCCGGACAGCACGAAGAAGATCGGCACACCGATTTCCATCCGCGAGTAGAACGAGCCCCAATAACCTTGCGGGTACTTGCCGGTGGTGTAGGCAGCGTGGGTGCCCATCACCAGCAGCGCGGCCACGGCGCGGATGCCGGTTAGCGACGAAACGTGCTCGGCTCGCGAGACGGACTCCAGACCGCCTTGCGCGGCCGGCCATGCGCCTCCAACGTCGTCGCGGGACAGCGTCATGGTCGTTTGGTCTGGGGCTTTCGATCGGGCTGCAGCTTGATCAGCACGCCCGAAATCCGGGTCCGCTCCAGAGCTTTCAGTGTCTCTCGGGACAGCTTCGCGGGCAGTTCGACGAGCGAGAAGTCCGAATGGATGGCGATATGGCCGAAATCGCTTCGGTGCAAGCCGCCTTCGTTGGCGATGGCGCCGACGATCGCGCCTGGGCCGATCTTGTTCCGCTGGCCGACGTCGATGCGATAGGTCGCCATTCGTTGGCCGGTACGCCGCTTCGCAGGCCGGTCCGGCTTGTCAGCGCGCTCGCGACGGCGTTCGTCCCGGGGCGCCTCGGGTGCCATCAGGAATTCCTCGCCGTCGCGTGACTGCACTGCCAGCGCCGCTGCGACGTCGGCCATCGGAACGTCGTGTTCGCGCTCGTACTCCTCGACCAGAGCGCGGAACAATTCGATGCCGGGCGCGCTCAGCGCGTCGGTGATCGAATCCCGGAACTTGGCGACCCGCTGCGCGTTCACGTCTTCGACCGTGGGCAGCTGCGCCTCGGTGAGCTTTTGCCGGGTCGCCTTCTCAATCGCCTTGAGCAGGTGGCGTTCCCGCGGAGACACGAACAGCAGCGCGTTTCCGCTGCGGCCGGCCCGGCCGGTGCGGCCGATGCGGTGCACGTAGGACTCGGTGTCCTGCGGAATGTCGTAATTGAGAACGTGGCTGATGCGGTCTACGTCAAGCCCGCGGGCCGCTACGTCAGTGGCGACCAGGATGTCGACGCTGCCCTCCTTCAACGCCGCGATGATCCGCTCCCGCTGGGCCTGCGGCACGTCGCCGTTGATGGCCGCCGCCGAAAACCCCCGCGCGATCAGCCTTTCCGCCACCTCCTCGGTGGCTTGCTTGGTGCGGACGAACACGATCATCGCCTCGAACGGCTCCACCTCCAGCACCCGCGTCAGCGCATCCATCTTGCGGGGGCCGGCCACCTGGATGTAACGCTGCGAAATGTTTTCCGCGGTGGTCGTTTTCGCCTCGACGGTGATTTCGATTGGGTCGTGCAGGTATTTCGAGCTGAGTCTGCGGATGGCCGGCGGAATGGTGGCCGAGAACAGCGCCACCTGTTTGTACTCGGGGGTGTCTGCGAGGATGCGTTCGACGTCTTCGGCGAACCCCATTGTCAGCATCTCGTCGGCCTCGTCGAGCACGAGGTAATCGAGGTGCGACAGGTCGAGCGTGCCGCGCTCGAGGTGGTCGATCACCCGCCCGGGCGTGCCCACCACCACGTGTGCGCCGCGCTTGAGCCCGGCGAGTTGCACGCCATAGGACTGGCCGCCGTAGATCGGCAGCACATTGATCCGGGGAAGGTGAGCGCCGTAACGGCGAAACGCCTCGGCGACCTGCAACGCCAGTTCACGAGTCGGCGCCAGCACAAGGGCCTGCGTGTTGGTGCTCGCGGTGTCGATCTTCGACAGGATCGGCATCGCGAACGCTGCGGTCTTGCCGGTGCCCGTCTGAGCCAGGCCGACGACGTCGGCGCCCGCCATCATCGGTGGGATCGTCGCCGCCTGGACGGCGGACGGCGACTCGTAGCCGACGTCGTCGACAGCCCGCAACACCTGGGGGTGAATGTGCAGGTCGGCGAATGAAGTGGCAGGGCGCGAATCGCCCTTATCCGGGGGGGTCATCGGGTGTCGAGTCTAGTGGCGCCGATCCGTCACCGAGTTCTGCCTCGGGGTTGTGATTGCGTCAGCGGCACGACAATGGCGCGACCGCGGCGCAGATCTGGGTGGGTGACGGCCCCGCCTGCAGGGAAATCGCGTCCGCCGACGGTACGGTGCGCAACTGTGAGGGGGCTTGGGATCCTTGTTGCGGGCGCCGTCACCGCCTCGGCGCTGGCGGGATGCGGCGCCGGTGACTCGACCGTGGCGAAGACACCGGAACGGTCCCTCACCGTCGCGCCGACGCCGTCGGCCCAGCCGCCACCGCCCAGCACCGGACCGGCTGCGGCCGCGCCCCCCGCCGCCTATGACCCGTGCGCGACCAACCTCGCCGCGCCGGAGATCGCCCGGGCCGTCGCCACCCTGCCGCCCGATCCCCGCAGTGGTCAGGGCTGGAATTCCGAACCGGTCGCCGGGAACTACAACGAGTGCGCGCAGCTGTCGGTGGTGATCGTGAAGGCCAACACGAACGCCGGCAATCCGAACACCCGCGCGCTGATGTTCCATCAGGGCAAGTTCATTCCCACCGGCGTGCCCGACGCATTCGGGTTCAACGGCGTCGAATCCTCGGCCAGCACCGGCGACACCGTGGCGCTGAAGTTCTCCCACGGCCTGCCCGGACTGGACACCGTCGTCCGATACCGGTGGAACGGCGACACCGTCGAGCTGGTTGCGAATACGGCGCAGTAGCCGCACGCTGGGCCCAGCGCGAGCGTGCATTGTTGTACGCATTCTCTCGGCGTGCCGGTGTACAAACACGCACCTTCGCGGAGAGGGGGTGTCGGTGCGCTGCCATACAGTGACAGCGTGTTCGTCGACAACGGCCGTGTCCTCTACAGCGCCTCGGACCTGGCGGCCGCGGCGCGGTGCCCGTATGCGCTGCTTTGCGAGTTCGACTACAAGCTGGGCCGCGGACCGGCGCCCGAACTCGACAACGATGAACTGCTGAGGCGCACGGCCGAGTTGGGCGACGTGCACGAGCGTCGCATCCTCGAGGAGTTCGTCGCCCGCTACGGCGACGGGGTGGTCCGGATCGGCCGGCCCGCCTACACCGAGGCGTCTTTCACCGCCGCCGCACGGGCCACCGTCAAAGCGTTGGCCCGCAATCCTGCGGTTGTGTATCAGGCCGCCCTTGTCGACGACCGGTTCGTCGGTTTCGCGGATTTTCTCGTCCGTGACGGCGACTCCGGCGCCTACCAGGTGCGGGACACCAAGCTTGCCCGGCACGCCAAGATCGAGGCGCTGCTGCAGATCGCCGGTTACGCTGAGGCGCTGCGGACCATGAGGATCTGCGTGACGCCGGCTGCCGTGTTGATTCTCGGCGACCGGTCGGTGATGGAGTACCCCGTCAACGAGATCGTCGAGGTGTATCGACGTCAGCGCGCCGCGCTCGAAGAACTGCTCGACAGCCACCTCGCGTTCGGGCAGCAGGTGAGTTGGAATGACGAGCACGTGCGCGCGTGCATGCGGTGTCCGGTGTGCGAACCGCACGTTCGCGCTTCGGACGATGTGCTCCTGGTCGCCGGTATGCGGGTGAGTCAGCGCGCAAGACTGATGGACGCCGGTATCACCACCGTGACGCAGCTCGCCCGACACGACGGCCCGGTGGCCGACATGGCGCCGAGCACGTTGGCGACGCTCACCACGCAGGCTCGGATCCAGGTGCGGCAGCGCCAGTCCGACGTCGCCGGATTCGAGGTGATCGACGCCGACCCGCTCGGCGCGCTGCCCGCGACCGACGACGGCGACCTGTTTTTCGATTTCGAGGGCGACCCGCTGTGGACGGACAATGGCGTCGACTGGGGATTGGAGTACCTGTTCGGGGTGCTCCAGCGGGACGGCACCTTTCATCCGCTCTGGGCACACGACCGGGCCGGCGAGCGCGCCGCGCTGGTCGAGTTTCTGGCGATGGTGCGCAAGCGCCGCAAGCGCTACCCGAACATGCACATCTATCACTACGCCGCATATGAGAAGACGGCACTGCTGCGGCTCGCCGCGCGCCACGGGGTCGGCGAGGACGAGGTCGACGGTCTGCTGCGTGCCGAGGTGCTGGTCAACCTGTATCCAATTGTGCGCAAGGCAATTCTCGTCGGCACCGAGTCCTACGGGCTCAAGGCACTGGAACCGCTGTACATGGGTGAGCTGCTGCGCGTCGGTGACGTCACCACGGCCACCGACTCGATCACGCAGTACGCTCGGTTCTGCGCGCTGAATGACGCGGGCCGCGACGATGAGGCCGCGGGCGTGCTCAAAGAGATCGAGGATTACAACCACTACGACTGCACGTCGACGCGCAGGCTGCGCGACTGGTTGATGCTGCGCGCTTTCGAGCACGGCGTGACCCACCTGACCCGACCCGTCCCGCCCGGCGAGACCGTGCCCACCGACGACGAGATCGCCCGCACGCTCACGAGTTTCGCTGGAGATTCCACGACACGTGATCGCCGCTCCCCCGACCAGACCGCGGCTGCGCTCATCAATGCGGCCCGCGGGTACTTCCGCCGCGAACGAAAACCCTACTGGTGGAGCCACTTCGACCGGCTGACCGGGCCGGTCGAGGAATGGGCGGACACGAGCGGGGTCTTTCGCGTGGAGCACGCTGTCGTTGAGGCTGACTGGTATCAGCCGCCCCGCAAGCGAAAGCCGCGCCGGCACGTCCGGCTGACGGGCAGTTTGTGCGGCGGCGTGCTCGACCGCGATGTGTGCGTCCTCTACGACAGGCCCGCCCCGTGCGGCCTCGACGACGCCCACCCGGATCGCCGTGCGGCAGGCAGGGCGACGGTGATCGAAACCGTCGACGCGGCAGCCGGTTTGCCGGTCCAGGTACTGATCGAGGAGTTGCAGCCCGATGCGGGGCCGTTCCACCACCTCCCGATGGCGCTGACGCCCGGCTTCCCGATGCGCACCGATGCTATGGAGCAGGTCATTGAAACGGTCGCGGCCGAGGCCGCCGAGTCGGTGCGGACGTGTGCGGGATTGCCGCACAGTGCGGTGATCGACATTCTGCGCCGCCACCCCCCGACACTTTCCGGCGGTGCGCCGCTTCCGCGTCTTGGTGACGACAACTCCTCGATCCCGGCGGCGCTGCTGGGGTTGACCGGCTCGTACGTCGCGGTGCACGGCCCGCCGGGCACCGGCAAGACGTTTAATGCCGCCCGGGTGATCGCCCGCCTGGTCAACGAGCACGCTTGGCGCGTCGGCGTGGTCGCGCAGTCCCACGCGGTGGTCGAGAACCTGCTCGACAAGATCGTGCAAGCCGGTGTCGACCCGTCGGTTGTCGCGAAGAAGTCCGGCGGTCGCTACACCAATCCTCCAGCGTGGCAGCTGATTTCAGAAAACAAGTACGCCGACTTCATCGCTGACCACGCTGGCTGTGTCATCGGTGGCACGTCGTGGGACTTCGCCAACGCGGGCCGCGTCCCGCCCGGCAGCCTCGACGTGCTGACCGTCGACGAAGCCGGGCAATTCTCGCTCGCGAGCACCATCGCGGTGTCCCGCGCCGCGCGCAACCTGCTGCTGCTCGGCGACCCCCAGCAGCTGCCGGAGGTCAGCACCGGCACCCACCCCGAACCGGTGGACAGCTCGGCACTGGGATGGCTTCTCGACAGCCGCGACGTGCTGCCCAACGAGTTCGGGTACTTCCTCGAACACACATACCGGATGCATCCCGCGGTGTGCCAAGCGGTTTCAGCGCTGTCCTACGAGAACCGGCTGCTTCCCGACGCGGTGACAGCCAACCGGGTTCTGGCCGGATACGCCCCAGGTGTGCACACCATCCGCATCGAGCACGACGGTAACTCGACGAGCAGCCCGGAGGAAGCCGCCGCGATCGTCGGCGAGATCCGGCGTGTTCTTGGTGCGCAGTGGAGCGACGGAAAGGCCCGCCCGCTGCGCCAGGAGGACGTGCTCGTGGTCGCTCCGTACAACGCGCAGGTGCTGCTGCTGCGCGACCACCTCGATGCGGCGGGCCTATCAAAAGTCGCCGTCGGCACCGTCGACAAGTTCCAGGGCAAGCAGGCTCCGGTGGTGTTCGTGTCGATGACCGCGTCGTCGATCGATGACGTGCCCCGTGGGATTTCCTTCTTGCTCAACCGAAACCGGCTCAACGTGGCGGTCAGCCGCGCCGAATACGCGAGCGTCATCGTGCGGTCGCCACTGCTGACCGACTATCTGCCGTCGTCACCTGACGGGCTGGTGGATCTCGGCGCGTTCCTGGCGCTGTCGCCATGCTGATACAACGACTGACCGACGCCGTCGGCGACAACTTCGTCAGCACCGATGCCGACGTGCTGGCCGCGCGCGGCGTCGATCACACCGGCCGTTACCGCGGCCACGCGGTCGCGCTGGTGCGGCCGGGGTCGGGCGACGAGGTCGCCGCGGTGCTGTCAGTGTGCCGCGACGCGGGTGCGCACGCCACAATCCAGGGGGGCCGAACGTCGTTGGTGGCCGGCACCGTTCCCGAGCACAACGACGTGCTGGTGTCGACGGAGCGGCTCACGTCGATCGGTGACGTCGACACGGGCGAGCGGCGCGTGCGGCTCGGCGCCGGCGTGACGTTGGCTGCAGCGCAGCGCACAGCCTCATCGGCGGGGCTGTTGTTCGGGGTCGACCTGGCCGCTCGCGATTCGGCGACACTCGGGGGAATGGCGTCGACGAACGCCGGCGGACTGCGGACCGTGCGCTACGGCAACATGGGCGAGCAGGTGGTGGGGCTCGAGGTGGCACTGCCCGACGGCTCGATCGTGCGGCGACACAGCGCCGTTCGCCGTGACAACACCGGCTACGACCTGACCTCGCTGTTCGTCGGCGCAGAAGGAACGCTGGGGGTGATCACCGAGCTCGACGTGCGGCTGCATCCCACACCGGCGCACCGGATCACCGCCGTGGCCGGGTTCGCTGGCCTGTCCGACGTCGCCGCCGCCGGTCAGGCCTTCCGCGATCTCGACGGCATCGCCGCGCTGGAGCTGATCGACTCGCGCGCGCTCGAACTGACCGCGCTGCACCTCGACGTGACCCCGCCGGTGGACGCGCCGTGGCTGCTGCTCGTCGAGATGGCCGGCGACTATGACCTTTCCGACAGACTGGCCGACGCGCTGGCAGCCGCACCGCTGTCCGGCGAACCGGCGGTCGGTGTCGACGCGGTTGCGCAGCAACGGCTTTGGCGACTGCGCGAATCCATCGTGGAGATTCTGGGCATCTTCGGCCCGCCGCTGAAGTTCGACGTCTCGCTGCCGTCAGCGGCGATCGCCGCATTTGCACGTCAATCGGCCGACTTGGTCGCCGAGCACGCCCCCGATGCGATCCCGGTGTTGTTCGGTCACGTCGGCGAGGGCAATCTGCACCTGAACCTGCTGCGCTGCACCATCACTGGGGACCGCGAGACACAGCTCTACTCGGCGATGATGGACCTCATCGCCGGCTCCGGCGGCAACGTCAGCTCCGAGCACGGCGTCGGCAGCCACAAACGCGGCTATCTCAGCATGTCTCGCGAGCCCGCCGATATCGCCGCGATGCGCACGATCAAGACCGCGTTGGACCCCACCGGGTACCTGAACCCGGCGGTGCTGTTCGACTAATCGCGGGCAGGCATCGAGTGCCTGCCGTAGCTGTCGGCGTCGGGATCGAACCAGGTGGATACGGTCGCGCTGTCGGCTGCGTGCCTGCCCCGCGTCGGCGTCTGCGGGCTGACATCGCGGAACCCGTCATCGTCTGCGACGTGAAGCCCGTTGTGTGCGAACCCGATCGGCTCAGCGGTCGCGCGCAACCAGCGGTCCGGGGGCTCGTGATACAGCCTCTCATAGGGATTGTCCGGACCCAGCCGGACCGGCTCGCCCGGCACCGGAGCCGACGGGATGGCCAGTGGTTCCGTGACGCTGTCGTCTGCGGCCGGCTGCTGTCGGGAAACCGGCAGAGGTCCACTGTCCGGATCGGGCGGCGCCAGGGTGTACTCGGCGTACTCGTCGTCATCCTCGACATAGTCGCCATAGTCACCAGAGTCGTCGCCGAGTGCCGGGATGACCGGCATCTCGTCGGTTCTCGGCTCGGACTCGTCGACCGAATCATCCCGTGGCTCAAGGGATGTGGCGACATTCGCCGGTGCCGCGCGGCCGCCGACGAGGAACAGCGCCGCGGCGACGCCGAACAAGGCGACGAACGCGGGCAGCAACGTCGAAATCGCCATCGCGTCCGAGAACGGCTGATGCAAGAAGGCCGGCAGCCTGGTCACCGCGCCCTGGCCGCCGCGCGGAGTGCCCTGGGACATCGGCGGCAGCTCGTCGGCGATCCGCCACGTCATGAACGCGGCCATGCTGGCGCTGCCCAGCACCGAGCCGACTTGGCGGGTGGCGTTGTAGACCCCCGATCCCGCACCGGCCAGCTCCGGGGACAGGTTGCGGGTTGCGGTGGCCGCCAACGGCGACCAGACGAACGCCATTCCCGCGCCCATCACGGCGAAGGGCAGCAGCAACCGCCAGATCGGCGTCGTCGGCGTCATCTCAATCGACAACCACGTCAACGAGATCGCTAGCACCGCGAAGCCGAACCCGACGATCGGCCGGGGGTGGGACCGGTCCACGATGCGGCCGACGACAGGTGCCAGCAGCCCGGTGGTGACGGCCATCGGCGCCGTGACCAGGGCGGAGCGCGTGGGCGTCAATCCGCACACCCCTTGCAGGTAGAACATCAGTGGCAGCACCATGCCCACGGCGACGAAACCCATCACCGCGATCCCGACGTTCGACAGGGAGAAGTCGCGGTCGCGGAACACCCGCAGCGGAATCAACGGCTCGTGCTTGTTCACCGACTGCCAATAGACGAACACGCCCATCATCACGACGCCGCCCACGATCGTGCCCCAGATCCACGGTGACCAGTGATGCGACTGGCCCTCCTGCAGCCCGAACACGATCAAGAACATCGCGACACCCGACAACAGCACGCCGAGCAGATCGAAACGGTGCCGGTGGGTCGGCAGCACCGGGATCAACCAGACCGCCAGCGCAGCGCCGAGCACGCCGACCGGCACGTTGACGAAAAAGATCCACTGCCAGCCGAGCGAGTCGACCAGCGCCCCACCGGCGAGCGGTCCGACCAGCGTGGCTACCCCGGCCGTCGCCCCCCACACGCTCATCGCGACGCCTCGCCGCTGTGGCGGGAAGATTCGCGTGATCGTCGACAGCGTCTGCGGCGTCAGCAGCGCCGCACCGAGCCCCTGCGCCACGCGGGCGGTGACCAGCATTTCGATGGAGCCCGCCAGCCCGCACCACAGCGACGCGGCGGTGAAGACCGCCAGCCCGATCAGGTACAGGTTCTTCGGGCCGAACCGGTCACCGAGCCGGCCCGCGACCAGCAGCGGCACCGCGTACGCCAGCAGGTAGGCGCTGGTCACCCAGATCACCGCGTCGTAGTCGGTGTTGAGCTTCTCCATGATCCGCGGATTGGCGACCGCCACGATGGTCGAGTCGACCAGGATCATGAAGAAGCCGACCATCATGGCCCACAGCGCGCGCCACGGATTGTCCTTCGGCGTTTCCCGGTCGTCGGCAGGCAGCTCGATGGTCGCCGTCACGTCGTGACCTGATAGGCCATGGCCAGTCCGTTCCCTGATTCGGCGCCGATTACTCCGCTCCGGAGTAATCGGGTGCGACGGTACTACGCCGGTGCGGAGTCGGTCTTTTTGAGCACCGCGACGAGCGCCAACAGCGCGACCAAGGCGCCGGTCGTCATCACGACCGCCAGCGCGAGTTGGTCGTTGCCGAGTAGCCCGACGACCGGCGCCACGACCGCCCCGATGCCGAACTGCGCGGCTCCCAGCAGCGCAGCGGCGGTGCCCGCCGCCTCGTGATGACGGGACAGCGCCAGCGCGGGCGCGTTGGGGATCACCATGCCCATCGACGCCAGGATCGACCACACCGGAACGAGGAAGGCCGCCAGCCCGCCGACTTGGGCCAGTGTGAGCCCGACGAACGCCGCACCGGCTATCACGCCAAAGCAGAGCGCGAACACCACGATGCCCTGCGGCGAAAACCGCCTCAGCAGAACGACGTTGACCTGGGACGCGGTGATGAACGACACCGCCCCGGCGCCGAACACGGCCGCGAACACCTGCTGGGTGAGCCCATAGCGGCCCTGCAGCACGAACGACGCACCGGAGATGTATGCGAACAGCCCCGACATCGCCAGCGCGGCGACCAGCACCAAGATCACGAACCGTACGTCGCGCAGCAGCGCCACGTACGTCGACCCGACCGCGCCCAGCCGCAGCGGCAGCCGGTGCGCGGGCGGCAGCGTTTCGGGCAACGCGAACGCAGCCACCACGAACAGCCCGCCGGCCAGCACCACGAGCACCGCGAACGTCCAGTGCCATGACGCGTGCAGCAGGACGGCCGCGCCCAGCGACGGCGCGACGACCGGGGCCACCCCCAACACGAGCATCAGCCGCGACAGCACGGTTGCGGCGGCCGAGTCCGCGAACAAGTCACCGACGACAGCGATCGCGACGACCATCGCCGCGGACGCGCCGACACCCTGCAGGACCCGGGCGATGCCCAGTATCTCGATGTTGGGCGCCACCAGGCACACCAGCGATGCCAGCATGTGCAGCACGATCCCGGCCATCAGCGGCTTGCGGCGGCCGAGCGAGTCCGACAGCGGGCCCACGATCAGCTGTCCCAGCGCCAGCCCGGCCAGTGTCCCCGTCAACGTCAACTGCACGACCGACGACGGCACCGACAGGTCGTCGCTGATCCTGGGCAGCGCGGGCAGGTACAGGTCGAGTGTCAGCGGGCCCAGCGCGACGAGCGTGCCCAGCACGACGATCATCCGCGTGCGGCTCACGTCAGGCACCTCGCAAGCCAAGGCCCCAGCCGTCACCTCGCGTTCGCTCGTCGTGTCCACAGTCCGCGATGTTGCCATGCCGGTGAGCAGCGCCGCGCGTCGATATTTTCTTCCCCCGCGGCCGGTAGCCTGAAGGAACGCGATTCGCAAGGAGGCCCGATGAACGCCGCACGCTGGGGACGCAAGGCGCAGCACCCGCCTGACGCCGACGAGAACGCCGGCGCGGCCGCGAAGGCGCTCTCGCACATCCTCGAGCGTGGCGCGCGCGTCCAGGCACCCGCCCTCGCGGCGTACGTCCAACGGTTGCGACGAATCTTTCCGGATGCATCACCGGCCGAGATCGTCGCCAAGCTCGAGAAGCGCTATGTGGGCGCCGCAATGGCAAGCGGGGCGGCCGTCGGCTCGGCCGCCGCGTTTCCCGGCATCGGCACGATCGCGGCGATGTCCGCCGTCGCCGGCGAGACGGTGATGTTCCTGGAGACCACCGCCGTATTCGTCTTGGCGGTCGCCGAAGTGCACGGGATCCCGGTCGAACAACGGGAGGTGCGCCGCGCGCTGGTGCTGTCGGTGCTGGTCGGCGATGAGAGCAAGGGCGCAGTCCGGGATCTGGTCGGCCCCGGCCGGACCAGCGGCGCGTGGCTCGGCGAATCCACCGCCGCCCTGCCGATGCCGATGGTGTCGCAGTTGAACAACCGGCTGCTCAGGTACTTCGTGAAACGGTACGCACTCAAGCGGGGTGCTATTGCTTTCGGCAAGATGCTGCCGATGGGCATCGGCGCGGCGATCGGCGGCGGCGGCAACCGCTTGATGGCCAAGAAGATCATAAGCAACGCCCGCAAGGCTTTTGGGCCGGCGCCGGGTCGCTGGCCCCGGGCACTGCATGTTCTGCCGCCGGCGAGCGCCTCCCAATAGACCAGTAGACCGCGCCACCGGTCTTGCAGAACGGGCGTACTGTTAACAACGGTGTGGCCGGGAATACCGCTGTCATGGTCGCTGGAATGGCCAACGCGTTAGCCTTTAGGGCGGCGGAAAGAGCAGAGACCGTCCCCATGGAACACCGGTGGGCGAGCGCCGATGAGCGCTTGCGCGAAGAGGAGACGCCGTGACGACGCTTCCCCGACAGAGGAATCGAGGCGAGCAGGCGCTGTGAGCAGTTCACCTTCGCCATTCGGGCAAAACGAATGGCTCGTCGAAGAGATGTACCGCAAGTTCCGCGACGATCCTTCCTCGGTCGACCCCAGCTGGCACGAATTTCTCGTCGACTACTCGCCCGAACCGGCCGGCAACGGCCAGCAGGCTGACGCGACGCAGGAGCCCCAGAAAACCCCCGAGAAAACCCCCGAACCGCAGCGCAAACCAGACACCGAGAAGCCTGAAGCCGAAGAACAGGCGAAAGCCGAGCCCAAAGAAGAACGCAAGCAAGAGGCCGAGGAAAAAACAGAGGCCAAGCCGGCCGCGAAGACGCCCGTCAGCGTGGCGCCCGACGACGAGGTGCAGGTGCTTCGCGGCGCCGCGGCCGCGGTGGTCAAGAACATGTCGGCGTCGCTGGACGTCCCGACGGCCACCAGCGTGCGCGCGGTTCCGGCCAAGCTGATGATCGACAACCGCACGGTCATCAACAACCATCTCAAGCGGACGCGCGGCGGCAAGATCTCGTTCACGCACGTCCTCGGGTACGCGATCGTGCAGTCGGTCAAGAAGTTCCCGAACATGAACCGGCACTACGCCGAGATGGACGGTAAGCCGAACGTCGTCACGCCGGCCCACACCAACCTGGGGCTGGCAATCGACCTGCAGGGCAAGGACGGCAATCGCCAGCTCGTCGTTGCCGGCATCAAGAAGGCCGAGACGATGCGGTTCGGGCAGTTCATCACCGCCTACGAGGACATCGTGCGGCGAGCCCGCGACGGCAAGCTGACCGCCGAGGACTTCGGCGGTGTGACGATCTCGCTGACCAACCCCGGCACGATCGGCACCGTGCATTCGGTGCCGCGGCTGATGCGCGGGCAGGGCGCGATCATCGGCGTCGGCGCAATGGAATACCCGGCCGAGTTCCAGGGCGCCAGCGAGAAGCGCATCGCCGAGCTGGGTGTCGGCAAGCTGGTCACGCTGACGTCGACCTACGACCACCGCATCATCCAGGGCGCCGAGTCCGGCGACTTCCTGCGCACCGTCCACCAGCTGCTGCTCTCCGACGAGTTCTGGGACGAGATCTTCCACGAGCTGGGCATCCCGTACGAGCCGGTGCGGTGGCGCACCGACAATCCCGACCCGATCGTCGACAAGAACGCGCGCGTCATCGAGCTGATCGCGGCCTACCGCAACCGCGGGCACCTGATGGCCGACATCGACCCCCTGCGGCTGGACAATACGCGCTTCCGCAGCCACCCCGACCTCGACATCGCAACCCATGGGCTGACGTTGTGGGATCTGGACCGGGTGTTCAAGGTCGGCGGCTTCGGCGGCACGGAGTACAAGAAGCTGCGCGACGTGCTGGGCCTGCTGCGCGACGCGTACTGCCGTCACATCGGGATCGAATACACCCACATCCTGGAACCGGCACAACAACAGTGGCTGCAGGAACGCATCGAGGTCAAGCACGAGAAGCCGACGGTTGCCCAGCAGAAGTACATTCTGAGCAAGCTCAACGCCGCCGAAGCATTCGAGACCTTCCTGCAGACGAAATACGTTGGGCAGAAACGCTTCTCACTTGAAGGCGCGGAGACCGTAATTCCGGTGATGGACGCGGTCATCGACCAGTCCGCCGAGCATGCGCTCGACGAAGTGGTGATCGGCATGCCGCACCGCGGCCGGCTGAACGTGCTGGCCAACATCGTCGGCAAGCCGTACTCGCAAATCTTCAGCGAATTCGAGGGCAACCTGAACCCGTCGCAGGCTCACGGCTCCGGCGACGTCAAATACCACCTCGGTGCAGAGGGCAAATTCATCCAGATGTTCGGCGACAACGACATCAAGGTGTCGCTCACCGCCAACCCGTCGCACCTGGAGGCCGTCGACCCCGTACTCGAGGGGCTCGTGCGCGCCAAGCAGGACCTCCTCGACAAGGGTGACGGCGACGACGGGTTCACCGTCCTGCCGCTGATGCTGCACGGCGACGCGGCGTTCGCCGGGCAGGGCGTGGTCGCCGAGACACTCAACCTGGCGTTGCTGCGTGGGTACCGCACCGGCGGCACGATCCACATCATCGTCAACAACCAGGTCGGCTTCACCACGTCGCCGAGCGACGCGAAGTCGTCGGAGTACTGCACCGACGTCGCGAAGATGATCGGCGCCCCGATTTTCCACGCCAACGGCGAAGATCCGGAAGCGTGCGAGTGGGTGGCGCGGCTGGCCGTGGACTTCCGGCAGAAGTTCAAGAAGGACGTCATCATCGACATGATCTGCTACCGCCGCCGCGGCCACAACGAGGGCGACGACCCGTCGATGACGCAGCCGGCGATGTATGACGTGATCGAAACCAAGCGCGGCGTGCGCAAGACCTACACCGAGGCGTTGATCGGTCGCGGCGACATTTCGATCAAAGAGGCCGAGGACGCGCTGCGTGACTATCAGGGCCAGCTCGAGCAGGTGTTCAACGAGGTGCGCGAACTGGAGAAGCACGAGATCGAGCCCAGCGAGTCCGTCGAGGCCGAGCAGCAGCTGCCGCGGGGCCTGGCCACCGCGGTCGAGAAGTCGCTGCTGGCCCGCATCGGCGACGCGCATCTGGCGTTCCCGGAGGGGTTCACGGTTCACCCGCGGGTCAAGCCCGGCCTGGAGAAGCGCCGCGACATGGCCTACAACGGCAAGATCGACTGGGCGTTCGGCGAGCTGCTGGCTTTGGGCTCATTGGTGGCGGAAGGCCGGACGGTACGGCTCACCGGACAGGACAGCCGCCGCGGCACGTTCAGCCAGCGCCACTCGGTGATCATCGACCGCAAGACGGGCAAGGAGTTCACTCCGCTGCAGGTGTTGGCCACCGACGAGGACGGCAACCCCACCGGCGGTCAGTTCATGGCCTACGACTCACCGCTGTCGGAATTCGCCGCGGTGGGCTTCGAATACGGCTACTCCCTGGGCAACCCCGATGCACTCGTGTTGTGGGAGGCGCAGTTCGGCGACTTCATCAACGGCGCGCAGTCGGTGATCGACGAGTTCATCAGCTCGGGCGAGGCGAAGTGGGGCCAGACGTCCGACGTCGTGCTGCTTCTGCCGCACGGGCACGAGGGCCAGGGTCCCGACCACACCTCGGGCCGCATGGAGCGGTTCCTGCAAGTGTGCGCGGAGGGGTCGATGACCGTCGCGCAGCCGTCGACGCCGGCCAACTATTTCCACCTGCTGCGGCGCCACGTGCACGACGGCATCCACCGGCCGCTGATCGTGTTCACGCCGAAGTCGATGCTGCGCAACAAGGCAGCGGTCAGCGAGACTCGCGAGTTCACCGAGATGAAATTCCGCTCGGTGCTCGAAGAGCCCACCTATGACATCGGCGACGGGGACCGCAGGACGGCCAAGCGGATGCTGTTGGTCAGTGGCAAGTTGTATTACGAGCTGGCCGCCCGCAAGGTCAAGGAGAAGCGCGACGACGTCGCGATCGTGCGGATCGAGCAGCTGTACCCGATTCCGCGCTACCGGCTGCCCAACACGCTCGAGCAGTATCCCGACGTGGACGAATACTTCTGGGTGCAGGAGGAGCCGGCGAACCAGGGCGCATGGCCGACGTTCGGGCTGGCGTTGCCGGAGTTGGTGCCCGAGTTGAAGGGCATCAAGCGGATCTCGCGCCGCGCGATGTCGGCGCCGTCGTCAGGGTCGGCGAAGGTGCACGCCGTGGAGCAGCAGGAGATTCTCGACGAGGCGTTCGGCTAGCCGGCGAGGAAGCCGTTGAGGCTATTGATCGCCGGCAGGGAGTCCAGTCCTGGGATGCCGTCGATCTGTCCGTTGCCGATCCGTGCGACTGCGCCCGGGCACCACATCGAGATCGCGATTCCGGTGAACATCGTCGCGGGGCCCAGCGACATACCCCCGACATCGGCGACATTGGAGGCGACGTCCGCGGCGGTCTGACCGCTGTCGGCGAGCATCGGGCAGACCTGCTGGCCCAGCGCGACGGCGTTACCCGGATCGATGTTGTCCAGGCCCGCGCTGTTCAGCGCGTCGATGAAGAGGTCGGTGTTCGGGTCGGCCTGCGCTGGGGCGGCGAGCCCCGTCGCGGCTGCGGCAAATCCCCCGGAAACAATCAGCGACCCGACGGCCGCAGCAAATCTACGTTTCATGATTGATGCATCGTAGCGGGGGCGGGCGGTGTTACCGAATCCCGGCATCCGTCGGCCCGTGTGAGCGTGCGTAGAGTGACGGCCACACGCTCGCGGATGAATGGGGTTCTCATGCAGGGGTTTGCCGGGAAAGTTGCCGTCGTCACGGGAGCCGGCTCGGGAATCGGCCAGGCGCTGGCAATCGAACTGGCGCGCTCGGGAGCGAAGGTGGCCATCAGCGACGTCGACGTCGAGGGCCTGGCCGGCACCGAGGAACGGCTCAAGGCGATCGGCGCGCCGGTGAAGGCCGACCGACTCGACGTCACCGAGCGCGAGGCCGTCCTCGCCTACGCGGACGCCGTCAACGACCACTTCGGCACGGTCAACCAGATCTACAACAACGCCGGCATCGCGTTCACCGGCGACATCGAGATCACCGCATTCAAAGACATCGAGCGGGTGATGGACGTCGACTTCTGGGGCGTCGTCAACGGCACCAAAGCGTTCCTGCCGCGCCTGATCGCATCCGGCGACGGGCACGTCGTCAATGTCTCGAGCGTGTTCGGATTGTTCTCGGTGCCGGGCCAGGCCGCCTACAACTCGGCGAAGTTCGCCGTTCGCGGGTTCACGGAGGCGCTGCGCCAGGAGATGATCCTCGCCAAGCACCCGGTGAAAGTGACGACCGTGCACCCCGGCGGTATCAAGACGAACATCGCGCGCAACATGACCGCGGTCGAGGGCGTCGACGTGGCGGAGTTGGCGCAGACGTTCGACAAGAAGCTGGCCAGCACGTCGCCGCAGAAGGCGGCGCGCATCATCCTCGACGGAGTGCGCAAGAACAAGGCCCGCGTACTGGTCGGCCCGGACGCCAAGGTGCTCGACGTCATCGTGCGCCTGACCGGTTCCGGCTACCAGCGGATGTTCGCGGCGGTCACGTCCCGTGCGGTGCCGGCACGACCAAAGTACGGTTCATCGGCCTAGCGGGTGTGCGGCCAGCCACGCGTCGGCGACCTGCCGCGGATCGGCTCCCTTGGTCACTTGCCGACGCATGTCTGCCAGCGCGCTGGTGTCGAGCTCGCCCGCAATCTCGTTGAGGGCCAGCACTTCCTGCTCGGAAAGCTCGTTGCGCCGGTACAGTGGCACCACGTTCTCGGCCTGCACCAGGGGCGGTTCCCCGTCGGCAAGCACCACCACGTCCTCCGGCACGCCCGGGTCCGCGGTGCTGGTCCACGCCGCATTGACCTGGCCACCCTTCAGCGCATCGAAAAGTGCGGTGCCAGTGGGGAACACGTGCGGACCAGGTAGCTTGCAGCCGCCGACCTGCGACGGCGGCTGCGTGCCGGACACCGAGCCCGTCGCCAGCTGTGAGCAATGCCGGACAAGAGCCGCCATGTCCCGTCCGCCCCATGCGTCCACGGTCGGGCTCGTCACCGCCACGGCCGGCTCGTCCTGCGCCGCGGTGGCGTAATCCCCGGCGGCCACGCCTTCGGGCAGCGCAGCGACCATCGCGCGGTAGACGTCCTTGCCGGTCACCGCGCCGGCACCGGGCGCGAACCGCTGCAGCAACCGACCGGTGAATCCGGGCACCACCCCGGCCTGCCCGCTGTCGAGCGCGGCGACCGGGTCGGCCATGCGCTGCACGCGGGCGGGCGATCCGCGGTAGCGCAGCGCCGCGGCGTACAGCTCGGCCAGCAACGACGAGTCGGCATCGGCGCCGGCCCCGACCACCACCTCGCCGGGTGGCCGTTGGTCGCTGCAGCCGGCCGCCAGCAGGGCCGCGGCCAGCAGCACGACCGGGCCGCGTCTAGCCACCTGCCGCGGCGGCCACCGCCGCTGAAACCGCCGGCGCCACCCGCGTGTCCAGTGGGCTGGGCACGATCCGGTCCGGCGCGAGATCGTCGGCAACCACCGAGAAGATCGCCTCGGCGGCCGCCACCATCATCTTCTCGGTGATCCGGCGGGCCGCCGCGTCCAGCGCGCCGCGGAACACCCCGGGGAACGCAAGTACGTTGTTGATCTGGTTCGGGAAGTCGCTGCGGCCGGTGGCCACCACCGCCGCGTACTTGGCCGCCAATTCGGGACGGATCTCCGGGTCCGGGTTCGACAGCGCGAACACGATGGCCTCGGGTGCCATCGTCGCGATGAGCTCTTCGGGGACCACACCGGCCGACACCCCGACAAAGACGTCGGCCTTGTCGAGCGCCTCCACCATCCCGCCGGTGCGCCCGTTCGGGTTGGTGCGTTGTGCGAGTTCGACCTTGACGCTGTTCATGTCGGACCGGCCGGGATGCAGGATGCCGTGGGAGTCGAGGACGACGATGTCCGAAATTCCCATGGCGAGAAGGAGATTCGCGCACGCCACACCGGCGGCTCCGGCGCCGGAGATCACCACCTGCAGCGAGGTCATATCGCGGCCGAGCAGCTGCGTGGCGCCCAGCATCGCCGCCAGCACCACTATCGCGGTGCCGTGTTGGTCGTCGTGCATGACCGGGCAGTCCAGCGCCTCGACGGCGCGCCGCTCGATCTCGAAACACCGCGGCGCGGAAATGTCCTCGAGGCTGACGGCGCCGAATGACGGGCGCAGCCGCACCAGGGTTTCGACGATCTGGTCGGGGTCGTGGGTGTCCAACACGATCGGGATCGAGTCGAGGCCGCCGAAGGCCTTGAACAGCGCGCTCTTGCCCTCCATCACCGGCATTGACGCGGCCGCGCCGATGTCTCCGAGGCCGAGCACCGCGCTGCCGTCACTGACCACGGCCACCAGCCGGTTCGCCCAGGTGTAGCGGGCGGCCAACGTGCGGTCGGCGGCGATCGCGCGGCTGACCTGCGCGACGCCCGGCGTGTAGGCGATCGACAGGGCGCGTTGGGTGTCCAGCGGGTCCTTGTGCTCCACGGAAAGCTTGCCACCGACGTGGGCCTCGAAGATCTCGTCGTCGCCGATGACGATCGGGGAGTTGCTGGCTGGCGGGCCTTTCACTGTCCGCGGCACATCTGGGGACACGGCCTCAGGGTACTGGAGTGAGACGCCCTTAGATCAGGCCCAGCTCGGTGACTGCCTTGCGCTCATCGGCCAGTTCGGCGGTCGACGCGTCGATGCGAGCCCGGGAGAACTCGTCGATGTCCAGGCCCGAGACGATGCTCCAGTTGCCGTCCTTGGTGGTCACCGGGAACGACGAGAGCAGGCCTTCCGGCACGTCGTAGCTGCCGTCGGAGATGACCGCCATCGACACCCAGTCGCCGTCGGGCGTACCGAGCAGCCAGTCGCGGGCGGCGTCGATGGTCGCCGACGCGGCCGACGCGGCCGAGGACGCGCCGCGCGCGGCGATGACGGCCGCTCCGCGCTTGGCGACGGTGGGAATGAACTCGTTCTCGATCCACGCCTGGTCGTTGACTACCTGCGCCGCGTTCTTGCCGCCGATTTCGGCGTGGAACACATCGGGGTACTGGGTGGTGGAGTGGTTGCCCCAGATCGTCATCTTCTTGATGTCGGTGACCGCCGCATCGGCCTTCTTGGCCAGCTGGCTGATCGCCCGGTTGTGGTCGAGGCGGGTCAATGCCGAGAACCGTTCCCGCGGGATGTCCGTCGCATTGCTCATTGCGATCAGCGCATTGGTGTTGGCCGGGTTACCGGTGACACCGATGCGGACGTCCTCGGCGGCAACCTCGTTGAGCGCCTTACCCTGTGCGGTGAAGATGGCTCCGTTGGCCTCCAGCAGGTCGCTGCGCTCCATGCCCGGGCCGCGCGGGCGGGCACCTACGAGCAGGGCCAGGTTCGCGCCGTCGAAGATCTTGTTCGGGTCGGCGCCGATCTCCACGCCGGCCAGCGATCCGAACGCGCAGTCGTCGAGCTCCATCACGACACCTTCGAGCGCCTTCAGCGCGGGCTCGATCTCGAGCAGGCGCAGCTCGATCGGGCGGTCGGCCCCCAGCAGCGCGCCGCTCGCCAGCCGGAACAGCAGGCTGTAGCCGATCTGGCCGGCCGCGCCGGTGACGGCGACCTTGAGGGGAGATGTGCTCACGTCAGGTTGCTCCTCGTCGGGGATGGGTTCGGGACGAAACTAGCGCACCATCCAGCACGGCCTGCGACCGGTCCAGAGAGGCACTACCTTTTCAAATGCGTCATCAATTGAGGACGCGCGTGGGAACGGGTGACTTCCCTGCGACAGCGCGGGTAGCCGTCGGCGCCCGCAATCGATGCACAAACACGCACGGTCGCGGGCAAAAAAAGTAGCATTGACCGTCGCTCGACCAGACCAGCGTTGCGACGGGAGGTGTCCCGATGCCGTCGTTTCGGGCGTTGCCCCCATCACTTCGACCGGTGGTTCGGGGCAAGACCGCTGCCCCGGACGCGCGGTCCATTCACGTCCCCGTCGCGCACGCGATGGTCGACTGCGGCATCTACCTCGACGGCCGGCGGTTATCCGGCAAGTACACCCATGCCGCCGCGATCTCGAAGGTGCGCGAACTCGAGTTGGCCGGCAGCGAAGCGTTCGTCTGGATCGGCTTGCACGAACCCGACGAGCACCAGATGCAGACGGTCGCCGATGTGTTCGGGCTGCACGAGCTCGCGGTCGAGGATGCCGTGCAAGCGCACCAGCGGCCGAAGCTAGAGCGTTACGACGAGACGCTGTTTCTTGTGCTCAAGACCGTGAAGTACGTCGAGCACGAGTCGATGGCCAATGCCCGCGAGGTCGTCGAGACCGGCGAGATCATGATCTTCGTCGGGCGCGACTTCGTCGTCACCGTCCGCCACGGCGACTTCAGCGGGCTCGCCGGCGTGCGCAAGCGACTGGAGACCTCACCCGCCACGTTGAAGCTGGGGCCCTTCGCGGTGATGCACGCGATCGCCGACCATGTGGTCGACCACTATCTGGAGGTCACCGACATGATCGAGGTCGACGTCGACGCGATGGAGGTGGAGATCTTCTCGCCGCGCAAGCACACCAACATCGAAAGCATCTACCTGCTCAAGCGCGAGGTCGCCGAACTGCGCCGGTCGGTGAGCCCGCTCACGCTCGCGTTGCAGCGGCTGTCCACCGACCACAACGACCTGGTCGGGATCGAGGTTCGCCGCTACATGCGCGACGTGCTCGACCACAACATCCAGGCGGCGGACCGGATCACGAGTTACGACGACATGCTCAGCTCGCTGGTGCAGGCCGCGCTGGGCAAGGTGGCGATGCAGCAGAATGTCGACATGCGCAAGATCTCGGCGTGGGTGGCCATCGCCGTGGTACCGACCGCGGTGGCCGGCATCTACGGGATGAACTTCGACCACATGCCCGAATTGCAGTGGACGTGGGGCTATCCCGTGGTGCTGACGGTGATGCTAATCATCTGCTTGACCCTGTACCGCATCTTCCGCAGCAACGAGTGGCTGTAACGCGGTTGAGCTCTCGCGGGCGTGCGGATCCGTACGCCCGCCGCGGCGTTTCGAGTACGACATTGCACAGTCGACGACCTGTCATCCGTTCGGCGTGCTCGCCTTCCGGCCCGGATCGAGGATGTCGACTCCGTCCTGTTGCCATGCCGTGCGCATCGCGTCGGTCCCCTTGAGCCGCAGCCACGCCGCCTCGGTGGGCGTGACGGGAGCCGCACCCAGGAAGTCGATCCCGTCAAGTGATGCAATACCGCTGGGAATCAGCAGAACTGCGGTGAACGGCGCACCGTGCCACAACGGCTGACCGAGGTCGACGAGCGCGTCCGGGGTGAGCACCAAGCCCTCGACGGCCGGTGCGGCGGCGATCACGGACACACTGCGCGCCAGGCCGGGCAGGTGTGCGCCGGTCCGAAGGCTGATCACCACCTCGGCCGGCGTGCCTTCGTCCCCCGAAAGCGGGTGTTGCGCCCAGTGGCGCGAACCACCCACTGAGACATAATGGCTGACGCCGCGAGAGTCCGGGCCGAACCTCAGCACGTCGATCGGCTCGACACCGACGAACGTGACGCTTGCCACGCCGGGCTCACCGATGGACCCGGCGCGCGCGAAGTGCGCCCGCAGATGTGCGCGAACGCCGGCCGCGACGTCGCTCACTCCGCAGGGTGCGGGATCGTCAGGTTGACGCCGGAATCGGCGTCGAAAATCACGAGTTTGGCGGTGTCGAAGGCCAATTCGATTCGCTCGCCGGCCGTGGCGCTTGATTCGGCCGGAAGCCTCGCGACGAACTCGTTCTCACCGGCTCCCGATTCGGCGGCGAGTTCGGCAAGCTGGGCCGAGTGCACCGAGGCGCCCTCGATGGTGAAGTGCACGACCTTCTCGGCGCCCAGCGACTCGACCATGTCGACGCCGACCTCGAATATCAATGCCCGCAGCCGCTGATACGTGTCGATCAGCTTCGCGTCTTGCAGGTGTTCCGGGCGGACTCCGACAATCACGTTGTTGGGCTTGGGATGTCGACGGATGGCGTCGAGCAGTTCCTGGGCCAATGTGATTTCGCCAAACGGCAGGCTGACTCCCACGTCGGTCAGCTGTGCCGGAAAGAAGTTCATCGACGGCGATCCGATGAAACCGGCCACGAACAGGTTCACCGGCTTGTCATAGAGGTCCTGCGGGATGCCTATTTGCTGGGCGACCCCGGCGCGCATCACCACCACGCGATCACCCAGGGTCATCGCCTCAGTCTGGTCGTGCGTCACGTACACAGTGGTGGTGCGCAGCCGGCGCTGCAGCCGGGCGATCTCGCTGCGCATCTGCACCCGCAGCTTCGCGTCGAGGTTGGAGAGCGGCTCGTCCATCAGAAACGCCTTGGGATTGCGCACAATCGCGCGGCCCATCGCGACCCGCTGCCGCTGACCGCCGGACAAATTCGCGGGTTTGCGGTCCAACAGCTCAGTCAGGTCAAGGATTTTCGCGGTTTCCTCGACCTTCCGGGCGATCTCGGCCTTCTTCATCTTGGCCAACGTCAGTGGGAACGCGATGTTCTGGCGCACCGTCATGTGCGGGTACAGCGCGTACGACTGGAACACCATCGCGATGTCGCGGTCCTTGGGCGCCTTCTCGTTGACGCGCTGGCCGTCGATGCGCAACTCCCCCGAGGTGATTTCCTCGAGTCCGGCGATCATGTTCAGCGTCGTGGACTTACCGCAGCCCGACGGGCCGACCAGGATGATGAACTCGCCGTCGGCGATCTGCAGCGACAGGTCGGCGACGGCCGGCCGAGTCACACCCGTGCCGTCGGGGTAACTCTTGGTCACCCTGTCCAACACGATCTCGGCCATCGACTACCCCTTCACTGCGCCGGAGGTCAGCCCGGCGACGATCCGTCGTTGGAAGATTAGAACAAAGACGACGATCGGAACCGTGATCACCACCGCGCCGGCCGCGATCGACCCGGTGGGCTCGACGAACTGCGAACTCCCCGAGAAGTTCGCGATCGCGACGGGTGCGGTGATCGACGCCGTGGTGGCGGTCAGCGAGATCGCCAGCAGCAGGTCGTTCCACGCGAAGATGAAAACCAGGATCGCCGCGGTCACGATACCGGGAGCGGCCAGCGGGACGATCACCTTGCGGAACGCCTGGAACGGCGTCGCGCCGTCCATTTTGGCTGCTTTTTCCAGGTCCCAGGGGATCTCCCGGAAGAACGCCGAGAGCGTGTAGATGGCCAGCGGCAACGCGAACGTGATGTAGGGGATGATCAGGCCCGGCCAGGTGTTGAACAGACCCAGCGCCCGAGAGATGTCGAACAACGGTGACACCAGCGATATCTGGGGGAACATCGCGATCAGCAGCGCGACGCCGACAAGCAGTCGCTTACCTGGAAATTCAAGTCGCGCAACGGCATAGGCAGCCATTGCGCCAATCACCACCGCGATCGTCGTGGTGATCAGCCCGATCCCGATCGAATTGCGTAGCGCCGGGCCGAACAAGTCGCCGCGGAAGATGCCCCGATAGTTGTCGAACGTGACCTGGGCGGGAATCAGCTTGCCGTCTTTGACCGTCGACGTGGGCTTCAGCGACAGGGACAGGATCCACAGCACCGGGAACAGCGCGTAGACCACCACCGCGACGTCGACGATCACCCACCACGCTTTGCGCCCGGCGCCTACGCGTTCCGCCATCTCAGTGCTCTCTGCTCTTCGCGCAAGCGCTCATCGCCGCGCTCTGCTCTTCGCGCAAGCGCTCATCGCCGATTCCCGTCGTCCGCTCCGGGTGCCGACGTCCCGAAAAGCTTGATGAAGATGAACGCGATAACGGCGACGCACAAGAAGATCAGCACGCTGATCGCCGAGCCCAGCCCGAGGTTGAAGGCCTTGAATAAGTTGTCGTAACCCAAGATTGACACCGAGCCGGTGTCGTTGGCGCCACCGGTGAGTACGTAGATGTTGTCGAAGATGCGAAACGCGTCCAGGGTGCGGAACAGCAGCGCCACCAGGATCGCGGGCTTGATCAACGGCAACGTCACCTTGACGAGCCGCTTCCAGGCCCCCGCCCCGTCCACCTGCGCCGCACGCATCAGCTCCTCGGGCACCAGCGCCAGACCGGCCAGCAGCAGCAGCGCCATGAACGGCGTCGTCTTCCACACCTCGGCGAGGATGATGATGGCCAGCGACGGCAGCTGCTCGGTCAGTGGCGCACTGCCTTCGGGCAGCAGGTTGGCCAGATAGCCCGTGTCGGGTGTCCACGCGTAGTACCAGCTGTAGGACGCCGCGACGGTCACGATGCCGTACGGGATCAGCACCGCGGTGCGCACTACTCCCTTGCCGAAGATGGTCCGGTGCATCACCAGCGCCAGGGCCAAACCGAGCACAAACTCGATGGACACCGAGACCACCGTGATCGCCAGCGTCACCGTGAATGCCGTCCACCAGTACCGGTCGGTGAGCACGGTCTGGTAATTCGCCAGCCCGACGAACGTCGAGTCGCCGGGAGTGGCCAGGCTGACGTTCTGCACGGAGAGCCACACCGCGTAACCGATCGGGTACGCGGTGACCGCGAGCATGAGCAGCACCGCGGGAGTGATCAGCAGGTATGCCAGCCGTCGCTGCGAGCGGGTGTCGGTCGCCGCCGATGAGCCGCTTGCCCGAAGAGCAACGATTTGGCTCACGGGATCAGTCCCTTCCCGTCGATCGCCTTCTGCACCTCGACGGCGAGCTTGTCGGCGGTCTTCTCCGGGTCGATCTCGGTGATCGGGGCAAGCGTGGCCGAGATCCGCATTGACACCGCTTGGTAATTGGGAGTCAGGGGGCGCACCGCGGCATCGGTGAGCTGATCGCGGATGATCGCGTACGCCGGATACTTGAGCTGAAACTGTGGGTCGTCGTAGAGCGACGCGCGCACCGTCGGCAGGCCGCCCTGGACGGACAGGTACTTCTCGTTCTCCAGGTTGCGCAGACAGCGCACGGCCTCGAATGCTTCCGCCCTGTGCTGGGTGGTCTTCGCCACGGCCAAGTTCAGCCCGCCCAGCGTGACCTCGGCCGGCCGGCCGGGTTGCACGCCCGGATACGGCGCGAAGCCGAACACCGTCTTCGTCGCGTCGTAGGCGGCGGCGAACTGGGCGTCGTCGGCGGCGAAGTCCCCCACGTCGTTGATCGCGCCGGTGAGGTCGCTGCGCTGGTTCAGCGGCAGGAACGACACCCCGCCTTTGATCGCGTTGCCCATGATCGACGGGAGCACGAACGGCCAGTTCACCTCCAGCGCGGCCTTGCCTTGCTCCAGCGCCAGCCGCGCGGTTTCCTCGTTGGTCTGGGTGATCGACGGGTCAGCACCGGGAGCGGTCGCGACGTTCCTGATGATCTGCAGTGCTTTGACAGTGGCGGCCCGGTGCCCAGGGGTGTCGGTGAGCGTGACGGTCTGGCCGTCGCCGGAAAGGACTTGGCCGCCTGCGCTTTCCAGCAACGTGTTGAACCAGACCATCAGGCCTTCGTACTGTCTGCCCTGCACCGCGATCCAGCTCGGCTTGCCGGCGTTGTGCAGATCGGTGGCGGTGGCGACCATGCCGTCCCAGTCCGTTGGCGGCGTGGTGACCAAATCAGACCGGTACCAGAGTAATTGGGTGTTCGTGCTGATCGGTGCCGCGTAGAGTGTGTCGTTCCATTCGGCGGTTTTCAGCGGACCCGGGAGGGTGTCGGTGACGGCGTCGGATTCGGCCCGGCCCGCGGGGTCGTCGGACAGCGGCAATGCCCAGCCCGCCTCGGCGAACTCGGCGGTCCACACCACGTCGAGCGCCATCACGTCGAGCGTGCGGTCGTTCCCGGTAAGACGACGCGCCAGCTGCAGCCGCTGGTCGTCGGCGCCCTTCGGCAGGCTCATCTGCTGGATGGTGAACCGCCCGGCGAACTGCTCGCTGCACTTCTTGGCGATCGCAGCGAAGGTGTTCGCGTCGCCGGCGGGAGTGTAGAAGCTGATCACCGTGCCGTTGCCGCCGGATCCGCAGGCCGACACCACCGACGCCGCGGTGAGCGCCGCTACCGCCGCGGCACCGAGTCGGCCGACTGTGCTGCGCGACTTGCCGGGCACGCGCAAACCGTAGAGGCAGACGCGCGTGTAGTGCAACACTTGGCGCCCCCGTCGACGCAATCGTGACGCAGCTGCGACCGAAGTCCCGCGCGGTCGCCTATAACGTCAAGCGGGCCAGCAGGTCTCGTGCCTTTTCGGCGTTCTGCGGATCGCACAGCACGTCGTAACGTCCCGCCACCAGTTGCATCGTAGAGCTGAAATCCCTTGTGCCACGGGCCATTGCGTACGGAACAGCCGAGGTAATCAACCCGAAGAAGACGCCGGCGGTCACGCCGGTGATCAGCGCCTGCCATGTGTTGGTGGTAATGAGCCCGAGCACCAGCCCGATGAAGATGCCCAACCACGCGCCGGTGATCACGCCGCCACCGAGCACCTTCGGCCAGGTGAGCCGCCCGGTGACGCGTTCGACCTGCATCAGGTCGACGCCGACGATCGTCACCTGCTGGACCGGGAACTGCTCGTCGGCGAGGTAGTCAACAGCGCGTTGCGCCTCCGCGTACGTCGGATACGAGCCGATCGGCCAGCCCTTGGGCGGGGTCGGTAGCGACGGCCCGCGGGGGCCCGCCGCCGGCCTGTTCGGGTTTGGTCCCTGCGGAAATGGACTCGTCATCCGTCCTTGCTCCTCACGATCTGCGCTCCTCACGATCTGCGCAACGGGCCGGGCACAGTCTGCATAACCAACGCGCCTCCTCGCACGATTGTGCCCCGAATTGGCTTCCATCGCGTCGGCAGCGGCGCGTTCCACCAGCCCGTAGGCTAGGTTGATCGCCATGACGACACCGGGCGACCCCGGCGAGCGGCCCTGGGAGCAGCAACCGCCCTCCGGAGCGTATGAGCCGCCGCCGATCGAGCACGGGCAACCGCAATCGGGGTATGGGGCCCAGCCCGGTTCGGTGCCGCCGCCCTCGGGTTATCCGCCCCCGCCGGGGTATGGCCCGCCGCCGGGCCCTCCCCCGTCCTATCCGCCCCAGCCCGGGGCTTACGCCCCGTCGCCGCCGTACCAGTCCGGCTATCCAAGTCCCCCGCAGTCGCGCACGAACGGGCTGGCGATCGGCTCGCTGGTCGCCTCGATACTCGCCTTCCCGCTGGCCTTCTTGTGCGGAATATTCGGTGTGATCGCGGCGATCGTGGGTGTGGTACTGGGCATCGTCGCGATCAACCAGATCAAGCAGTCGGACGAAGGCGGACGCGGCCTCGCGGTCGCCGGAATCATCGTCGGCGCCGTCACGTTGCTGCTGGCCGTCATCCTGGTGCTCGTCGGCATCGGCTGGTACGCCGCGAACATGTAACGGGCCATGACATACGACCCGAACGACCCGAACCGACCGTTCGAATACCCGTCGTTGGAGGGCTATTCAGATCCGCGGGCCAATCCATACCGCCGGCCTACCCGCCGGCCTATCCGCCCGGGGTGCCTCCCGGTTATCCCCAGTTCCCGCCTCCGTATCAGGGATACGGCGCGCAGGGGTACGGGTACGGCGTCAACCCTTACGACCCGTATGGGGCGGCCCAGGCGCCGGGCACCAGCGGGATGGCGATCGGCGCGCTCGTCTCGTCGCTGCTGGGACTGGCGCTGTGCGTCTGCTTCATCCCGTCGATCGTCGGGATCGCGCTGGGTGTCGTCGCGATGGGCCAGACGAAGCGCACCGGCGAAAAGGGGCACGGCATGGCGCTCGCCGCCGTCATCGTCGGCGCGGTCACCATCGTGTTGGGCATCGGCATCTTCATCATCGCCGCGCTTGTCCCCGACGGCACCGACTGCAGCGGGGCGTACTGCTAACTCGGCGGCTGGCGCTGTGGGGTTAGCGCTGGGTTAGCGCCTGGGCCCTCGCGATAATCGCGCCGCTGCCCGGCACCGAAAGACACGTCCGGCGCGGCCGATACGCGGTCTGTTCGGGCTGATCCACGGGATAACTCCTACTCTTGCTGTCATGGCGGCGGTGAACAGGGTGTACGCGGCACGACTGGCGGGCATGGTCGTGCTCGGCCCCGACGGCGAGTCGATGGGGCGGGTGCGCGATGTGGTGGTGAGCATCAGCATCGTCCGCCAGCAGCCACGGGTTCTCGGCCTCGTCGTCGAATTGCTCACGCGGCGGAGGATTTTCGTGCCGATCACCCGTGTCACCGCGATCGACCCGAACGCGGTGACGTTGACGACGGCCAACGTGTCGCTGCGCCGGTTCGCGCAGCGGCCCGGCGAGGTGCTGGTGTTGGGGCAGATCATCGAAACCCGGGTGCGCGTCGACGATCCCGAACTCGAGCAGTTGGCCGGAATGGACGTCGTCGTCGTGGATCTGGGCATCGAGCAGACCCGGACCCGCGAGTGGGTGGTGACGAAGGTGGCGGTGCGAAGCCCACGGCGGCTCGGGCGCCGCAGCAACATCTCCATCGCCGACTGGCAGCACGTGCAGGGCCTCACGCCGTCGGCGCTTGCGATGCCGGGCCAGGGCGTCGCGCAACTGCTGCACCAGTTCGAGGATCAACGGCCGATCGAGGTCGCCGAGGCGATCCGGGAGCTGCCGACCAAGCGGCGCGTGGAGGTGATCAACGCGCTCGACGACGAACGCCTGGCCGACGTGCTGCAGGAGCTGCGCGAGGACGAGCAGCGGGCGCTGCTGATGCAGCTGGATACCGAGCGCGCCGCCGACGTGCTCGAGGCGATGGAGCCCGACGACGCCACCGACCTGCTGCAGGTGATCAACCCGGAGGACCGTGAGATG
>Ga0210086_1000163_pt1 | contig 42177 bp, 30 predicted proteins | sample China_Galinas_PW_3_FD_184867 | JGI IMG/M metagenome (GOLD analysis project Ga0210086, IMG submission 184867) | Wetland microbial communities from San Francisco Bay, California, USA, that impact long-term carbon sequestration - China_Galinas_PWB_D2... | ecosystem: Environmental > Aquatic > Marine...
GAGGTCTCGAGGAGCTTCTGGCGCAGGATCGGTTGCAGAGCAATGAGGATGAAGAAGATCCACAGCGCATCGATCATGAACGTCTCCGTTAGCTCCTGTGATCGCGTCGCCTGGGCCGATGCCACGCCGCTTCCATGCGATAGTCGTCGCGATTCCGTGCCCGCTTCGGGCGACCGATGAGAAACAGGGGCAGAAGCGCGATGCCGGCCCCGAACCCGCCGACGTGAGCCCAGAACGCGACACCGCTCGCATGCTGGGTGGACGACAACGCAAGGGCACCGCTCACCAGCTGCAGCAGATACCAGAATACGAGGAAGAAGACGGCGGGGACCTCGAAGAAGAACGGTATGAACAGCACGGGAATCATCAGCACGATCCTGGCCTTGGGAAAGAGCACGAGGTAGGCGCCCATGACTCCCGCGATGGCGCCCGATGCCCCGAGCGCCGGCACCGTCGAGTCCTGGTTCGTGAGCCAGTGCACGACCGAGGCCGCGATGCCGCAGATCAGGTAGAACGCAGCGAACCTCCTCGGACCGAGCCGATCCTCGACGTTGTCGCCAAAGATCCACAGCACCCACATGTTCCCGATGATGTGCAGCCAACCCGCGTGCAGGAACATGCTCGTGATGAACGGCCAGTAGTCACGCGCGGGAAACCCGACCGAGTCGGCCCACCGTGAGTCCGTGAAGCGGGCCGGGACGAAGCCGAACAGATAGAAGAAACGCTGCAGCTGCTCCGCCCCGAGATGGAGCTCGTAGAAGAACACGAGAAAACACGAGCCGATGATCCCAAACGTGACCACCGGCGTCGTGCGACTCGGAACGCTGTCGAAGAGGGGAAACACGCAACGAAGGCCTCGAGCGAGACGGGCAAACCCAAGCGAGACGGGCAGACCTTACCGTGTCGCACGGAGGCCAGGAAGTGTTGTTCGACGAGCGCGTTCCAAACCCGAAAAAATGTGTCAGGCACATTTTTTCGGGTTTGGAACAACCGGGTTCCGCCACGGGCGGAGCTGGGTTACCTACTCCCGTGGACGCGAGCTCAGCTCCTGCGAACCTTGATCCGGTGAGGCTGCGCTTCCTGAGCCTTCATGACCTTGACCGTGAGCACGCCATTGTGCGCCTCGGCCTCGATGTCGTCCGCGGAGACCGCGGCCGGGAGCGTGAAGCATCGCTCGAAGTGGCCCGGAATACGCTCGCTCATGTACCAGGTCTGGTCATCGAGCTTCTCCGGGAGTTGCTTCTCGCCGCGAATCGTGACCGTCTCACCGGCCAGCGTCACGTCGATGTCGTCGGGGTTGATGCCCGGGATCTCCGCGTGCATCACGTATGCCTGCGGCGTCTCGAGAATGTCGATTGCGGGCCGCCAGGCCTGTTGGGTGCGGGCGTTCGAAGTCAGTCCGCCCCAGAAGCGATTGAAGAGTTCGTCCACAGAGCGGGGAATGTCGAGCAATCCCCCGTCCACACGGCTTGGGCGCTCAGCGAGATACTGCATGTTCACCTCCTATGTGTTCATAAGGACTACCGGACAGTCGCGCCGCGCAGCTCGCGCGGCTGTTCGCCGGGAATTCAAAACGCCGAGAGTCCGCTTTTGCTCCCGAGCTCACGCCGACTTGCTTCTTTGTCGGGGGCGCGACGTCGCGCGCGAAGCAAGCGTCGTACCAATCTCTCGTGGCGCCGCGCCGGGCACGCGATAGAGTCCGGCTCCCACATCCCGTCCGCCGTACCGAGAGAACCGTCGAGCATGGGGGCAACGGTTGGCCATGACCTGGACGCAACAGGACCTCGAAGACCTCGCCAAGTCCTTGGAGAAGAGCGACGAGCGAACGTTCGCCGATGCGCTGACGCCGCTCGAGCCCGGTGACGCGGCGGAGGTCGTTCGCACGCTTCCTCGACCGATTCGGCACGTCGCGTTGCTGTCGCTACCTGCGGAAACGGCTGCGGAGGTGCTCGAACAGCTACCCGATGACCTGGCCGCGGCGGCTGTCATGCAAATGGACCCTGGCCGTGCTGCGGCCGTGGTCCGGCGGATGAAGAGCGACGAGGAGGCCGACCTCCTCCAAGACATGACGCCACCGTGCGCCGAGGCAATCCTCGCCAAGCTCTCACCGGACGAGGCGGCCGCAGCACGCTCGCTGATCGGCTACGCCGACGACACGGCCGGCGGCCTGATGCAGACGGAGTTCATCTCCGTCACCGAGGCGATGACTGCCGGTGACGTCGCCCGACAGCTCCGCAAACGAGCAACGGAATACGCCGACTACCCGACTTCCTACGTCTACATCGTCGACGGCGACGGCAAGCTGCGGGGGGTCGCGAGCATGCGCGAGATCCTGTTGTGCGACGCCGATACGCCGGTCGCGGAGGTCGCGTCGACCGAACTCGTGACCGCGCGAACCAACCTGCCCGGGCTCGAGCTGCTCAAGCTGTTTCGCCGGTTTCGGCAGGTGCCCGTCGTCGATGAGGCCGACCGGCTCCTCGGCGTCGTCACGCACGATGACGCGCTCCGGTTCGCCGAGGACGAGGCCGACGAAGAGATGCTTCGCCTCGCCGGCATCGCGGGCGGCGACGAGTTTCGCGACATGTCGCTCGGACAGCGGTCTTCGCGACGGCTCTCGTGGCTGAGCGTCAATGTGCTGCTCAACGTCGCCGCGGCCAGCGTCATCGCTCTCTACCAGGAGACCCTCCAGCAGGTCATCGCGCTCGCCGTGTTCCTGCCGATCATCTCCGACATGAGCGGGTGCTCCGGGAACCAGGCCGTCGCGGTCAGCATTCGCGAGCTGTCCCTCGACCGGATCAAGCCGAAGCACTTCCTGTGGGTACTGCGCAAGGAGCTCGGTGTCGGCTTCGTGAACGGGCTCGCGCTCGGGATCCTGGTCGGCCTCGCCGCGTGGATCTGGAAGTCCAATGCCACCCTCGGCGTCCTGGTCGGCGGAGCGCTGTGGATCAACACGCTCGTTGCGGTCTCGATCGGCGGACTCGTCCCGCTGCTCTTGCGCCGCTTCGGCAAAGACCCCGCCATCGCTTCGAGCCCGATCCTGACGACGCTGACCGACATGTGCGGCTTCTTCGTCGTGCTCGGCGCCGCGAGCCAGTGCATCGAGCTCTTGCGCTAGGTCGATCTGCCAAATGCCTGCGGCATTTGGCAGATCGACCTCCCCTGCCCGTGCCCCTGCCCGGTTAATCGCGCCGGCCCGCCCGCAGCGCCGTCGCGCCTCGGCTCGGCGACGCCGACGAACCGGCCATCGGTGTACACGACAAGCTGTAGCCCACCCATCGTGAACGCGTAGGGCCCCTTACGGTCCAGCGTAAACCCGCGACGCTCGAGCGCGCGCAGGGACTCGGCCGTGAATCGGTCGGCCTCCACGAGCACGACTCCGCGCGGCGTGCAATGCAAACGAGGCCCCGCAACAGCCCTGAACGGATCCTGCCGCTGCAACCGCAACAGCGTCTCGAAGATGCCCGAGACCATTCGCTCGGACCCGGTCGAGCCGATCACGATCCACGGGCGTCCGCCCTTCAGCACGATCGTCGGAGCGGCGTTCGATCGAGCGACCGCCCCCGGTTTCAGGAAGTGCGGATGCTCGGGGTTGTCGACCTTGAACGCCCTGAGGTAGCCGTTGTAGACGAAGCCGAGCGAGTCGGTCGCGACTGCGGACCCGAAGTTGCGCTCGACGGACTGCGTGATCCCGACCGCGTTCCCGAACGCGTCCATGACCGAGAGGTGCGTCGTCTCGCCGGCGATGGCTTGCTCGACTTCGCGAAGCGCGACAGCCGCGTATGCGGGATCGCAGAGCTCCGCCGCACCGAGGAGCTCCTGGGCGCCGATCGTGGAACTGTGGCGCCGGCGGTCCTGCCGTACGCGTTGAATCACGCCGGCGAGCCACACGACTCCATCGGGCGAGTCGGGATCGGGCACGTTCGCGCCGCGGGCAGCCAGCATCTGGAGCAGCTGCGCGAGCGCGAGGCCGCCCCCGGGCGGGCCGAGCGTGCAGGCCACGCCTGATGCGTACGGAGCCTGGATCGGATCGGCCTCTCGCGCGCCATGCACGGCCGCCAGGTCGCTCGCGCGCACGAACCCGCCACCCTTGGCCATGTCCGCATCGATCTCCCGGGCGATCGCGCCCTCGTAGAAGTCGCGCAGACCGTGCTCGGCGAGCCGGCGCAGCGTGGCGGCGAGCACCGGCTGGCGAAACCGGCTGCCCGGTGCGCGCGGAGCGCCCGACTCGTCGAGGAAGAACTTTCCGGCACCGCGGGTCCGAAGCACCGACTGGAAGCTGTCCATGAGCTCATGCTGTCGGTCGGTCACCGGATAGCCGTCTTCCGCCAGCCGAATCGCTGCAGCGAGCAGCTCGGGCACGGGCATCGTCGCGTAGCGTGCGATCGCGTGCTCGAGCGTGGCCAGATAGGTCGGCACCGCAACCGCGGCGTACCCCCGGTAACGGCGCGCCGCCGCCACCGCTTCGGGCGTGGCGGCCGCGGGCGCACGGCACGGCCCTTCGATCGTGAACGTGCGCGTCGGCTGCGCCAGGTGCACCATCATCATGCACATGCCGCCGATCCCCGAGCCGGCGGACTCGCAGACCGCGAGCGCGAACGATGCCGCGACGGCGGCGTCGATGGCGTTGCCGCCCCGCTCGAGGACCTCGACGCCGGCCTCCGTGGCGCGATAGTGGGCAGTCGCGATCATCCCGCGCTCGCAGCTGGCCGACCACAGCTCTGGCTCGTCGCGCCGGTCTTGCCGGTGGAGGTAGCGGGCATCGGGGAAGCGAGGGTCGGTCATCGCGCATGCATCGTAGTGCGGCCCGCAACCCAGGCCAGTTCCTGTTGCGCAACTCGGTGCGGAGAGTAGAAGACTCGCATGGACATCCTCGTCTGGGTCGGAATCTTCCTGTGCGCGAGTCAGTCCGCGCTGTTCTCCGGCCTCAACCTGGCCGTCTTCGGGATCAGCCGGCTTCGCCTCGAGACCGAAGCGGCAACCGGACGCGCAGAGGCCGTGAAGCTGCTCGAGCTCCGCAAGGACTCGAACTTCCTGCTGACGACGATTCTGTGGGGAAACGTCGGCATCAACGTGCTGCTCGCCCTGCTGGCCAACTCCGTGATGGCGGGCGTGTACGCGTTCCTGTTTTCGACGGTGGTCATTACCTTCTTCGGCGAGATCTTCCCGCAGGCATACTTCGTCCGCAACGCGATGCGCATGGGAGCAAGGCTCGCCCCGGTTCTGCGCGTCTATCAGGTGTTGCTGTATCCCGTCGCCAGGCCTTCCGCGATGATGGTCGACTGGTTTCTCGGCAACGAGATCGTCGAGTACTTCCGCGAGCGGGACCTGAAGGAGCTGCTCGAGCGCCACGCCGCGGCGAAGGAAGCCGGAGAGGTCAGCCGGATCGAGGGCATCGGCGCCGCCAACTTCCTCGCGCTCGACGACGTGGAGCTGTGCGAGGAGGGCCAACCGGTCGACCCGAAGAGCATCGTCCGGATACCGTTCTCCGGGGGAATCCCGGTGTTCCCCGAGATTCAGGCGCAGCCGGTGGATCCGTTCCTCGCCCGGGTCCAGGCGTCAGGCCGCAAGTGGATCGTCCTGACCGACGACACGGACGAGCCGCGCATGGTCATGGATTCGGACGGCTTCCTTCGCGACGCTCTGTTTCGGCCGCACCCGTTCCGGCCACTCGCCCACTGCCACCGCCCGATCGTCTCCCACGACCCGAACGAGCGGCTCGGGAGCTTCTTGACTCGCCTCCGCGTGCACGCCGAGCACCCCGAAGACGACGTCGTCGACCACGACATCGTTCTGCTCTGGGGGGACACGCGCCGCGTGATCACCGGGGCCGACCTCCTCGGCCGGCTCTTGCGCGGCATCGCGCGCACCGAGTGAGGCCCTGAGGAATGTCTCTGACACATTCCTCAGGACTTCAGTTGCCGTGCTCGGGGCTTGGGGGTGTGCCGGGGGAATTCTAGGAGGTAGAACGTTCCGCCCCGGCCGAGCGCGGCACGAACCGAAGGAAGCAAGACGCGCATGTTCGACATCCGACCCGTCCACTGGCTGCTGCTCGCGACGACTGTCACGACCCTGTTGGCGCAAGGTCCGTCCCCCACGGTCAGCGAGATCGAGTCGCGCATCACCGAGGTCGAGAGGACGGTCGAACCTCCGCTCAAGGACGACGTCCTGCGCCTGCTGCGCGAGGCCAAGTCCAACGCCATCGAACGCGACAAGGAATCCGAGCAAGCGAAGCACCTCGCGGCCACGAGGGACAACGCCGCGACCACTCTCGACCAGGTCCGTTCCCAGCTCGCCGACCTCGACAAGACCACGGAAGAGCACCTCCCGAGCGACATCGCGGGGCTCGAAACGCAGCGCGGAATTGCCCAGGCTCAGCGCGACCAGCGCAAGCAGGATGAAGAACAAGCGCATCAGGCGTTGCAGCTGCGCGCGCAGCGCCGAACCGACCTTCCCGGGCTTCTGGCGGCGGCCCGCGCGAAGCGGCAGCAATACTCCGCGGCGAAGATCCCCGCCGACGCGAAGCCGGCGCTCAAGCAGGCGATGTCCTGGGCCGACAGCACGAAAACCCAGGCGATGGACCAGCAGATCGAGGCACTCGCCCAGGAAGAACGCAACCTCGCCTCCGGGAAGCTCGAGGAGCTGGCACAGGCGGAGCTGACCCTCGCGACGAAGCGGCTCACGCTCGCCGAACAACGACTCAGTGACGTGAGCAGCCGGCTCGAAGCCGAACGCAAGCGGGCCGCCGAGCAGGCCGAAGCGGAGGCCAAGGCGCGCGCGGCGGCCGAGCGCGAGGGCAATCCCGTCGTCGCGCTCCTCGCGAAGTGGGACGCCGAGGTCGTAGCCGAGAAGAACAAGCTGGAAGGCCTCCGCCAGGCCGCACGAAAACGGGTCGAACAACTGAAGGCGACGCGCGAGTCGCTCGCGAGCGAGGTCAAGGACCTGAAGGACCGGATGAAGCTCGTCGGTGGGCTCTCCGACTCGCTCGGAAGGGTGTTCCGGCAGAAGCGCAGCGTCATCGACGGCTTGCTTCGCGAGCTCCACACGGGCGACGTGTCCGACGAGCTCGGCGAGCTGCAGCTGAAGTGGTTCGACCTCGAGCAGCGATACCAGATCCTCGGACGTGACGTGTCGCCGGCCGCGAAGCTCGACGCGCTTGGCGCGTTCGATGCCAGCGAGTGGCCGGGCGGTCGGGTCCCGTCGAAGCAGGACCGCTCGATCGAGCACGTCCAAGCTCAGGTAACGGTCCTGCTCGCCCAGCTCGAGAAAGACGTCGGCGACACCAAGACCGTGGCCAGCAAGGTCGTCGAGCTGCTCGCGCAGGAGATCGCCGAGTCGGCGACTGTGCGAGCACGAGCTCGCGCGGGCAAGAAGTTCATCGACGAGAACGTGTTGTGGCTTCGCAGTGCGTCACCGGTGTGGCGCTCCGACTCCGGGAGCGCGATCGCGGCCTGGACCTGGCTCTTGTCCCCCAGGAGCTGGGTCGGCTTGCTCGAAGCGCTCTGGCGCGAGCTGCGCGCCGATCCCGTGCCCGCTGTCATTCTCGGGCTGCTCGGCCTCGCTCTCCTGATCGCGGGAGGGCGAGCCCGGCGGGGACTCGACCGCCTGGGCGCGCGAGCCTCCGATGGCGCGACCGCAACGCTGCGAGTGACGTCGTGGGCGGTCGTGCTCACGATGATCGCGGCGTTGCCGCTCCCGATGACCCTCATCGCCGTCGGCAACCGTTTGTCTCTGTCGGCAACGCCCGAGTCGTTCGCCCGCGCGTGCGCGTCGGGTGTCTACGCCGTCGGCTGGTGGCTGCTCGCCGGCTTGTTCATCCTCCACGTGACGCGCCCCAATGGCCTCGCCGAGGCGCACTTCCGCTGGCCGGCGGCCGTGACGCGGCTCTTGCGACGGCACCTGGCATGGGCCGTCCCACTCGCCGCCCCCTGGCTCTGGGCGCTGACGACGCTGCGGGCGAGCGGGAGCGAGCCGTGGGCGCAGAGCGGGGGACGCCTGGCGTTGATCCCGCTGCTCGCGGTCCTCGCGATGTTGTTGTGGCGGCTTCTGCACCCGCGCACCGGCGTGCTCGCGCATGTGAACGTCGCGCGCGCGGGCGTCTTCGCGCACTGGAAACGGGCTTGGGTATGGCTCGGCGTCGGGGTCCCAGCAGTACTCGCCGTGCTCGCGTGCCTTGGCTTCGAGTTCACGGCTGTCGAGCTCACGCTCCGCTTGCTCCTGACGATCGGTTTCGTGCTCGCGCTGCTGATTGTCTACGCGTTCGTCCTCCGTGGACTCGCGCTGGCGCGCCGGAACCTGGCGAGAGCCCGGAGTGTGCCACAAACCGCGGAGGCCGAGCCCCCTCCCCCACCGGTGCCACAGCTGGAGCTCACCGCGATCGGCCAGCAGACGCGTTCGTTGCTCCACGGACTGTTCGGAGTCGTGCTGCTGCTGGGAACCTGGTTCCTCTGGGTCGACGTCATTCCGGCGCTCGGCATTCTGCGCGACGTCGTGCTGTGGTCGGACACGGTCGACGGGAAGACGACGAGCGTCACGCTCGCCGGGTTCCTGCTCGCCGCTGTCTACGTCGCGATCACGCTGCTCGCCGCACGCAACATTCCCGGCGTGCTGGAGCTGACCGTGCTCCGCGGCCTCGGCGCGCATCCCGGCGGCCGGCACGCGATCAAGACGATCGCCCGCTACGTGATCCTCGGCATCGGCTTCACGGTCGCGTTCGGCGTGATCGGCATCGGCTGGTCCAAGGTGCAGTGGCTGATCGCCGCGCTCGGCGTCGGACTCGGCTTCGGCCTGCAGGAGATCTTCGCGAACTTCGTGTCGGGGATCATCATCCTGATCGAGCAGCCGATTCGCGTCGGCGACCTCGTCACGGTCGCAGAGACCGACGGCTTCGTCACACAGATCCGGATGCGCGCGACGGTCGTCACGGACTACGACCGCCGAGAGCTGATCATTCCCAACAAGGAGTTCATCACCGGCAGGGTCGTCAACTGGAGCCTGACCGACCCGGTCACTCGGATCATCTTCCGGGTCGGCGTCGCCTATGGCACCGACGCCAACGAGGTGCGTGAGGCCCTGCTCCACGTTGCGAGTGCATGCCCGCTCGTGCTCGACAAACCGCATCCCAAGGCCATCTTCCTCGGCTTTGGTGCAAGCTCGCTCGACTTCCAGCTGCGCGTGTTCATCGCGTCGATGGAAGATTGGCCGGCGCTGCAAAACGACATCAACACGAGGATTCAGCAGGTGTTCGGCGACCGGGATCTCGAGATCGCGTTCCCGCAGCTCGACCTCCACGTCCGCAGCGCTCCCGGTCTCGTTGCGTTCGCCGAGCAGGTTTCTCCGCCGCCTCCACTGGCCAGCGCCTAGCAGGCACGGCGGAAAGGTGATCTTCGGCAACTTCCATATTGACAATCGTGCTAGGGCTTTGCTGGATTACTGCCCCACTGGGAGCTGATCCACGCCCCGGCAGCCGACGTGCATCGCCTGTTCGAGTCTCCTACTCGGACGCGAATGCACGGACACCTGCCGCCGAGTGCATCAAGGACGCGTACGAGAATGAGGGATCCGGACCACGCGACGCTGACTACGGTGTTTCCGAAACGCCGCCGAGCGAACGACACGGCCGCGATGCGAACGGCCGGGATCCTCGGAGCCGGCGGCTACGTGCCGGACACCGTGCTGTCGAACCACGACCTCGAGAAGATGGTCGACACGAGCGACGAGTGGATCTTCGCGCGCACGGGCATGCGCGCGCGGCGGATCGCGAGCCCGGAGCAGGCGACGTCCGACATGGCTGCCGCGGCGGCCACGCGGGCGCTCGAAGATGCCGGCCTGGCCGCGCAGGACATCGACCTGATCCTCGTCGCGACCGTCACGCCCGACCACATGTGCCCGTCGGCGGCCGCGATCGTGCAGCATGAGATCGGCGCGGTGGACACGCCAGGCTTCGACATCAATGCCGGATGCACGGGCTTCGTGCACGGGATGTCGATCGGCGCACAGTTCATCGCGGGCGGCGTATATGAACACGTTCTCGTGATCGGAGCCGAGAAGCTCTCGACGATCATGGACTACGAAGACCGGGAGTCCTGCATCCTGTTCGGCGACGGGGCCGGCGCGGTCGTGCTGGGCGCAGACGCCGACGGCGAGATCCTCGACTGCCACCTCGGGCTCGATGGCTCCGAAGCCCAGACGATCTGGGTGCCGGCCGGCGGGTCGCGCCTGCCCGCGACCGAGGCCACGGTCGCCGAGCGGCGTCACTTCGTCAGGCTCCAGGGTCGCCGCGTGTATCGCTTCGCGGTCTCGAAATTCTGCTCCGAGATCGAGGGGCTCGCCGAACGCAAGGGCATTGCGGTGAGCGACATCGACTGGATCGTCCCCCATCAGGCCAACCAGCGGATCACCGAAGCCGCCGCGACCCAGCTCGGCGTGCCGATGGAGAAGGTCGTGTGCAACATCGAGCAGTACGGCAACACGTCATCGGCCTCGATCCCGATCGCGCTCGCCGAGGCGGTCGATGACGGGAAGATCCAGCCGGGGCAGCTGGTCGCTCTGGTGGCCTTCGGCGCGGGGCTGACCTGGGGCTCGGCGCTGGTCCGCTGGTAGTCCCGACGGGGCCACAAGGGGATAAGCTTGTGGCGCAGTGCAATCGCGAGAGCTGATCGAGATCGTCACCGGCCACGTGCATCGGTTCTTCAGCGGTCACGAGATCAGCGAGCATCGCTGGGAGCTCGGACCGCTTCCCGATCACATTCCGGAGTTCCGGGTCTTGTGCGTTGCCCCGGACCGTGGGGATGGGAACTGGGTGCTCGTCTCGGCCGGTGCGTCGGCGATCGTTCACGAGTCCGATCCGCGCTACGAGTTCGTGATGGTCGCACCGAGCGGGGTTATGCGCTGCGTCGAGCTGTTGACGATGCTGGCCTGGTATCACAAGACCGAGAGGGTCGGGATCGGACACACGCTGCCGCTCGGCGAGCCGTGGCTCGGAGACTCGAGCTGCAACCACCTGTTGCTCAGGGCTGCGGATCTGTTCGGGCACGAGCTCGCGCTCTGCCCCTGCGGCGACGGCCACGTGCACCTGGCCTGGGCGCTGCCGATCACGCAGGCCGAGCGCGACTACGAGGCCACGTACGGACGCGAAGCCCTCGAGCGGAAGTTCGACGACGCTGTCATCCCCTATTGGGACGCACACCGCGCTTCCGTCGTCTGACACTCTGCCGCCGAACCGGTTACAGTGCGCCAGAACCGAGAGGGACATCATGCAACGACTCCGACTCCCCGCCGCAATCCTGCTCATCGCCGTTGCCCCCGCGTTCGCTCAGGGGCAGAAACAGAACGACCCGTACGGCATGCGCGTCTGGCAGCTCGTCCTGCTCAAGCGCGGGCCGGCCTACGAGACGTTGAAGGGCGAGGCGCGCGAGAAGGCGGCGAAGGGTCACTTCGCCAACATCAAGCGACTGGCAAAGAAGGGCCTGTTGCGGCTCGCCGGGCCGTTCGTCGTCGGGAAGGACGCACCGAAGGATGCCTACGCAGGCCTCTTCCTGTTCGACGTGAAGACCAAGAAGCGAGCCCGCGAGCTGTGCCAGACCGATCCGGCGGTCAAGGCCGGACTGTTCGAAGTCGAGGTGCTGAGCTGGTACGGCCCGTCCGACATCACGTACCGTGGTGACGCGATGACCCGGCGGCCGAAGGCAATCGAGCTGTTCAACGGCAAGGACCTGACCGGCTGGCACGCCGACATCCCCGCCAAGGACAAGAACCCGAATCTCGCCCCCACGTTCGTCGTGCGCAACGGAATGCTCGTGAGCCTCGGCAAGCCCCAGGGCCACTTGATCACCGACAAGTCGTACCACGACTATCGTCTCGTGGTCGAATACCGCTGGCCCGGGCGTCCCGGCAACTGCGGCATCCTCGTGCACGCCTCGAAGCCGCGGATGCTCTACAAGATGTTCCCGCAGTCGATCGAGTGTCAGATGAACAGTGGACAGGCCGGCGACTTTTGGTGCATCGGCGAGGACATCAAGGTGCCGGACATGGTCGAGCGCCGCGGCCCGAAGGAGAAGTGGGGAACGACCGAAGGCAAGGCGCGGCGAATCCTCAACCTGACCGACGAGTCCGAGAAGCCGGTCGGGCAGTGGAACCGGATGGTCATCGAGTGCCGCGGAGACAAGATCGACATCTGGGTCAACAAAGACCACGTCAACAGCGGCTACGGGTGCACGGCGACCAAGGGCCAGATCGCGATCCAGGCCGAGGGCGCCGTCTGCGAGTTCCGCAAGGTCGAGCTGACGCCGCTCGGAGGGTAGCGACCGTCCAGATCGCCTCAAGCTGCGCGCGGCGAGGCCCGAAGAGTGACCGTGAGCGCCGGCAAAGCCCCGATGGCACGGGCGCCAGGCGCGACGGAGAAGGGCAGCATGAGCGACTCTCTGACTCGGCCCCACGAGAGCGTCGGGGACGCCATCCACGGGCTCGCGCGCGAGCTGTGGCCGATCGCGCGCAGCATCACCGGTGACGGCGTGCGCCGAACCCTCGAGATCCTCGGGCGCGAGCTTCCCGGCCTGCGCACGGTCGAGGTCGCCACCGGGACCCAGTGTTTCGACTGGACGGTGCCTGACGAGTGGAACATCCGCGACGCCTATCTCGTCGCCCCAGACGGCCGGCGGTTCGCCGAGTTTCGCAACAACAATCTCCACGTGGTCGGCTACTCGACCCCCGTCGACGAGACGCTCTCGCTAGACGAGCTCACCGCCCACCTCCACTCGCTGCCCGAGCAACCGGACGCGATCCCGTACATCACGTCGTACTACTCCCGCCGCTGGGGCTTCTGCCTGTCCCAGAGACAACGCAACGCGCTGGAGCCGGGCGAGTATCGCGCGGTGATCGACAGCACGCTGGCCCCGGGAAGCCTGACCTATGCCGAGCTGGTGATCCCGGGCGAGACGCGCGACGAGGTGTTCCTGTCGACCTACATCTGCCACCCGTCCCTCGCCAACAACGAGCTCTCCGGCCCGACGGTCACGACCTATCTCGCGAAGTGGCTCCTGGGACTCGAACGCCGCCGCTACACGTATCGCATCGCGTTCGTCCCGGAGACGATCGGCTCGATCGTCTACCTGAGCCGGAACCTCGAGCACCTGAAGCGTCATGTCGTTGCAGGGTTCAACGTCACCTGCGTCGGCGACGACCGCACATACTCGTATCTCCCCTCGCGTGCCGGCGACACGCCGTCGGATCGAGTCGCGATCCACGTGCTGAGCCACATCGCCCCTGACTTCGCCCGCTACAGCTTCCTCGACCGCGGAAGCGACGAACGCCAATACTGCAGCCCCGGCGTCGACCTGCCGATTGCGAGCGTCATGCGCACGAAGTACGGCGAGTACCCCGAGTACCACACATCCCTCGACGACCTGAGCATCACGCCTCCCGCGGGTCTGTTCGGCGGCTACAACGCGCTGCGCCACTGCCTGCTCGCGCTCGAGCACAACAGAACGTATCGAACCGCGATGCCGTGCGAACCGCAGCTCGGCAAGCGCGGCCTGTATCCGACCCTGAGCACGCGCGCGACCAAGGACATCGTGCGCACGATGATGGACATCCTGGCCTACTCGGACGGCGAGCATGACCTGCTGTCCATCTGCGAGCTGACCGGCGTCCCGATCTGGACCGTGCTCGAGACCGTCGAGAAGCTCGTGCAGGCCGAGGTCCTCGTTCCGATGGACGAAGAGACGAGCCGAGCTCCTTCCCATCAGCCCGCGACCGTGCAGTGACCAGTGCTGGGACGAGACGCCCCCGTTTCCGTGCGTGCCCGTGCCGGTGCCGGTGCCCGTGCCCGGTTCGTGCCCGTGCAACGGGCACGATCAACGCTTTGCAGACACGGGCACGTGTCGGGCACCGGCACGGGCACGGGCACGGGCACGCACGGGAACGGGAGCCGTCGCTGAGAACCTCGACCCGTCTGTGAACCCGATCGTTGCCGGGTGGCGTTACGGCGTGCGCTCCAGATAGAAGTTGTCCGCGTCCTCCCGCACTCGCGTGTAGCCGTTCTTCTCGAACAGCCGCAACGAGGCGGCGTTGTCACGCCGTATCGCGGCGAGGACCTTCTTGTCCGGCGCGAGCGCTGCCCAGGATTCCGAAAGCAGCCGCGAGCCGAGACCACGCCCACAGTAGGCCGGGTCCACGGCGACCGAGACCACGTAGTGGCCCGCTTCGGCGTCATGGTCGTACCGGCAGTAGCCGATCACGTGTTCGTCTCGGGTGACCAGGACGAAGCAGTGGTTGTCAGCACCGCTGAAGTACTTCCGGCGAAACCAGGCGTCCGAAGCCTCGAACGCCGTGTCGAACCGCGGTGAGAACGCGGCCGTCGCCGGATCCGCGCGGATCCCCCAAACGCGGCGGGAGTCCTCCGGCGTGGCGGAGCGCAGGGTGATGGTCTCGGCACGTTCGAGCGCGTATGTCCCTTCTCTGATGTCCAGAACTCCCTTCTCCTCGAGAGCGATCCGCTCGCGCACAGGAGCGCTGTCGTATGCGGCGCGGATCTTGTCCTCCCAGAGCTCCGGCTCGTGGCGCAAGAGAACGTCCTCCGCGTCACACAGCTCCACACCGCCGTCCGCCAGACGCTCGAGGCCGGGGGCGCAATCGATCATGGCGAGAAGCCGCGGCAGATGGTACTTGTTGGACACGATGTACACCGCGTTCGCGGGCGTGCGTCCGAGCTGCTCCACGATGGCAAGCAGTTGTTCGTACGACGTCCCCGAGTGCTGCTCTGTCACGATGCTTGCCGCCGGGACGCCTCGCTCCTCGAGCTCGCGCTCGATGACCGACGCAACGGGCGGAACGTCCGGGTCGTCGGCGAGCTGCCCCTTGCCGCCGAGCGCGAGGACGAGCGCATCTCGGTGCTCGCGAAACAAGTGGACGGCGGCCTCCACGCGCAGGCGATCACCGAGCGCCCCGAACCGATCTCCCTCGGAAAAGCTCGTCGTCCGCCAGGCACCGCCGGCATCCTGGGCAAGACTGCCGCCGATGACTGCGATGATGGTGCGCTCACGACGTTGCACGATGTGCTCCCCCTGGTCAGGTGGCCGACTCGGCGCAAACGGACTCGGGCACGGACTCGGCCTCCTTCGCGTCGATGCCCGAGAGCGCGCGGTCGATCAGCTCGAACAGCCGGGCACCGCGCGCGACCCAGCTGTTGGCCTCGGCGAACGCGAGCCGGCGCGCACGCATCGCGCCCTCGTCCTCGGCCAGCGCGGTCTCGATGAGTGTAACGAACTCCTCGGGCGAGCCGGCAAGGTAGACGACGTCACCCAGATCCGCGATCTCCGCGTACCGGCTCGCGACGACCGGACGCGCGGACGCGAGATACTCGAAGATCTTCAGCGGGCTGATGCTGTCGATCTCCGGCGAGTCACGAAACGGGACCAGGCAGACGTCGAACGCAGCGAGGTACGCCGGCAGCTCCGCGAGCGGTTTCATGCCGAGGAAGTGCACGTTGGGCAGCGCCGCGAGCGTCCCGACACCGGGCACGTTCTCGGCGTGACCGACGAACACGAGGCTCGCGTGCGCGAACGCCCCGGCGACGCGCGTGAGCAGCGCGAGGTCCGACTTGGCTTCGAGCGTACCCGAGAATCCGAGGATCGGCCGCGGCAGATCCCGGAGATCGGCGGGCACGGCCGGGGACTGCGTCGCGCGCAGGAAGTGCGCGTTGTCAGCCGCGTTCGGCACGTAATGACTCGCTTCGTTCCAGCGCTGCATTCGCGCCCTGAGAAACCGCGACGTCGAGACCGTGAACGCCACCTTCGCCGCGGTCATCGCCTCGTCGAGCTCGATCCGCCGCCTCCGCCCCATCAGGAACACGCGCGGCATCAACCACGGCCAGTAGTCGACGCAGTGGTAGACCGCCAGCTTCTCTCCGAGCGTGCCGACGATCCGGTCCGATTGATGCAGGAACGTCCACAGGATCGGCTGGCGCATGCCGAGCCGATCGGCAGCGCGCCGGATCCAGCGACGCAGGATCGCCTGCTGGAGCACGCCGACGGGTCGCAAGAAGTGCCGCAGCGGCAGCCGCGGCGGCGGCGTCAGCACGTGGAAGCCGGGCTCGACCTCGCGCAGCCGGCCGAACGGCCAGATCGGAACCGACCCCGGCCGTAGCAGTCCTCTGACGATCTTGCCCCACGAGTAGTTGCCCTCGACGTACAGCGTGCGGTAGCGCTTGCGCAGCTCGCTCGCGATGCGCTGGTAGGTCGTCCATCGCTCGGTCCACATCCCGCCAGAGACGAGGATCAGGTCCTGCACATCGCCGCCGGCGTCGGACCGTTGGAGCGCGGCCAGCCGCCGGCGCGCCGCCCGAGCCCCGAACCAACGGCCGATCGGACCGAGCGCGCGCACGACACACGCGCGCAGCAACGCGACGGTTCCCGGCCGGACGCGACGGCCGCGGAACCGACCCGCGAACACGGACTCGGCCTGATAGTGCTCGTAGGCCGTGCCGTAGGTCCGCAAGTAGTAGCCGAACATCAGCGCGGCCGTCTTGGGCAGCGGCTCGAGCTTCGCGCGGATGAGCTCCATGACCTCGTCGTGGTCGCCCGGCTCGTAGTTTCCACCCAACCCCCGGTACGCGGACTGGCCGACGAGGATCGACGGAACCTCCCAGAACACCGCCTCGATCCCGACCGTCGACCCGAACGTCACGACCTTGTCGGCCGCGCGCAACAACGCATAGCTGCTGATCGTGCTCTCGGCCGGGATCATCGTCAGCCGCGGGTCGTCGAGCGAGGCCAGGTCACGGGTCTGTTGGTTGTCGATCCCCGCCAGATTGGGGTGAGCCCGCACGTAGACATGAATCCCGTCCTCGTCGCACAAGGACGCGAGGATCTCGCGGATCCCGGCGATCTGGCTCGGGTATACCGAGCCCGCCGAGTAGTGGCCGATCGAAGCGAACTCGTCCTCCGAGGACACGAAGATCACGAGGTTCGTTCGGGTCGCGTCCCAGTCGCCCGGCAGGAGTCCCTGTTCCTGCGCGGCCACGAACGAGTGCCAGTTGCGCGATACGCCGCGCGCACGCTCGGTGAAGAACTCGGCGGCCTTCTCGTCACGATCCCGCACATCCTCGGCCGCGGCCCAATGGTCACGGATGTTTCGCCGCCAGTAGCCGAAGTCCGCGCACAGCGTGTCCTCGAATCGCGAGTAGTGCTCGTGCGTGCTGGCACGCTCGTGAACCGTGCACGGTGTATTGCGGCTCTGGCACGCCCGCAGCACGGCGCGGGTGATCGCGAACCGGCCGTTGAACACGTACACGTGGTCGTAGTGGTCGGCGCGCAAGCGGTTTTGGACCGAGCGATACACACTCAGCGCCGACACGAGCAGACTGCGGATCAGCCGAGGATCGACGGTGTCCGTCGGATCGATCTGGCGCACGAACGAGATCACGCTCGACAACACCGCGAAGCCGAGATCGAAGCCGTCGACCTCGTAGCGCCTGAGTGACTCCGCGTCCGTGAAGTCGCCAGGGACTGCGGCGAGCTCTCTGCGATCACACTCAGTGAGCTCGACGATCGGCCGCGTGCGGACCTGCTTCGACAAGAGCCCGGTCCCGAACCTGCGCCGGCCGATGCACAGGCTGCAGCGCGCGAGATCGTGCTCGGGGTTGCGGTCGCACGCCGGCAGCTCGGCATCGCAGCCCATGATCTCGACCTCGTCCCCGCGGTCGATGTGGATCTGCGCGAGCTCGAGATCGGTCTCGAAGTGCGGGGTATAGCGAGCCCAGGGAACGACGACGAGCACGCGCGCCATGGCTCAGAGCCCTCCCACCTCGGTGGTCTCCGCGACGCTGATCCCGGCCATCCTGCGAAACCCCGGGCACGACTCGACGAGCTCGGGATAGGTGCCGCTCGCGGTCAACCGACCGCCTTCGAAGTAGAAGATCGGATCGCACGACTCGATGGTCTTGAGCCGGTGGGCGATCGAGATCACGGTCTTGTGCCCACGCAAGGAGGACACGGTCTCGGCGATCGCGCTCTCGGTCTCGCGATCGAGCGAAGACGTGGCCTCGTCGAGCACGAGGATTCCCGGGTCGCGATACAGCGCTCGGGCGATCCCGATCCGCTGGCGCTGTCCGCCGGACATGCGCACACCGGACTCGCCGACGCTCGTGTCGAGCCCGGCCGGCAGTCCGCGAACGAACTCGTCGAGTTCGGCATCGGCGAGGGCGCGCCAAACGAGCTCGTCGTCGATTCGCGCGTCGGGACACCCGAACGCGACGTTGCGACGAATCGAGTCGTCGATCAGGTGGATCGACTGCGGCACGTAGCCGATGTTGCGCTGCCAGGCCGCGAGGTTCTCGGCGATGTCGGCGCCGTCGGCGAGGATCCTCCCTGTCGTTGGCGGCAGCAGGCCGAGCATCAGGTCGACGAGCGTCGTCTTTCCGGCCCCCGACGGCCCGGCGAACGCCACCGACTGATTCTTGCGGATCACGAGGTCGACGTCATCGAGGACCATCGGGCCGTCGTCCGTGTAGCGAAACCCGAGCGACTCGAACCGAATGTGGTCCTCGAGGCTCCAGGGTTCGACTTCGGTCGGGTTGTGCGACTGCTGTGCGAACTCGCGCACGTACGCGAGGTCCTGGAAGACGACGTCGAAGCTGGGCCGGAAGTGCTTGATCAGATTCGAGGACCGGATGATGCGCGCCATCGACGGCATCAGCCGAAACGCCGCCATCGCGAACACCGCGATCGTCGCGATCGCGGTGTCGAGCTTGCCGGCCAGGATCAGCACGACGACGACGGTCAACATCCCGACGACCGCGGCGGTCTCGAAGAACAACGGGGGCAGGTCGTTGATCGTCGAGAGGATGCGACGGGCACGGGAGAAGCGGCGGCTGTGCACGGCGAACGTGTCGACGAAGAACCGCTCGGTGCCCGTGACCTTGGTCTCCTTGATCCCGGTCAGCGCCTGCGTGACCCACTTGATCATCTCGCCGAAGCTCTGTTGCTCGACCTTGCCGAGCATGTGCGCCCGCCGGCGGATCAGCCGGAAGAACACGAACGTCACTCCGCCGAGCAGGAGGACCGCGGCGAATGTTGCCACCGGATTGATCCACAGCAGCATCGCGGTCAGCACGAGCGCGACGAGCCCGTCGCCGATCAGCTGGAACGACTGGGCCACGACCCACTTGAACATCTCGCCGGTGTCCTTGTTGACGTTCCGCTGCAGCTCGGCCGAGTTGCGCTGCAGATGCATCGCATACGGCGCGCGCAGATAGGCCTCGAACATCTGCTCGGACAGCCGGAACATCTTGCCGTAGACGAAGCGGTTGCTGAGGAGCAGCAGCACACCGAGATACAGGTTCTTGGCCAGGAAGAAGCCGAGCAGGAGGAGTCCGAATCCGATCAGCAGCGAGTCGCGCGATTCCAGGCCCAGCAGGCCGCGCAGGTACACGAGGAACCGGCTGTGCTCGACGGCCGCCGGGCCCTCGATCAGCTGGATGAACGGCATGATCAGACCGACGCCGAGCGTCTCGAGCCCCGCGGCCACGAAGATCCCGATGACCAGCAGCACTGCCCGCGGCCGTTCACGCGCATCGAACAGCGACCAGATTCTGCGTAGGGGAAGCATGACGGGGACTGTTCGTCCCTATCGGCGTTTCGCGCCCACGAGTGGAGCGGCCTGCGCTTTTTAAGGGGTCAGCGTACGGATGGATGGAGATGAATCCCGTTCCCTGGCGTTCCGAAGTTGGCCCGGGCCATCTCCAGCAGCCGCAAGTCGTACCGACGCTCGACGGTGCAATGCAGCTGAACAACTCGTCTGGCCTCAGGAGCGCCCGGTCCAACTTCTGAGGAGACAACTGTGCAGCTTTTCGACTCCCCCCGCTGGTTCCTCATCGGCACGCTGGCCCTGGCCGGCAACGCGGTTTCCCAGACCACCGTACAGATCCCCGACAACCTGACGAGTCTGGGAACCTGCAACGTGCTGCCGTTCGGCCCCCAACCGAACGTGAACCAGATCTACCAGACGCTGCTGACGAAAGCGCAACTGGGCAACACGGCGGGCACCATCGAAAAGATCGGGTTCGCGGCCTGCGGCGCGGGAACTCACTCGTTCACGAGCCTGACCATCACGATGGACCACTTCTCCGGTACTTCGGGGCTCTCGGCGACGTTCGCGGCGAACCTGTCGAGCCAGGCGAAGACGGTGTTCCAGGGCGACCACTATGCCCACCCGCTCAAGGACCAATGGAACGACATCACGCTGACGCAGCCGTTCGCCTGGGACCCGAGCAAGGGAGACCTCGTCATCGAGATCCGCGTGGTCGGCTCGAGCTACTCCGATCCGAACACACAGGAGTCCGGCTTCCACCGTTCGACCACGCTGCCGATCGTCGCCATCGGCTATGACCCGGAAGACCCGGTTCCGACGACCGGCTACGGTCTGGACCAGGGCCTGAAGATCCAGATCACGTTCGCCGCCGAGTCGTCCGACCCCATGGCGGAACTCATCGACGCGGTCGAGGCGTTCGTAGAAGACCAGACCTTGTCCTCGTTCCAGGGCGCCCTGTTGACCACCGAGCTCGCGAGCGCCCAGGCCTACATCGACGCCGACCAACCCAACGCGGCGCGCCTGCAGCTGCAGATCTTCCAGTTCACGGTCACCCTCTACGTGTACTTCAACGTGTTGTCGCCAGCGCAGGGAGCGACGCTGACCGACGGCGCCCAGGCCGTGATCGACTCGCTCTGACCCCGTCAGGCCAGCAGGCCACGCACGACGCGGCCGTGCACGTCGGTCAGCCGGAAGTCTCGGCCCTTGTAGCGATAGGTCAGCCGCTCGTGGTCGATGCCGAGCAGGTAGAGCAGCGTGGCCTGGAAGTCATGGACGCCGACCGGGTCTTCGACGACGTTCATCGACAGGTCGTCGGTCTTGCCATAGCTCGTGCCCCGGCGCACGCCGCCGCCGGCGAGCCACTTCGTGAACGCATACGGGTGGTGATCGCGTCCCCAGCGCACGCGGTCTTCGAGCTTGCCCTGGAGGAACGGCGTGCGCCCGAACTCGCCGCCCCAGACCACGAGCGTGTCGTCGAGCAGGCCGCGCTGGGCGAGGTCGGTCACGAGCGCGGCTGACGGCTGATCGGTATCGCGGCACTGCGTATACAGCTCGGTCGTGAGCGTGTTGTGCTGATCCCAGCCTGCGTGCATGAGCTGCACGCAGCGCACGCCGCGCTCGATCAGGCGTCGGGCCATCAGGCAGTTGTGCGCGAACGTGCCGCGCTCTTCGACCTGCGGGCCGTAGAGGTCGAGCACGGAGTCGGGCTCGTCGCTGAAGTCCGCGAGCTCCGGCACGCTCTCCTGCATCTGGAACGCCATCTCGTACTGGGCGATGCGCGTCGCGATCTCCGGGTCGCCGAACCTCGCGAGCTGCATCTCGTTGAGCCGCGCGAGGTCGGCGAGGATCCCGCGCCGAGCCCTGCGGCTCAAGCCCGGAGGGTTGGACAGATACAGCACGGGGTCGCCCGCGCCGCGGAACTTGACGCCCTGGTGCTTGGACGGCAGGAAGCCGCTTCCCCAGTAGAAGTCGTAGAAGATCTGGCCGCACGTCGTGCCCTTGCTGACCGACGTCATGACGACGAACGCCGGCAGCTTGTCGGTCTCGCATCCGAGCGCGTAGCTCAACCACGCGCCGAGGCTCGGCCGCCCCGGCATCTCGGCGCCGGTCAGGAACATGTCGATCGCCGGCGCGTGATTGACGGATCCGGTGTGCAGCCCCTTGACGAAGCACAGCTCGTCGGCGATCGCGGCCGTGTACGGCATCAGGTCGCTGACCCAGGCCCCGCTCTCGCCGCGCTTATGGAACGGCTCGATCGGGCCGAGCAGCAGCTTGCCCTTCGGGTCGCCGGTCATCGTGCTGAACCGCTTCGTGCCGAGATACGACTGCGGCACCGGCCGGCCGTGCATCGCAGTGAGCTTGGGCTTGTAGTCGAACAGCTCGACGTGGCTCGGCGCCCCGTTCATGAACAGGTAGATCAGCCGCTTGGCGCGTGGTGCGTGGTGCGGCACGCCGGGCAGTCCGAGCGAAGGCGCGTGCTCCGCGCCCAGCGCCATGGCCGGAACCGCCGCCCCGAGCCGCGCCAGCAGCTCGCGGCGAGTCATGCGATGGTCGTGGTGTCGTTCGGACATGGGATCAATTGCTGAGAGCTTCGTCGAGGTTGAGCAAGAGCGAGCAGAGCCCGGTCCAGGCTGCGTGCTCGACCGGATCGAGTGACGGATTGCTACGCGAGCGGCCTGTGGCGAGCAGCCGCTTGGCGCGCTCGGGCTGCGCTGTGAACTCGTCGAAAAGCGCCTCGAGTCGTCGGGCCAGGATGTCGGTCTCACGGGCCGCGGGCAGCCGCGAGGTCACGAGCTCGAACCCCATCGCGATGCGCGCGCGTGTCGTGAGCCCACGCGCGAGCAGCAGCCGTTGCGCGAGCGCTCGCGCCGCTTCGACGTAGGTCGTGTCGTTGAGCGTGACGAGCGCGTGCAGCGGCGTGTTGGTGCGTGAGACCCGGACCGAGCACGTCTGCCGCTTGGGGGTGTCGAAGAACATCGTCGGCCCGATGATCCGCCGCCAGAACGTGTACAGGCTCCTGCGGTAGAGCCCGGATCCCTTGTCCGGCACATAGCGCGACTTGCCGAACGTCGCTTCGGCCCACACGCCGTCGGGCTGGTACGGGTGCACGGGCGGCCCGCCGAGCTTCTCGACGAGCAAGCCGCTCACGGCGAGCGCCGCGTCGCGGATCATCCAGCTCGGCAGTCGATGTCTCGGCCCGCGGGCCAGCAGCCGGTTGTCGGGGTCGCGCGCGATCTGCTCGGGACTCGCCTTCGCACTCTGGCGATACGTCGCGCTCAGCACGATGAGCCGGTGCAGCGCCTTGACGTCGAACCCCGTGCGCACGAACTCGGTCGCGAGCCAGTCGAGCAGCTTCGGGTGCGTCGGCTTCTGCCCCTGAGCGCCGAAGTCCTCGACCGTCTTGACGAGCCCGGCGCCGAAGAACCTCTGCCAGTGGCGGTTGACGACGACGCGAGCGAGCAGCGGATTGTCCGCCGCGACGAGCCAGCGCGCGAGCCCGAGGCGGTTGGCCGGAGCATCGTTCGGCAACGGCGGCAGGACGTCGGGCACGCCGGCCGTGACCTTCTCGCGCCGCTGGTTGTAGAGGCCCTTTTGCAGCACGTAGGTCTCGCGCCGCTTCGTCGTGCGGTCGGCCATGACCATGACCCTGACCTTGCCCGTTCGCTTCTCGAACTGCTCGAGCGCGGATCTGGCCGCGTCGCGGCGGTCGCATGCGACCGCATACGCGGCATCGCTGTCGAGGTACGCGGTCTCGACCTCGCGTTGTCTCCGATCGAGCTGCTGTCGCAGCGTCGCGAGCCGCCTGCGGTCGGCTTCGCTGCGCACGGTCAACACCGGCGGCGTCTGCGGGTTGTCGCCTGCGCCGGTCACCGGCGTCTGGTTGAAGTAGGCGAACAGCTCGTAGTAGTTGCGCTGGGACAGAGGATCGTACTTGTGGTCGTGGCAGCGGCAGCAGGTCAGGGTCAAGCCGAGCCACGTCGTCCCGACCGTCTCGACCTGGTCGAAGATGTACTCGACCCGGTTCTCCTCGGGGATCCGGCCGCCTTCGCCGTTGATCATGTGGTTGCGAAGGAACGCCGTCGCGAGCTTCTGCTCGAACGTCGCGTCGGGCAGGAGGTCGCCGGCGAGCTGCCAGGTCACGAACTCGTCATAACGGAGATTGCGATTGAGCGCGGCCACGACCCAATCGCGGTACGGCCACATGGTCCGGGTCTTGTCGCCCTGGTAGCCGTTGGTGTCGGCGTAGCGGGCCGCGTCGAGCCAGTCCCACGCCATGCGCTCGCCGTAGCGCGGCGAAGCCAGTAGGCGATCGACGACCCGCTCGAACGCGCCGTCGCCTTCGTCCGCGAGGAACGCTGTGATCTCCGCTCGCGTCGGCGGCAGGCCCGTGAGGTCGAACGTGACCCGGCGCAGCCACCGCCGCCGTTCCGCTTCGGGTGCTGGACTCATGTGCTCGGCGCGGAGCCGGGCGAGCACGAACCGATCGATCGGCGTCTTCGACCACGCGTCGGGTGCGGTGTCCGGAAGCTCGGGCCGAACCGGCTTCTCGAACGACCAGTGCGCCTCCCACTTGGCCCCCTGTTCGATCCACGCGCGCAGCACGGCGATCTGCGCCGCGGACAGCCGCCGCTTGGTCGAAGCGGGCGGCATCCGGTCGTCGTCGTTCGCGCGGACGCGGCGGAGCAGCTCGCTGTGCTCGGGATCGCCCGCGACGATCACGGTCGTGTCCTTTCTGGTTCGGAACAACCCGGCTCGCGTGTCGAGCCGCAGCTCCGCCTTGCGGACCTTCGCGTCCGGCCCGTGGCACTTGAAGCAGTACTCGCTGAGGATCGGCCGGACGTCGCGATCGAACGAGACGCCCGGCTCGCGACCCGCGCACAGCACGACGGTCACAGCCAGCGAGCAAGATCCGAGGACGCGATACACGCGCCCCGTGTTACCGATTCCCGGCTCCGCCGTCCAGCCCGTCGCCCCGGCGCGCGGCCCGGACCGCCTCGAGCCAACCGGTCCCGAACCGCTGATCCGGCTCGAGGTAATGACCTTCGGTCCACTCGTTGAGCGACGCGATCAGCACGAGCGGATCGTCGACGCCGTTGGCGGACCGAAACGAGAGCGCCCGCGTGCAAGCGTCGCGAAACACGTCGGGGTGCTCGCCGACGATGATCGGTGACCACGGATACCTGTCCGGACGCGCGGGTCCGAAGTCGGCGCCTCGCGGAGTCGCGTCCCAGCCCGGCGCGACGCTCGGCATGTACGGCAGCCCCGAGCGGAGCGAGAACGACTGCCACTGGCTCGCCCGCAGCTCGCTGTACTCGCGATAGTCCTGCTGCGCCGGCCCGCGCCAGTCGGGCAGGAACACATAGTGCGTGACGCTGTCGAACCCGAGCTCGCGCGCGATCGGCAACACGTAGGCGTTGGGCTCGACCGCCGCGAGGTGCAGCTCGCCGAAGCCGTGGTCTCTCAGCCACCTCCTCGCCGCAGCAATCGCTTGCTGCACGTGGTCGAAGCCGAGCTCTTCGACGAAAAACGTCGAGTCATAGATCGAGAAGTAGAGCTTGCCTTCGACACGCAGGTAGTTGTCGCGGTGGAAGTATGCGTTCGCGAGCACCTGCACAAACCGTACGAAGTCGGCGACGTCGGTCGGCACCTCGCGGCAGCGCTCGATGACCGGAACGTCGCCGCGGCGCACCGGCAGCACGCGCCGCGGCATGCGGTTGGCCCACATGCACGCGAACGGCATCGTGTCCCCGACCTCCGAGCCGAGGAAGCCGCGATCGAGCCCGGCCTCGAACACGCGCTTGCCGCGGCACCAGAACACTCCGTAGATCAGGGCGTCGACTCCGTGCTCGGCCGCGAGCCACACCCGCCGCGCAACCTCGGCCGGATCGCGGTCGTCGTACTCGCCGAGCATCGGGACCTTCGGTTGCGCGTGTCCGGGAAACCGCGGCCGGCAGCCACGCAACAGCTCCCACTCGGTGAAGCCGGGATGGAACGCGTCGTCGCGCTCGGAGATCGGGTGCCAGCCGGAGTAGACGTATGCCGCAACGCGCATGCTCGCCGGAATCTACGTCAATCCACGCCGGCATCCCGCTGCGGCGCGCGCGAATTCGCCGGATTCCTGTCGGATCGACCGCCCCCACGCCAAACCAAGCTGTGCGATCATCATGGATCCGGACCTGATCCTTCGGCAGCGTGACGACAGACGACGAACCCCACGACTGGCAAGTGCTCGACTTCCTGGCCCGCTACGCGGCCGACGTCGAGAGCGCTGCGCCCGGCAACCTGATGCACTACCTGCACCTGTTCCCCGGGCGGGAGGAAGCCGTGGCGCGCGAGTTCCTGCGTTTGACCGCGGCCCCGCCGCGCGCGTCCGACGATGGGACCGGGGAACCCGGCGCCGGTGACGACACGATCGGCCCCTATCGCGTGCTCGGCGAGATCGGGCGCGGCGGCCAGGGCGTGGTCTATCTGGCCGAAGACACCCGGCTCGGGCGCACCGTCGCGCTCAAGGTCCTGGCGCGGACCGTGGGGACGACCTCGGCGATCGAGCGGTTCCGGCGCGAAGCCGTGCTGTCGAGCCGGCTCGAGCATCCCGGCATCTGCCTCGTCTACGACACCGGGCAGGACGGCGACCTGCACTACATCGCGATGCGCTACGTCCCGGGCGAGTCGCTCGCGACGAAGCTCGCCGGTGGGGCCCTCGACCATGACGACGTCCTGAGCTGGATCGAATCAGCGGCCCGCGCGCTGCACGCCGCGCACCAGGCCGGGGTCGTGCACCGCGACGTCAAGCCCGGGAACATCATGATCACTCCCGACGGCGACGTCGTGCTCCTCGACTTCGGGCTCGCCCGCGAATCGGACACCGAGGGGCCGGATCTCACGGTGACCGGCGACGTGTTCGGGACGCTGGCCTACATGTCGCCCGAGCAGCTGATCGACCCCGGGTCCGTCGATCGCGGCACCGATGTCTGGTCGCTGACCGTAGTGCTGTTCCAGTGCCTGACCGGACGTCGTCCGTTCGAGGCCCCGACGCGAGCCGGGCTCCAGAAGCAGATCTGCGAGGAGCCGCCGGCGACGCCGCGCGAGTGGCGCGCGCTCCCGCGCGACCTGCGCGTCATCACAGAGGTCGGGCTCGACAGGGACAGGAGCCGGCGCTACTTGTCCGCCGAAGACTTCGCCGAAGACCTGCGACGGGTACGGGAGAAGCAGCCGATCCGCGCGCGCCGCCCCGGCCCGATCTTGCGCGCGCGGCGCTGGGTCCAGAGGAACGCGGTGCTGGCCGCGAGCCTCGCCGTCGGCTTCGGCTTTCTCGTCGCGGCAGTGTTCTACGTCAACGGCCAGCGCGAGGACGCGGTCACACGCTCGGAGCGGCTGCGCAGCCTGAGCCTCGGCCTCCTGTCCGAAGTCCATGCCGAGGTCGCCGATCTTCCGGGCGCGACCTCGGCGACGCGACAGATCGCGCAACGCGCGCTGTCCGTGCTCCAGGTCATCGCCGACCAACCGACCGGCGACCCGATCGAGTACCGGCGCAACCTCGTGCTCGCGCACCTGCAGGTCGGCAACGTGCTCGGCAATCGCTACCACCCCAACCTCGGCGAGCCCGAGAAGGCGCTCGTGCACTATCGCGCGGCGCTCGGGCTGCTCGACGAGCTTCCGAACGACACCCGCACCAATCGTCTGCGCGCCGAGTGTCGGATGCTGATGGGACAGATGCACGCGCAGGCCGGGCGCACGTCCGCTGCTCGCAAGGCCTACGATGCGAGCCTGGCGTTGCTGGCCAACGACCCGGGTACGGAGCTCGAGGCCGAGCTCCGGCTGCACCGCGCGCGGGTGCTGCGCTACGAGGGCACGACGGGCAATCGTACCGCCGAGTCCCTCGCCGAGCTCGACAGGAGCCAGGCGATCGTCGGCAAGCTGGTCCTTGCGCAGTCACACCCCCCTGCCCGCCTGTTGACTCTCGAGATCGACGTGCTCGTCCAACGCTCTGCGACCCAGCTCGGGTGCGGCCGCTGGGCCGAGGGCCGCACCGGCTACGAAGAGGCCAAGAAGCTGCTCGACGCGCTGCCTGCGGCGGCGCGCACGGGGCTGCGTGCCCGGCTCGCGCTCGCGCGCGTCGACCAGGGGCTGGCGTGGCTCGCGCGCGACCGTGGCGAGACGCGAGCCGGCCTCGCGCTGCTCGAATCGGCGCTGTCGATCCTCGAGAACCTGCGCAGCGCCGACCCCGAGAACGAGCTCGTGCTCGACGAGCTCCTGCGCGCGCGAGCCACCGAAGGCCTGATCCTGATCTCGCTCGAGCGACCCGACGAGGCCATGGCCGCGTTCGAAGCGATCAAGAAGGCGGCGACCGAGGACGCGACCCGCCTCGGCTCCGACAGCTCGCTCGAGCACCGGACGGCCGCCGAGCTCGGATTCGGCTACGTGTATACGGCCCAGATGAAGTGGCAAGCCGCGATCCGGCAGTTCGAGGCCGCCAAGAAGCTGTGCGAGCCGCGGGCGGCGCAACCCGACGCGGCCGTCGCCAAGGCGATGCTCGCGGGCGCGGAGCTGTATCTCGGACGCGCCCTCGTGCGCGCGGGCCGCATCCCGCAGGCACACGCGATGCTAAAGAGCGCCGATACCCGGTTTACGGCGCTGGCCGCGACCGACCCCGACAACTTCGAGTTCTTCGTCGCCAAGAAGATCGTGTGCCAGCAGCTCGCCGAGGTGAACTTCGGCATGGGCCGCTTCGACGCCGCGGCCGAGTGGTATCAGAAGGCGATCGCGACGCATCGCGCGCGCAAGCTCGAACCCTCGACGCGCTCGCAGCGGTCGCTCGGCGTGCTGCTGCAGGGCTTCGCGAACAGCCTCTACCAGGCCACCGTGCGTGCGGAGCCGAGCGAACGCGAGAAGATGTTCGCGGAGATCGCGGCGGCGTTCCGCGAGTCGCGGGACCTGTTCGCCGTGCTCGCCGAAAACGACGCGGGCGACGCGAGCAACGTCCGCCTGCTGGCCGAAGCGGACATCGGGCTCGGCCGCGTCGAGCGCCGGCTCCACGGACCCGAGCAGGCGCTCCAGCACGCCGAGCACGCGGTAACGACCATGGAACGAGCGCTCGCGAAGGCCGAGAAACCGCAGGTTCGCCAGCAGCTCGCGTTGACCAAGGCTCTGATTCTGAAGTGCTTGTTTCTCGACGAGCTGGAGCGCGAGCCCGAAGCCAAGAAGGCGTGCGAGCGCGCGCTCGGCACGCTCGGTGCGGTGCCGAGATCGCAGCGAGCGATTCAGAGCTACTGGCTCACGACCCTGCGCCGGCTCCGGTCCCGGCTACGGCTCCAGTAGCCCTTTCGGAAGCAGCTCGTCGCGCAGCTGCTTGCGCAGCCGCCGCCAGCGGATCTCGCACGCCTCGACGCTCAGGCCGAGCCGCTCGCTCAGCTCCCGGTACGGCAGCCCCTCGAGCCCGCGATAGAGCAGGATGTCGCGGCTGAGCGCGTCGAGCTTGTCGATCCGCTGCAGCAAGCGGCGCAGCTCGTCCATCCGCGCCACGCGCTGCGTGACCGTCGAGACGTCTGCGGGCAGCTCCTCGGGCGACTCGACCCGCTCGACTCGGCGACGGTGCAGCCGGCGGAGCTCCTCGGCGCAGGTCTTGGTCGCGATCCCGAACACCCAGGCGCGAAAGCTGCCACGCTCGGGGTCGAACGTCGAGATCCGCGCGAGCGCCCGGCACCAGGTCTCCTGGACCAGGTCCTCGGCGTCGAACCGGTGCTGGATCTCGTGCGGAAGCCGGACCTTCGCCCATACGTACAGGCTCGGCACGATGCGCTTGTAGAGATCGCGAAACGCCGAGCTCTCGCCCGCCTGGAGCGACCGAATCAGCCACGACGTCGTCGTCTCGTCCATGCAGTCGACCATACTGGACGCTCGGATCGCGCCGCAAGCGCCGCGAACGGGTCGCCGATGCCCCGTTCCCGGCTTCGAACCGGCATAACCTGGGAAGAAAACCCTGTCGGACATCACGCCGGAGTGCAAAGTAGGTTCGAGTTGCTTCTCTTCCATCCCTCCCAAGGAGTTCACGAGTCCGATGAGATTCCTGGTTTTCCCCGTCGTGGTCCTGCTTGCCGCCAGCCTCTCCGCACAGACCGAAGAGGTCGAGGTCCAGGCCGCCAGCAACGTGTCGGTCTTCGGCAAGACCGGCAGCCAGTCCGACTTCCAGACCCTCGTCCCCGGGACCAAGGTCAAGGTCGACTACACTGCCAGCCACAGCGAAGCGATCCGCGCGATCTGCAACGCGAGTAGCTCCAGCGGCTCGGCGTGGATCAGCTCGAGCGGCATGGTGTGGCGCAGCGACATCGTCAACAACCGCTTCCTCCCCTACCTCACCGCGACGTTCCTGCAATCGGGCACCGTCAGCGGCGACGGCACCGGAGCGCTGTCGTCGTCCGCCAGCAACAACAACCCGCAGCCCGGTCCGCAGAGCTTCCTCGCGATCTTCCGCGGGCCGAGCTCGTTGCTCGGCAACGTCCGGATCTACTGGGAAGGTCGCACGCAGACGACCGGCTCGAAGACAGGCGCGGCCGTCGACGTCGGCAACGACAACTCGGTCGAGTTCACCGGCGACGCGGCGAAGTCCCACCGCGAAGAGCGGTTCTTCCCGGTCAGCTTCGCGAGCGGCCCGGTTGTCGTGAAGGTCACGTTCACCGGCAACGCTGTGACTCCCGGGCAAGGTGTCCAGGCGTTCTGGCAGCGTCTCACGGTCAACATGATCAAGTCCGGCTCGTGCGCGATCAAGTCGTTCGGCTCGCCGTGCAAGAGCGCGAAGCTCGACGGCGGCATGCTGACGATCGGCAAGAAGTCGATCCTCTCGCTCAAGATGACCGGCGCCCCCGCCAACGCGTTCTTCGTGCGCGTCGTCGGCCAGACCCGGGTCAACGCATTGCTGCCCGGCGGCTGCACGCTGCTCGCGAGTCCGGAGGTCGTCGAGCTCAAGCAGTCCAATTCGAACGGCGAATTCGTCGAAGCATTCACGCTGCCGGGGGATACCAACTGGAATCTCGTGTTCCAGTACATCCCGTTCATCCTCGTCAACAGCCAGCTGCAGCTCAGCGCGACCAACGGGCAGGAAGCGACCTGCAGCGGCTTCTAGCGTCCCCACGCCTGCGTCCGTGCCCGTTCGCTCGGGGGCAGCGGGCGCCGGGCGTATTCTGGTAGCATCTCGCGATGCACATCGCGACTGCTACCACGCTCCTGCTCGTCTCGTCCGTTCTGTCGGCCCAGTCCGTTCCGTTTCCGGAAGTGGGCAAACCCGCGCCGGTGTTCACGGCCAAGGATCAGAACGGCAAGCCGGTCACTGTCGGCGGCAAGTCGAAGACTTGGACCGTGCTGGCGTTCTATCCGAAGGCCCTGACCGGCGGCTGAACCCGCGAGGTCTGCTCGCTGCGGGACGTAGCGACCGACTTCGAGACCCTCGGCGTGACGGTCTACGGCATCAGCTTCGACACCGTCGAGCTGCAGGCCAAGTTCGCCAGGCGCGAGAGTCTGAACTTCCGGCTGCTCAGCGATCCCGAGCGGATCGCAGGCAAGAAGTACGGGGCGACGCGGCCGGGCGGCGCCGCGTATCCGAAGCGCGTGACGTTCATCATCGATCCGGACGGGATCCTGCGGCACATCGTCAAGCGGGTCCAGGTCGGGACCCACGGCGCGGACGTCGCGAAGATCATCCTTGACCTGCGCGAGCCGTTCGGGACCCAGGTGAGCAAGGCCGGGATCCGTCACTCGTTCCTGATCACGGGAACGATCACCGCGATCGTCGACGAAGAGAACCACATCGTCTGGCAGGTCAAGGGACGCAGCCGCGACGGCTTCGTGCTGCCCAACGGCAACGTGCTCGTGTCGATGGGCAGCAACGAGGTCCGCGAGTACACGCGGGCCAAGAAGGTCGTGTTCCGCTACGAGCTCAGCAAGGACAACAAGGAGATCGGGACCGCGGTCCGACTCGAAGGCGGCAACACACTCGTCGTCGAGCGCGGAAAGAAGCCGCGCCTGCTCGAGATCTCGCCGAAGGGCAAGGTCGCAGTCGAAGTCCCACTGCAGCCGGACACGAACAACGCGCACATGCAGACTCGCATGGCCAGAAAGCTCGCGAACGGCAACTACCTCGTGCCCCACCTGCTCGCGTTCGCGGTCAAGGAGTACGATCCGTCGGGCAAGGTCGTGCGCACGCTTCGGACGGATCTCGCCGAGCTCGGCGGACGCAAGGCCGAGAACTGGCCGTTCACGGCCATCCGACTGCCCGGCGGCAACACGCTCGTGAATCTGACGCACGGCAACAAGATCGTCGAGCTCGACCCCGAGGGCAGGGTCGCGTGGCGCGTCGACAACTCGCACGTCGGCGGCCGTTTCGACGATGCATGCGGCGCCCAACGACTACCGAACGGCAACACGGTGATCTGCGCCTATCACCAGAGGCAACCCGACAAGGCCAAGCTGTTCGAGGTCACGCGCGACAAGCAAGTCGTCTGGGAATACAAGAACCCGAAGCTGTCGGGAATCCACGAGATCCACGTGCTGACGACCAACGGCAAGCCGATCGCGGGTCCGCCGCTCAAGTAGATAGCCCCAGCCCCAGCTCCGGCTCCGGCTCCGGCTCCGCTCCCACCCCGGCTCCGGCTCCGGCTCCGGCTCCCGGCCTGCACCCCGCTACCGATAGCCAAGCCAGACCGCCGGTAACCCTCGGCTACTTCGGCGTGAGCAGCGCGCGCGCGTTCTCGTCGAGCAGATCGCCCTCACCGCCCTTCGCGTCACTTAGCGTAATCGTCGTGACCAACGACGGGGGATTCTGGTCCTTGTCGTCGTTGCCCTTCCGCGCGGGACCCGCCGGGAGCACGCGACCGCCGACCGCGCGGACGGCGATCCCGCCCGCGGTCATCCTCACGCCGGACTGGAACAAGTCGATCGCGATCCTGGTCGTCTTCGACTTCGGTCCGACGGAGATCCGGACCTTGGCGGTTCGCTTGCCCTGCCGAACCACGCGACCGATGTAGCGGCGCCCGACGAGCCCCATCCCGGACATGTAGTCGCTCGTCTCGGGAAGCGCACCCGCACCCAAGAGCCGCTTGACCTGCTCGGCGTCGAGCTCGGTGCTGAACAGGCGGACCAGCCGCTCGTCCTCGGTCGCAGTCGTCGCCTTCCACTTGGTCTTCGGCAGGATTTGGCGGAGCGAGGCCGCGAGGAACCCGACATCCGGCAGGAACGCCGACTGCCACACCCCGCTCGGCCGCAGGCACAGCTGCCAGCTTCCGCCCTGGTCCTTGGAGATCCAACGCGCACCCTTGCGTGCCAGCAGGTAGCGCTCGGGCTTCTGGTCGGCCGGCCTCGGGCTCGTCTCCTCGGCGATCCAGATCGAGACGTCGCCCTGCCGGATCGCTCGCACTTCGAACCGCTTCATGTTGGCGAGGCGCGCGGCCCCCGCGGCCCGCAAGCGCTGCTCGTACATCGGGTTCTTCGTGACGGTCGTCGACACGATCGTGCCTTGCGCCGCGAGACCGGCCAGCAGCTTGTCGACGCGCGCGTTGGCGTCGTCCTGCGCCGACGCCGAGAGGATCAAAGTCAGAGAGCCGAGGACGGCGATGCGGATGTGTGCCATGCCCGGATTATAGGGGCAGCCCGCGGCGTGGCATCGCCCGCCCTCCTGAATCGGCCGGCTACTCGAGAACGACCGTCACGATGTTCGCGCGGAACAGCTGCGTCGCGTCGTCGAACGTGCCGAGCGCGGCGAGACGCTGCACCGGCGAGTTCACCGTGATGCGGGTCGAGAGCGCGGTGGCAAACCCGGGGAAGCCCAGGTAGAGCGCGACGGATCCGTTCTCGACGATGCGATAGATCCCGAGCAGCGCGCGTGGCTGGATCGTCGGGGTCGGGGAGCTCGTCAGAGTCGTCGACGAGAATCCGTCGAAGACGAGCTTCCTGTTCGTGTTCGTCAGGTCCATCGTGATCTCCGAGCTCGACGGGGTCAGAGCGGTCGCGCTCGAAGGTGACCAGTCGACGAACATCAGCTTGGCCTCGGTCGTGTGGTTGACGAGGGAAGCCGCGTCGAAGTTGTCATCGGTCGAGACGCCGACTGCGTTGAACCAGCCGAGCGCACGGATCTTCGACCCGGTCGTGATCCCGGTCGTGTTGAGCCCGGAGACGTCGACCGTCATCGCGGTGGGTGTGGCCTCGGTCTGCCCGTTGACCGTGAAGTTGAAGCTCCCGATCGCGCGCAGGTTGATCCGCGAGACGTTCAGAGTCAGCGTCGTACCCGACGGGGCGCTGTTGGCCGTGCCCCAGATGCTGGTCTTGAGCATCCGCACGACGCCGTCCGCTCCAGTCGAGGTCAACGTCGACCCCGAGATCGTCCCGAACGCGAGCACGGCCTGCCCGACGTTGAGCGCGTCCGCGGTCAGCGAGTTGCCCGAGCCGCGCTTCAAGACCTTGGTCTGCGCGAACGAGACATTGACCGTGTGTGCGGTGTTGAACAGACGCGTGCCGTTGCTGACATCCAGCGACCTGCCCATGATCGTGAGCGACGCGTCGGCGCCGGCACCGCCGGTGCGCCCCGTGATGACGCCCGCGACCCAGTCCTGGCCGTTGCCGAACGTGCCGGCCCCGGCCTCGACAGCAATCGCGTTCAACCGGCCCTGGTTGGCGTCGAGCACTCCTTGGACGAACACGCGCGAGGTACCCAGCGTCAACCCGGCCACGGCAGCGAGACCGCTCGGACCGATCATGACGACGCCGTTGACCTGATAGATCGTCAACAGCCCGGCCTTGACCTGGATGTCACCGATCGGCTGACCCAACAGCGTCCGCTTCTCGAGCACGAACGAGTTCGTCCCCACATCGACCGACTTGAGAATCCCGGTGGCCGCCAGCGGCTTCGGAAGCAGGGGATCGAACTGTGCGCTGAGGATCGGATCGAACGTCACGACGTTGTTCGTAGCGTCGACCGACAGTGCCTGGTTGAGGTCGAGGTCGAGCATGAACATGTGGCTGCGCCCGGCGAGGATCGCCGGAAGGGCAGCTGAGCTGAAGTTGACCACAACGGAAGTGAGCCCGTTGAGCGTCGCACCGGCCCGGTCCTTGATCGTCGCCGCGATTGTCTTGTCCTTGATGAACACGCTCGCGGTCGAGAAGTCGAGCGTCATCGTCAGGCCGGTGTAGGTGCCGAGCGGAAGCGCCGCCGTGGCGATCAGCTCGCCGACCGTCTCGAGCGACGTGAAGTCGATGCGAGCCGTCCTGGTCAGCACGCTCACGTCGTTGCCCGAGAGTCGGTGCAGCGTGACGTCCGTGACGTCGGCCTCGAACAGATCGATCTCGTCGCTGGCGGCATCGGTCAAGACGATCGACCCATAGCCGGGGCCCGGATCGCTCGAGTTGTTGCATGCCGGAGCCAGCATGGCGAGCAGGAACGCGAGTAACGAGAAGAGACGAATGCGCATCTGGGGACACTCCTTGTGAGGCCGAGTGGGTTGTTCAACGTCGGCTAGATCGACGAACGCGCCCTTGGCACTGAGCCGAAACCCGAACTTCTCGATTCGCCGCTACGATCGAGCCGGATCCTCACGCCGGCGAGGTTTGTGCGAAACTCGTTTCAAACCCGAGCGGACCGCGAACAATGGTCGCGATCTTGCCGGCATTCGGAGGAGACGCGCAGTGAGCAGCTCGGCGGCGGCCCGCCCCAGAAACCCCCACTTCGATGACGACCGCATCATCTGGGACGATGCCTACAGCGGCACGTACGCGCCCGTCGACTACGGCATCCAGTTCGACGACCAGTGGCGGATGTTCCTCGAGAAGAAGGTCGGCTTCCACGAGCACACGGGCGTCGAGACCAGCGACCCGTGGATCGACGAGCGCATCCACGAGCTGACGGGCGTTTTGCACTTCATCGAACGCAGGCGGTACGGGTTCCTGCTTCCTGTCGTGCAATGGTGGCGCAGGTTCCGCGGACGGGACGAACGACGCATGGGCATCGGCGGGCGGCTGTATCTCGAACCGAAGTTCGAGATCGACCACTTCGCCGGCAAGCGCTGCCTCGACATCGGATGCGGCGCCGGACGGTGGACACGGGCGCTCATCGAGATGGGTGCATCGGTCAAGTCCGTCGATGTCTCCGAGCACGCGTTGCAGTCGACCCGGCGGTTCAACGAAGACGTGGAGAAGCTCGACATCTTCTCGATCATCCGCGAGCGCGAGGACCTCCACGCCGCATTCGACATGACGATCTGCTGGGGCGTCGTGATGTGCACCCACGACCCGAAGCTCGCGTTCGAAAACGTAGCGCGCACGGTCAAGCCGGGCGGCGAGCTCTACACGATGATCTATGCCCCGACCTATCACCTGTCGGAGCCGGTTGTCAACGCGCGGCGTCACTACCACACGAACCTGCACTCGCTGGAAGACAAGCTCGCCTACGCGTACGAGGTCTCGGACGTGCCCGAGAACGCGATCAACGGCTTCGACATGCTCAACACGTTCTACAACTGGGTCGTGCCCGAAGAGGTCGTGCACAACTGGTATCGCCGGGCGGGCTTCGAAGACGTGATCACGCTCAACCGCAACGAACCGCACAACTGCGCGTGGCACGTCCTCGGGACGAAGCGCTGAGCGATCCCAGCATGCTCGCCCCACACAAGACAGCCATCGCCCTCGCCGCCGGTGCACTCGCGTCCTGTTCCTCCGTCCCCCCGGCACGCAGCTTCGCGCCCGTGCCCAATGTCCCGCTGCTGTCGGCCCGGCCGGTACCCGCGCCGGCACAAGATCAGGCCGTGATCACGCTCAAGCAGGAGATCCCGCCCGTCGACCCCGATCAGATCGCGACCCGGGGCGCCATCAAGGCCAACCCGAGCGTCGTGATCCACGTGCCGCCCGACCGGGTCTCGGTCGCCACGACCGGTCCGCGGGCAGCGACCGATGTCCGGACGAGCGCACAGTACAACCGCGCCGAAGTCGAGATCGCGAAGTCGCTCATCAAGGCCGGGTTCCGTGTTCTCGACCGGGCCAAGTTCGAGGCCAAGGTACGCGATCTGCGCGAGAAGAAGCTCAACGCATTGGTCGAGTCGGCCCGAGCGGCCCGCACACTCGCCGAGGCCTCCGCCAAAAAGGAACGCGAGGCCGGCAAGCTGACCGAGGCGGAGTACGAGCTGCGGATGGCGCGGATCATCAAGGACCAACCGCTCGTCCCCGACCGGCCGCCGAAGCTGCTCGTCAGCGACATGGTCGAGCTCCTGCGCGCGTGCGAAAACGGGCCGGTGACCGCTGACTACATCTTCCAGATCGACAGCTTCGACATCGGCGAAAGCGGCGAGCGCACGGTACGAATCGACACCCGCCCGGAGGTCGTCGAGTTTCTCCAGCGCAACCCGGGAATCGAGATCCCCGAGTCGGTCACGCAACCGTTCTGGGAGGCCAGAATCGCCGCGAAGCTCATCGACGTCGCCACCGGCGAGATCGTGTGGATCGGGGCCTACCAGGCCGAGTCGTTGGCCGCGATCAAGGGCGGGTTCCGGATCTCGCTCGAATGCACGCGAACGGTCGTCAACGGCGCCGAAGTCACGGCCGCGATCGCGGACCACAACAAACGAATCAGCGCCGCCACGGCCGAGTGCAACGCGGCGCGTCAGGCGTTCATCCGAGGCTGGGAAGCCGGAGAGCACGATCGCATCGCGGAGCTCGAGAACGCGTTCAACGAGTCGGCGAACCGCCTCGAGCAACTGCAGACCCCGCCGCCGGCCGCGACTGCCCCGTGGAAGTACGAGTACGACCTGAAGACCGAGATCGATCCTGACCTGAGCAAGCAGTCGACCCCGCGCGAGCAAGCGAGGAAGCTCGAGCACGACCTCGATCTCTTGACGCTCGTCGCGCGGACGCTGATCGCGACGATCGAGATCAGCAAGTAGCCGCGTCAGAGCCGCGTACCGAGGATGATCGGGTAGTAGCCGAAATCCGCGAGCAGTCCGTCGACGAACTCGAGCTCGAGCGCGCGGCCCGGGATCAGGATCGCCGGGCGTTCGGGCAGATACACCCACTTGGTGTGGTCTGCGCTCTTCTCGGCCGGTGAGCCGAGCAGCATCTGGCAGTCCAGCGCCGTCATCCCCTTCTTCAGGCGACCCGCTCGCGACTCGACGTATTCGAACTTGTAGCGCTGGTTGCCCCGGGGAAGCGTCGCCCCCGTCTGGGGGTCGACGTTCACGCAGGAAACCGCGGCCAGGAACACGAGCACGGCACGACCGCGCATGGCGATCAGGCGCTGAAACCGGTCGGGAGACATCGCCGGGATGATAGGCGTGCTCGAGCGAGCGCGCGACGGGTTCCCGGCGAACCTCGCCCGGGCGGAGGCACTACGCGGCGCTGGACAGGACTGCTATCTTCACGGCCGTCCCCAGCGAGGAGTCTCCGGTGAAGCACGAAGCCAGCATCGAGATCGACCGCCCGATCGAACAGGTCTTCGACTATGCCAACAACCACGTCGCGCAGTGGAGCATCATCGTCGTCGAGGACGAACCGCTCGAGAAGAAGGACGGCGGCGTAGGCTCGACATTCCGGATCGTGACCGAAGAGCACGGGCGGCGGATGGACTTCGCCGGCGTCGTCACGCACTGGGATCCGCCCCGGTCTTCGGCCGTCCACATGACCGGCAAGTCGTTCGACATCGACAGCCGCTACGACTTCGAGGACATCGGCGGCCGCACGCGTGTCACGCAGGTCTCCACGGCCAAGGGCAAGGGGTTCGTGGGCCTGTTCTTCAGGTGCTGCGGCTGGATGATGCGCAAGGCGGCATGCGACGCCGCGCAGCGGGAGCTCGAAAGCCTCAAGCAAAAGCTCGAAGCGATGCCGCGCGCCGAGGCCGGAAGCGAGGTCCGCGCCCCCGGCGCATGAGCCGTACGACCCCCTAGCGCGAGTGCAGCCAGCTCGGCAGGAAGTCGTACGGGTCGCTGTCGAGCTCGTCGTCGAAGGTGACCGATGCACCGCGCAACGCGGTCTGGAGCTCGCCCGCACGAAAGCTGTCGAACGTCTCCGTGCATCCACCGATCAACTCGCCAGCGACGAACACCTGTGGGACCGTGCGCGAACCCGTGCGTTCGCGGAGGGCGGCGCGGATCTTCCCACCCCAGTCGTCGGGCTTGTACTCGACCGAGTCGAGGTCGATCGTGCGATAGGGGATGCCGCACGCTTCGAACAGCTTGCGCACCGACCAGCAGAACTCGCACCATTGGAGCGTGAACATCACGACCGGTCGCTCGGTGTCGCCCACGACCTCGTCGACGAACGCGAGCGCCTCGGCCACGACTTCGACCGGAGCTTCGTCCGAATCGGGCTGCGACGGAGGCGTGACGTCGAACCGATGGTTCGGCGTCGACTTCGAGATCTCGAGCTCCTCGTCGGTCATCTCGACCGCGATTCCGTCGAACAGCGGCGTGCTGAGGTAGCGCTCGCCCGTGTCGGGCAGCATGCACAGCACGTTGGCGCCGGCAGGCGCCGACTCCGCGACCTTCAACGCGCCGGCGAACGTCGCGCCGGCCGAGATTCCGGTGAAGATGCCTTCCTTCTGGGCCAGCTCGCGTGACAGGCGCGTCGCTTCGCCGCTGTCGACCGGCACGAGCTCGTCGATCAGGCCGGCTTCGACCACGTCTTCTGCCAACTTCGGGATGAAATCGGGGGCCCAGCCCTGGATCAGGTGCGTGCGGAACTCGGGGTGGCTGTCGGCCGGCGAACCGTCGGCCGCACGCGCCTGAGGAATGCCGCTGGCGAGCACCGGTGAGTTGTCCGGCTCGCACACGATGATCTTGGTCTCGGGCCGCTGCTCGCGGAGCACGCGCGCCACGCCCTTGAGCGTTCCCCCGGTGCCGAAGCCGGTGACCCAGTAGTCGAGCCGGTCATCGGCGAAGTCGGCGAGGATCTCGCGCGCGGTCGTGCGCGAGTGGACGTCGGCGTTGGCCTCGTTCTCGAACTGCCGGCACAGGAACCAACCGTGGGCCTCGGCCAGCTCACGGGCCTTGGCCAGCATCCCGATCCCGCGCTGCGGGGCCGGCGTCAGCACGACCTTGGCGCCGAGAAAGCGCAGGATCTTGCGCCGTTCCAGCGAGAAGTTCTCGGCCATGACGACGACCAGCGGATAGCCCTTTGCCGCGCAGACCATCGCGAGACCGATCCCTGTGTTGCCGCTCGTCGCCTCGACGACGGTCTGGCCCGGCGAGAGCTCGCCGCGCCGCTCGGCGTCCTCGATCACGCCGAGGGCGAGTCGGTCCTTGATCGAGCCGAGCGGATTCGCGGCCTCGACCTTGACGAACAGGCCGACCCCGGGCGGGCCCAGACGCTGGATCCGCACGACCGGCGTGTTGCCGACCGTGTCGAGGATGCTGTCGTATCGCCTGCTCGTGGTCATTGCGCGGACTCCGTTCTCGAGGATGCGTCTGTAGAGGGCCGTCGTGGCCGCCCGCGTTCGCGCGGATTCTAGGATCCGGGGTATCATCCGGCCATGAATCCCCTCCTCTCCGCGGCCCTTTCGCTCGCCCTGCTCGCCGCGCCCGCCGCCGCGCAGCTGCCGAACGTGATCCTGATCAACGCCGACGACATCGGCTACGGAGATCTCGGCTGCTACGGCGCGACGCACGTCGAGACCCCCAACATCGACCGACTGGCTGACGAGGGCCGGCGGTTCACCGATGCGCACTCTGCGTCCGCCGTCTGCTCGCCGTCACGCTACGGGCTGTTGACCGGCCGGTATCCGCTGCGCAAGAACCTGTGGGGTCCGGTCGGCCTCCGGGCCGGGCTGACGATCGACGTCGACCGCCTGACGATCGCGCGAGTGCTGAAGGAAGCGGGCTACGTGACGGCCTGCATCGGCAAGTGGCACGTCGGCCTCGGCTCCCCACGGCCCGATTGGAACGGGAAGCTCGCGCCCGGGCCGCTCGAGCTCGGTTTCGACTCCTACTTCGGGATCCCGTGCGTGAGTTGCGGTCCGCCGTTCGTCTACGTCGAGGATCACGGGGTCGTCGGTTTCGATCCCAAGGACCCGTTCGTGTTCGGCAAGCTCTCGGTCACGAAGCAGATGCCGGAGAAGGGCGGCTACCGAGCGATCGGCGGCGCCGAAGCCGCCCACCGGCTCTACGTCGACGAGAAGATCGGCACGACGCTGCGCGAGCGAGCCGTGAAGTGGCTCCACGAGCGGGACCCCGGCAAGCCGTTCTTCCTCTACCTGGCAACGACCAACATCCACCACCCGTTCACACCGGCAAAACAGTTCGTCGGCACGAGCAAGTGCGGCGCTTACGGCGACTTCATCCAAGAGCTCGACTGGATCGTCGGCGGTGTGCTCGCCGAGCTCGAGCGCAAGAAGCTAGTCGAGGACACGCTCGTCATCTTCACGAGCGACAACGGCGGGATGCTGAACGTCACCGCGCAGAAGGCGTGGAAGGCCGGGCATCACGTCAACGGCGATCTGCTCGGCTTCAAGTTCGGCGCATGGGAAGGTGGTCACCGCATCCCGTTCATCGCCCGTTGGCCGGGGCGGATCCCTCCCGGGACTACGTCCGACCTGCTGCTGAGCCACATCGACCTGCTTGCGACGTTCGCCGCGATCGTCGGCCGCAAGCTGACCGCCGACGAAGGCATCGACAGCATCGACCAGCTCGAAACGCTGACAGGGTCGCCGGAGGTGCCTCCGCGCACGACTCTCGTCATCTGTCCGAACAGCCCCAAGCACCTCGCGCTGCGCCACGAGAACTGGGTGCTGATCCCGGCGCGCGGGGCCGGCGGCTTCCAGGGCAAGAAGCCCGGCCAGCACCTGTTCTCGGGTGCCGCCGCGTTACCGTTCGCCGGCAAGGTCAACAGCGACGTCGTCGACGGCAAGATCCGGCCGGACGCGCCCGAGGGCCAGCTCTACGACCTCGCAGCCGACCCGAAGCAGACGACCAACCTCTACACCAAGCGCCCCGAAGTCGTGCAGGAGCTGCGCGCGATCCTCGATCGCTACACCGCCCAGGTCCCGAAGACCAGGCGCCTCGGCTGGATCAACCTGCGCCAGTGATTAGCAAAAATGTGCCAGGCACATTTTTGCTAATCCTGTCTCTCGGTCGCTGTTCGACCAAACCGACCTGGCCGAGATCAGCTCCGAGGACTTCCCTGGACAACGCCTCATCGTCTGCCGCAACCCGTTGCTTGCCGACGAACGATCACGCAAACGCGAAGAGTTGCTTCAGGCGACTGAGAAGGAGCTCGACAAGATCGTCGCCGCTACGCGGCGCGATAGGCAGCGCCTGCAAGGCGCGGACAAGATCGGCCTGCGGATCGGTCGAGTGCTCAACAAATAACAAGGTCGGCAAACACTTCGTCTCGAGATCACCGAAACTTCATTCGCGTTCTCGAGGAAGCAAGACCAGATCCTCGACGAAGCTGCGCTCGATGGCATCTACATCGTGCGCACCGACGTGCCCGAGGAAGATCTCTCCGCACAGGACACCGTGCGCGTCTACAAGTCACTGTCGGTCGTGGAGCGCGCTTTCCGCACGATGAAGACCATCGATTTGAAAGTGCGGCCCATCCACCACCGCAAGGAAGACCGCGTGCGCGCACATGTCT
>Ga0210086_1000164_pt1 | contig 41782 bp, 34 predicted proteins | sample China_Galinas_PW_3_FD_184867 | JGI IMG/M metagenome (GOLD analysis project Ga0210086, IMG submission 184867) | Wetland microbial communities from San Francisco Bay, California, USA, that impact long-term carbon sequestration - China_Galinas_PWB_D2... | ecosystem: Environmental > Aquatic > Marine...
GCGGTCCTCTCGGGAGACACGGACGAGAAGGGCGCGAAACGTACACCCGCCGATCGGGGGCTGTCCAGCCGCTCCGGCGTGGGGCGGGCGGTCCTGCTAGGCTGTCGGCCCGTTTTCAGGGGTTTGCGTTTCATGAAGATCGTGTCAAGACCACGCGGGGCAGGGCGATGAGCGACTTTCGGACTCCCGAGGAAGGCGCCGAGGGCGTCGACGCAACACACCCGCTGTTCAAGCACCCGCCGGGGTACCGGCTGAGGCGGGCTCGCAACTGGTTCTTCCTCGGGCTGACGTACGCCTCGTACTACCTCTGCCGGTACAACCTCGCGATCGTTGCGCCGGAGTTCAAGCACGCGCTCGGGTTCAACAACGAGCAGTACGGCGCGATCGACTCGGCACGCAACGGCGCCTACGCCATCGGGCAGTTCTGCAACGGGCTGTTCACCGACCGACTCGGCGGCAAGCTGGCGATGACGATCGGCGCCCTCGGCACCATCGCCCTCAATGTCATATTCGGGCTGACGACGACCCTCGACATCGGGTTCCTCTTCGCCGCGCTGTTCATCATCCGCGGCGTTGACGGCTACGTGCAGGCCTTCGGCTCGCCCGGCATGGTCAAGATCAACACCGCGTGGTTCCGCAAGCAGGAGCGCGGGACCTTCGCCGGCATCTTCGGCGGGATGATCCAACTCGGCGCGATCGGCGTCGGGCTGCTCGGCAAGGGGCTGAAGGTGGGGTTCGCCATCCCGCTCATCTTCTTCACGCTGAAGATCCCCGCTCTCGACTGGCGCTACATGTTCTTCGTCCCGCCGGCGATCACGCTGATCGTCATCATCCTGATGAACGTCGCGGTGAAGAACCACCCCGAGGAGGCCGGCTACCGGATCGTGCACGACGATGAAGCCGAGGACGACGATCCGCACGAGACGATCCGCTTCGCGGAGGTCTTCCGGCGCATCACCTCGAACCCGATCGCGTGGATCAACGCCGGCGCGTACTTCTGTACGGGGTTCGTGCGCACGGCGATCAACTCGTGGTGGGTGATCTACCTGGCGGACGTGTGGAACGTCAAGAAGGTAACGACGCTCTTCGGCATCCTCGCCGTGCTGCTCCCGCTCACCGCGTTTCTGGGCTCGCTCACATCCGGCATCACGTCGGACAAGTTCTTCAAGGGACGCCGCGCCCCGGTCGCCACGTGCATCTACCTCTCCGAGGCGACCATGATCCTCCTGGCCGTCCTCTTCTCCACGGGCGCCATCCCCGGATCCTCGGCGCTGGTGCTCTCGGTGCTGCTCGTCGGCGTCAACATCACCTGCAACTCGTCGCACTCGATCATCGGGACCGCGGCCGCGATGGACCTGGGCGGGCGGAAGATGGCCGGGTTCGCCTCCGGCGTGATCGACTCGTTCCAGTACTTCGGGGCGATGCTCGCCGGGTTCGGGCTCGGGAAGCTGCTCGACAACTACGCCCACCCGGTCGTCGACGCGGGCGGACAGCCGCTGCTCGACGAGACGGGCAAGGCGATCACGCACATCGACGGCACGGTCTGGTTCAGCGCGATGCTTCCGTTTGCGCTGCTCGGGGCCTCGCTCATGACGTACCTCTGGATCGCGCACCGCGGCAAGGGGACACGCGGCACCTGACGCCCGCCCCCCTACGATTGCACCGTGAGCACGCGCGTGCCCGGCATCGCGGTGAGCATGGGCGACCCCGGCGGGATCGGGCCGGAGGTCATCGTCAAGGCGCTGCGCGACGAGAAGCTGCGCGACCGCGCGGGCTACCGCCTGCTCGGGCTCGGGTCGGTGCTCGCGTCGGCGTGCGAGCGCACCGGCGTCACTCCGTTCTGGACGCGCGTGCCGTTCGCCGATGAGGTCGAGCTTCCGGGCGGGCCCGGCGTGGTGCTGATCGATTACGAGCCCGGGTTCGTCAAGGCGTGCGACTGGCCGCACGCGCCGAACAAGGGCGGCGGGCTGATCTCGCGCCGGTTCGTGGACGACGCGGTGTCGATGGCCGGGGCGCCCGCCGACCACCCCGCCCACGCCGACGCCATCGTCACCGGGCCGATCAGCAAGGAGGCGTGGCGGCTGGCGAACCGGGGGTCGTTCACGGCCCACACCGAGCTGCTGGCGAGCCGATTCCGGGCCGAGCGGGTGGGGATGCTGTTCGACTCGCCGAGCCTGCGGGTGATCCTGGCGACGATCCACATCCCGCTGAACGAGATCCGCAACGAGCTGACGATCGGGAAGGTGTTCGACGCGATCGACCTGGGGCACGAGGCGTGCCGTCGGATGGGTATGGAGCGGCCGAAGATCGCGGTGTGCGGGCTGAACCCGCACGCCGGCGAGTTCGGGATGCTCGGCGACGAGGAGACGCGGCTGATCACGCCGGCGATCGAGGTGGCGTGCGAGAACGGGATCGACGCGAGCGGGCCGTTCCCGGGCGACACGATCTTCAACGCGGCCGTCGCGGGCAAGTACGACCTCGTCGTCGCGATGTACCACGACCAGGGGCTGATCCCGGTGAAGCTGCTGCACCGCGACTGCGCGGTCAACATGACGGTCGGGCTGCCGACGGTGCGGACCAGCCCGGACCACGGGACGGCGTTCGACATCGCGGGGACGGGGACGGCGCACGCGGGGAGCATGAGGGCCGCGATCGAGCTGGCACTGCGGCTGACGGAACGCGAGGCGGCGGAGCGGTAAGAGGTTGAACGCGAAGGTCGCGAAGTGGCGCGAAGGGAAGAGGATGGACTGGAAGAGGGCATGAAACAAGTAGTCGTGGCCAACGAAGACGTGGTCACGGTACCCGGTGTTCCGGGTCGAGAGGAGTGACTCGGTGACGAAGTCCGTGTGCCTGTTTCTCGAGCAGCATTGCTATCTGAAAGACAAACACCTAAAGAAGGTCGGGGGGGCGTCCCTTTGGCTGCTGCCCACGTACTGGGATGCCGTAGCTGATGACACCAAGGGCTACGACTACTTCACAGAGAATCCTGGAATCGTGAAGCTCGTCGGTCCGATCGAGGCAGAGCAGGCGGTGCGATGCCAGCAAGCGCTCCAATCGTGCTTCCACGAACTCGGATTCAAGGTACAGATGGAGACGCTCTGCGATGACTAATCCGGGACCACTCTAGTTGGTTTCGAGTGGGCAATTGCGAGCATTTTCCGCCTCCTTGAATCGTAAGGGACGGGACCGATGACCGACACGATCTGCCTTGCCGTAGAACTGCACGCTGAGAATCAACGTCAACGAACAGCGACAGTGTGGTTCCTACCTGAGCACTGGGACAGTCAATTCCCGTCAATCGGTCGTCTGTGCGATCAATCTGAAGCTCGGAAGGTGCTCGAATCCGTTGAAGCGCGCGCTGCGATCGTATGTCAACAGAAGCTAGCTCGAGTGTTTCGAGATTTCGGATTCAAAGTCCAAGAAGAGGTGATGTAGTCTCGTGAGTATCGGGTGTAACTCTCACGTCTTCGTTGAGCATGACCTCGTGTGTCACCGACCCGGGCTCGGCAGAAGGTGTGGCGCAAGAAGACGTGGCCACGGCACCCGCGTCCGACTCAGCACTCAGGACTGAGCACTCGGCACTTCTTCGCGCCTCTTCGCGTCCTTCGCGTTCGACCTACGCCGGGTGCCATGGCCGCTTCTGAGCGGCTATGGAGGCCTCGCAATCATCGTCGAATCTCCCTCACCCTGAGGTGAGGCTCGGTAGTAGACGGAGGCATAGCCCCTCGGAAGGGGCAATGGCACCCGAGGTGAAACGGGCACCGTCGTCCAGCCGCAGGCTGAACCACGACTGTGGCGATCATGCTTCACGCGAAGCGCGTGGAGTATGGCACCCGACTCAACCCGCGCGGCGTCCGACGGGCGCACCCTGTTTGGGTGTGATCGAATCTTCGTGGACGACCGTTTCGGGCACGATCTCCAGCCCCCCGTCGTCTGTTCGCACGATGATCGTCGTGATCACCGCACGGTTCGGGAGGTCCAGTTCTCCGAGGAGGCGCTCGATGACGGTGCCGCCGATCTCGTCGTGCCCGCGGATCCAGTTCACGTGCGTGCCGATTTGCAGCATGGCTCTCACCTTCTCGGTTGTACTGGCATGACACGCGGTGAGTTCGACTGATCTTGGCGAAACGGCGGGTGACGGGTACCGCCGCGGGCTGAACCGCGTGGGGATCATTGCTTCACGCGGAGCGCGTGGAGCATGGCACCCGGCTCAGAGCAGACTACGGGCCGGTGAATTCCTCTCGACACTTGATGCCCGTAACTTGGCCGTCTTCGTCGAGATAGAAGCTGACCAGCAACGATCGGCTCACGGAGAAGAAGCCTCTCGACTCTCCGTTGATAATCCCGAGTAGACGGTCGTCAATGCCCGGCTCGTCAGCGACCTCGAATCCGAGTTCGATCGCGGCAGTTCGAGCCGTCGTCCAATTGGCGCCGATCTGGACACGTGAAGCTATGAGCCGCTCCGCCTCCGTAGTCGACGTGCCGGCGTTCAGTACGCCTTCCTTCGCAGGTTCGGCGCCAAGCCACGACGATCGTGTCGAGGCGAGCAGCAGGGCGATGCCAACAACTCCCAGAGCTCCAAGCCAGATCCGATGGGAGTGCGTCCGTGGCTTCCGTTGCATCGGTGCGCTACTCCTCGCCTGGTGCCATGTTCACGTCTTTGTTGAGCATGGTCTCACGTTCTTCCGAGCCGGGCTGTGCAGAGATTCTGTTAGGGGCTCGAAGTAGAAGCAGAAGTCGTGGCCAGCGAAGACGTGGCCACGGTACCCATATCGAGTCAGTCCGTTCGTGGCCTTCACTCGAAGACTCGCTCAGACCACGGCACCCAGCCCGATAAGACCTCCGGCTGAGCACTCAGCACTTCTTCGCGTCCTTCGCGTTCAGGATCCCCTCGCTTGCGCTCGGGGCTCGTTTGTGGAACGCGTCTCTCGCTATGCCCCGGCCTTCACCCCGTCGAGGACGCGGTTGGCGTACTCGTTCATCGCGTCGCGGAGCTGCTCGAACGAGTCGAGGACGTAGAGGATCGGCTGGTAGTGGTCGATCTCGAAGGTCGTGTCGCAGACGCGGTCGAGGTCGAAGGCTCGGCGCTCGACGTGCCCCTCGCCGGTGCCCTCGGGGGCGGTGAGGGCGTGGTTGGCCTCGCCGTGGCTGGAGATGAGACCGGAGCCGTAGAGCTTGAGGCGCCCGTCCTCCTTGATCAGCCCGAACTCGACGGTGAACCAGAACAGGCGGGCGAGCCGCTCGGTGTGCACCGGGTCCTCGCAGAGCAGGGCGGCTTTGCCGTAGGTCTGGAGGAACTCGGCGAAGACCGGGTCGGCGTGCAGCGGGACGTGCCCGAAGATGTCGTGGAAGATGTCCGGCTCGGGCAGGTAGTCCATCTTGTCCTTCGGACGCACCGTCACCGTCGTCGGGAACTCGCGCCGGGACAGGCAGGCGAAGAACGCCTTGGCCGGCAGGTAGCCCGGGACGGCCCGCGACTGCCAGCCGGTGAGCGGGCGGAGGTACTCGTTGATGCCGCGCTGGATCATGCCGTCGTCGTGGGTGATCTCGCCGCTGAGCAGCGGGACGTGGTGCCCGACGAGGTTGATGGCGCGGATGCCGGCGAGGAAGACGTTGGACGCCTGCTGCTCGAGCACCTCCCAGCGGCGCTCGTAGAGGGCGCGCCAGACCTCGTGGTTCTCGTCGGAGTAGCGGTCGTAGTGCTGCGTGCAGTAGAAGGTGGTCGGGTCGATCTGCTCGGCGGGGAGGTGTTCGGCGGCGTCGGCGGCCGCCTGAGCCGCACTCGACTCGGCGTCGTCGATGACGAGGTTGTACTCGATGTCGTCGTTGAGCACGGGCGGGCCTCCTTGCTGCTCCCTCCGCGGGCATTGTATACGGAGGTCCGCTTGGCTCGGTTGTGACAGTACCGGTCAGACCGACCCGGGGGCGGCCTCGGCGACGGCCTCGAGACCGGGCTGGTCGCCGACCAGCGTGATCGTCTTCCAGCGTCCGGCGATGAAACGCGCGAGGAAGGCGATGCCGAGGGAGATGATGTACGCCGACGCGGCGATCCACGGGCCGAGCGAGCCGAGCGAGGGGGCGTAGCGGATCATGGCGTGCCCGCCGATCATGATGCACGACCAGCTGAGGATGATGGTGACCACGCCGGGCCAGATGGTGTCGCCCGCGCCGCGGAGCGCACCGGACATGGTGATGGCGATGGCGTCGAAGAGTTGGAAGACCGCGGCGGCGACCATGATCGTCGAGCCGACGCGGACGAGCTGCTCGACGGCCTCCTCGGTCATGTCGGACGGCGTGAAGACGGCGATCAGGCGGTCACGGAAGAGCACGAACGCGAGGGCGCAGCTACCCATGTAGAGCAGGGCGATGCGCAGCCCGAGCCAGGCGCGGGCGGCGGCGAGGTCGGGTCGCCCCATGCCCATGCACTTGCCGACGATGGCGGTGACGGCGATGGAGAGCCCGACGGCGGGCATGAACGACACGTGCATGTACCGCAGCGCGATCCAGCCCGCGGTGTTGTGGACGACCGCGTCGCCGCCGGCGGCGACCCCCGCCTGCCCGAGCAGCACGATCATGAGGTATCCCCAGCAGATCATCTCGTTGGCGAACATGAGCCCGCCGGGCCAGCCGATCCTCCAGAGGTCGCGGACGTGCCGGGGGGAGAAGCGCCACGCGCCACGCGTCCCGAACGCGCGGTTGAACCGCGGGGCGAGGAAGACGAGGAAGGGGACGACGAACTCGCACGCGGTGCCGATCACCGTGCCGAGCGCCGCGCCCGAGACGCCCATCGGCGCGATGCCGAGCGCCCCGGCGATCGAGCGGAAGAAGGCGGCGAAGGGCATGGACTCGGGGGCGCCGGCGTCGCCGAAGATGAGCACGGCGTTGGCGCAGACGTTGATGACGTTGGCGGCGAGCACGCTGACCATGACGACCGTCGGCTTGTGCATGCCGTAGAAGAACTGAGCGATCGCGCGGGCGCCCATGGTGAGGAAGGCGCCGGCGAGGAGGATGCGTGCGTAGCCGAGTTCGAGTTCGACCAGCCGCCCGTCGGTGCTGTGCATGGCGTTGAAGAGGTGCGGGAGCACGAGGGCGAACGGGGCCATGACAACGGCGGCGCCGGCGCAGATCCACAGCCCGTTCCAGGCGTAGGCGGCGCCCTTCTCGGGCGTGCCCGCGCCGAGGTTCTGCGAGACGTAGGTGTTGATGACGCCGGTGAGCCCGAGGAAGAAGGCCATGGCGAACCAGACGACCATGCCGCCGTTACCCTGGGCGGAGACGTAGACCTCGTCGGGCCCGATGCGGGAGACCATGAGCCCATCGATGAACTGCATGACCGTGTAGCTGGTCATGGTGACGACGGTGGGCGCGGCGATCACGAGCATCTCGACGATGGGTCGCGCCGAGTCAGCCGGGAGGGTTGGTTGGTCGCGCTCGCCGGGCATGTGCGGCGGACTCTAGGCGGAGGGGTTGAGCTATCATCGGGGCCATGCCTGTCGATCACCAACCCGAACCCCGCTGGTCGCCGCGCGACGCGGCGCGTCTGTACGGGGTCGACGCGTGGGGGGCGGGATACCTGGGCGTGACCGACAAGGGGACGCTCGCGGTCTGCCCGGACGGCGACGCGAAGGGCGGGATGGCACCCGAAGGTGTGCGGCGGATCGACCTGCGCGAGCTGACCGAGGGGCTGCGCGAGCGCGGGATCAACACGCCGGTTCTGCTTCGCTTCAACGACGTGCTCGACCACCGTCTGCGCGAGCTGCGTGACGCGTTCGACGCGGCCGCCAGCGAGATGGAGTACCGCGGCGGGAGCATGTGCGTCTACCCGGTGAAGGTGAACCAGGCGCGTCAGGTGGTCGAGGAGGTGCGCAACGCCGGGGCGGCGGTCGGGTTCGGGCTCGAGGTCGGGTCGAAGCCGGAGCTGCTGGCGGTGATGGCGATGACCGCGCCGGAGCGCTCGGACTGCCCGCTGATCGTGTGCAACGGGTTCAAGGACGCCGAGTACATCGAGGCGGTAGCGATCGCGGCCAAGCTGGGGCGTCGGATCGTGCCGGTGGTCGAGCGCCCGCGCGAACTCGACCTGATCCTGGAGATGAGCGCCAGGCACGGGGTGGAGCTTCGTTTCGGCGTGCGGGTCAAGCCGTCGAGCCTCGGGGCGGGGCGCTGGGAGGCGTCGGGCGGGATGCGCAGCAAGTTCGGGCTGACGGTCAGCGAGCTGCTGGCGGTGACCGAGCGGATGGTGCGCGAGGGGCGGGGCGACCGCCTCGCGATGCTGCACTTCCACATCGGCTCGCAGGTGTGCGACATTCTCAGTGTCAAGAACGCGGTCAACGAGCTGGCCCGCACCTACACCGAGCTGAGGCGGCTGGGCGCCGGGCTCGGGATGATCGACGTCGGCGGGGGGCTCGGCGTCGACTACGACGGCTCCCGCACCAACTGGTCGGGATCGATGAACTACTCGGTGCGGGAGTACGCGGCCGACGTGGTGCACCGTGTCGGGTCGGCGTGCGACGACGCCGGGTTCGACCACCCGATAATCGTCACCGAATCCGGGCGAGCGATGGTGGCGTACGCGAGCGTGCTGGTGTGCGACGTGCTCGGGATGAGCCAGCACAACGCCGACCCCGACTTGCCGGCGATCCGCGTCGCGCTGGAGGCGGAGGAGGACCAGCCGCAGCCGGTGCTGGACCTCATCGACGCGTACGAGCGGCTGGAAACGGGGAACCCGGCGGAGGTCCACCACGACGCGGTGCAGGCGCGCGACGAGGCGGGGAGCCTCTACGGGCTCGGGTACCTGAGCCTGCCGATGCGTGCGGCGGCCGAGCGGCTGTTCGTCGCGGTCGGGCTCGGCGTGCTCGAGCGCACCCGCGGCGATGCTGTCCAGACCGAGGAACTCGAGGGGCTGCCCGAGCTGGTCAGCGATATCGCGTACACCAACCTCAGCGTCTTCCAGTCGCTGCCCGACTCGTGGGCGATCGACCAGGTGTTCCCGATCTGCCCGATCCACCGGCTCGACGAACGCCCCGACCGCCCCGCCACCATCGCCGATATCACCTGCGACTCGGACGGGCAGATCCGCGCGTTCAGCGCGCCGCACTCGGCGGCGATCCAGCACACGCTCGATCTGCACTCACCGCGCGAGGGCGAGCATTACGACCTCGGGTTCTTCCTCGTCGGCGCCTACCAGGAGGTGCTCGGCGACCTGCACAACCTGATCGGCGACACGCACGCGGTGCACGTGCGTCTCGGCGAAAACGGGCGGTGGCGGATCGAGGACGTGGTCGAGGGAGACACGGTCGCCGAGGTGCTCGCCTACGTGCAGTACGACGCCGAGGACCTGCGCCGCGCGATGCGCCGCGACGCGGAGCGCGCGGTGGCCGAGGACGTGATCGGGCCCGGCGAGGCCCGCGCCCTGCTCGCGTTCTACGACAACTCGCTCAAGGGGTACACGTACCTGGCGTGAGTCAGCCCTTGGTCGGTGCGCTGGCGAAGATCTGGAACCGGTGCCCGCGGGGCTCGAGCCCGTGTTCGCGACAGATGCGGTCGCGCAGCTCGATCAGCTCTGGCAGCTCGATCTCCTCGACCTCGTCGGTGTCGGTCCGGACGAGCAGGTCGTTGGGGCGTCGCCCGTAGACGAGCTGGTACCGCGCCTGGTCCCCGTCGAAGACCACCCGTTGGAGGATCCCCGCGTCCTGCATCAGACGGATCGTGCGGTAGACGGTGGCCTTGGAGACCGGACGACCCGACCCGCGCAGCTCCTCGATCAGCGTCTCGGCCTCGAACAGCCCGTCGAGTCGGATCACCGTGTCGAGCACGCGGGCCCGCTCGGGGGTGTACTTGAGCCCCTCGTTCTTGAGCTTCCGCCGGAAGACCGCGCACAACGGCTCGATGATCTCCAACTGGTCGTTGCCGTTCGCACCGTCGCCGGGCATTACCTCCATCCTAGCTAGACTCGCCGCATGCCGGACGGGCCCAGCACGCGCACGATCGTCTTCGGGTGGGTGCTGGGGGGCGTGGCGCTGCTGGCGGCGATCGCGGCGGCGGCGGCGATCGGCGCTCCGTTCGACCCCCCCACCGCTCTGGCGGCGTGGGTCGTGCGCTGGACCGCACCGGGCTCGGTCGCCGCCCTGTTCCTCGTGGCGATGCTGGGGCTTGCGCCGCGCGGTCCCTCGCCCGCTTTGCGGGTCTCGCTCGCGCTGGCGCTGCTGCTGATCGTGTGCCACCTGGCGGGGGTTGCCGGGTTGCTCGGGGTGGCGTGGGTCGTCATGCCGGTCGGGTTCGTGGTGCTGGTGTTCCGGATGGTCTTGGCGACGCCGAGGCCCGCACACCTGAGACGCGACGGTGAGGAAACCGGGCGTGCACCGCCGGACATGCGCGCGCACGCGACGCGTCTTCTCTGGCTGGCGGGTGTGCCGGCGGCGGCGGTGCTGCTGGTGGCGTCGGCCTCGACGCCGGGGCTGTTGTGGGGGAGTGAGTTCGGCGGGTACGACGCGCTGAGTTATCACCTCCAGTTGCCCGCCGAGTGGACTGAGATGGGGCGCATCGCCCCGCTCGATCACAACGTCTACTCGTACCTGCCGAGCCACGTCGAGGCGGCGTATGCGGTGGTCGGGTCGATCGCCGGCGTGCTGGCCGTGCGCGAGGGGGCCGCCCTGTTCAGCGCCCAGGCGCTGCACGCGATGATGGCGCTGCTGTCGGCGTGGCTGGTGTCGCGTGCGGCGCGCCGGCTGGCGGAGCGGGCGGGGATCGAGGACGCGCACGCAGGGTCGATCCTGGCGGGGTGTGCGTTGCTCGCCACGCCGTGGATCATCGTGGTTGGTTCGCTGGCGTACAACGAGATGGCGGTGGTTGCGCTGGGCGCGGGGGCGTTGTTCGTCGCGGCGGAGGACCGGATCTCGTGCGCACGGCGCGGGGCGCTGGCCGGGCTGCTGGTCGGGGCGGCGTGCGGTGCCAAGCCGACGGCGCTGTTCCTCGTCGGGCCGGGCGTTGGCGTGGCGCTGCTCGCGCTGGCGCCGCGGCGGGAGTGGGCGAAGCTGATCGGCGCCGGTTCGGTCGCCGGGCTCGCGGCGCTGACGCCGTGGCTGGTGCGCAACTGGGCGGCGGGCGGCGACCCGGTGTTCCCGCAGCTCACGTCGGTGTTCGGGACCGGGCACTGGACCGGAGAGCAGGTCGCCCGGTACGCCGGGGCGCACCATTTCGACGGGTCGTGGCTCGGCCGCCTGCGCCTGCTCGTGCTGCCCGACCCGGGTGTCGCGCCCGACGCCCCCACTGTCTCCCGCTTCCGCGGGCTGACCAACCCGCAGTGGTTCGTGCTGCCGTGGGCCGCGGTCGTGGCGTGCGGGGTACTTCTTTCACGCGCGCGAACCCGTGCGATCGGGGGCATTCTCACTGCTTCGCTCGTGCTCGGGCTGCTCGCGTGGCTGGGGCTGACCCACATCCAGTCGCGCTTCCTGGTGCCGCTGGCGGGGTTCGGCGCGGTGGCGGTCGGGGTCTCGCTGGCGAGCCTGCCCCGGCGTGCGGCGCTGACGCTCGGGCTGGTGCTCGTCGGTGCACAGAGCGGCGCCACGTGGCTGCGGTTCTCCGGCGAGAACGACGGCAACCCGAACCTGTACCTCTGGGTTTCGCCGGGAGACCTGACCGGGTGGAGCCTCAACCTGACGGACGGCGGCGCCGATCTGACCATGCCGCAGTACGTCAACCGGGTGCTGAGTCCGGACGCGGTGGTGTACCTGCTGGGCGACGCGACGCCGCTCTACTGGCGGAGCGGCGTGGTGTACAACACGACGTGGGACGCCTGGCCGCTCGGCGAGGCGATCCGCGAGCACCCGGGCGACCCGTCGGCGTGGTCCGGAGCGCTGCGGGCCCGCGGGATCACGCACGTGGTGGTGAACGGGTCAGAGCTGGCGCGGCTGCACCGCTCGGGCTGGTCGGACCCGAAGGTGACGCCCGAGGCTGTGCGCGCGTGGCTGGAGACACTGGGGCCCCCTGTGTACAGCGAGCCCGGCACGGGCCGATACCTCTTCGAGCTGTGAGTGACGAATCTGCCAACCCGCGATCGCTCGCGCGCATCGTCGTGCAGCTGGTGGGGTTCGGGCTGAGTCTGGCGCTGCTGGGGTGGTGCGTGAGCCTGGCGCTGAGCGAGGAGAACCGTCAGGCGTTCGAGAACCTGCGTTCGGGCTCGGGTGTGCAGGCGGGCGGGCTGATCGCGCTGTCGCTGGGGACGATCGCGGTGAACGGGGTGGCGTGGTGGGCGCTGATGCGCCCGGTGCGCGCGCTCGACTTGGGCGGGGTCTCGGCGGTGAACGCGCTGGCGACGCTGCTGAGCTACCTGCCGTTCAAGCTCAGCGTGATGGCACGGGTCGCGCTGCACAACCGGCGCGACGGGGTCACGATCATGCGCATGGGGGCGTGGTTCGCCGCGTTCAGCGCGATGGTGGTCGTGGTGGTCGGGCCGGTCGTCCTGGTCGGCCTGTGGCGGCGGAGCACCGACAGAGTCTGGTGGGTCGGGTCGGTCACGCTGCTGATGGTCGCGGTGGCCGGGCTGTTCGTCGCGTCGCGTCTGTTCCGCGGTGCGGAGGGAACGGCGCGGGTGCGTGCGATCGCGGGTGTGCTGCGGATCGGGCTGCTCGACCGGTTCCTGCGATCGAACGCGTACGCGCACCTGCACGATGGGTTCACGATGACCGGGCACGGTCCGGCCGTGCTGGTCGCGGGGGCGATGCGGGTCGCGGATCTGGTGATCCAGGCGGCGCGGTTCTACGTCGCGGCGCGGATCCTCGGGGTCGAACTGGGCGCCGACGCGGCGGTGCTGCTCTCGGTCGTCTACTTCGCGATCGGTGTGGCCAGCCCCTTCGGCGTGGTCGGGACGCGCGAGGGCGGGACGACGCTGATCGCCGGGGCGCTGGCCGGCGGGAACGAGCAGTTGGCCGCGATCGCCCTGCTGGTGAGCGGCAGCGAGGCGCTGGCGGCACTGGCGGCGGGGGGCGTGTCGGTCGCGTTCCTTCGCCCGTGGGGGTTGGTCGGGCGGAAGGCAACCGGCACTCGGCACTCGGCATTCGAAGAGGTGGATTCGGACAGCGGCACGAAAGCCGAGCGTCCCAACGCTTCGGAAGACCGATCGGTGGTGGGCGATCCCTAGGATTGTTCGTGCGGATCGCTCTCGCCCAGATCAACCCGACGGTCGGCGACATCGCGGGCAACGCCGGGCTGATTGAGACGTCGATCGATCGTGCGCGTGATGCGCAGGCCGACCTTGTCGTCTTCCCCGAGCTGGCGATGTGCGGGTACCCGCCGAAGGACCTGCTGCTGCGCGAGGGGTTCGTCGCAGCGTGCGCGCGGGAGGCGAAGCGGATCGGTGAGAGCCGCACGGCGGGGCTGACGGCGGTGATCGGGACGCCGCTGCCGGTCGGCGACGACCACCCGGGTGCGCTGGCGAACTCGCTGGTCGTCTACCGGGATAACGCGTTCGTCGACTACTACGACAAGCGGCTGCTGCCGACGTACGACGTGTTCGACGAGGACCGGTACTTCGAGCCGGGGACGCGGGCGGTGGTGGTCGAGGTCTCGGGGGTGCGGGTCGGGCTGGCGATCTGCGAGGACCTGTGGAAGGGCGAGGACGCGGGGTTCAGCTCGCGGTACCTCGACGCGCCCGACCCGGTTCGCGAGCTGGTGGAGGCGGGCGCACGGGTCGTAGTCGCGCCCTCGGCCAGCCCGTTCGTGCTGCACAAGGGCAAGCGGCACCACGAGCTCTTGACGCGTCATGCGCGCGAGCATTCCGTCGCGGTCGCGTCGGTCAACCAGATCGGCGGCAACGACGACCTCGTCTTCGAGGGGCACTCGACGGTGCACGCGCCGGGCGGGACGCTGGTGGCGGCGGCCCCGGGCTTCGTCGAGCACCTGCTGGTCGCGGACGTCCCGATGGCGCCGGTCGGCCCGAACGGGTGCGCCGACCCGCGGCTGACGGCGCCGGGCGAGGAGCTGGTGTTCCGGGCGCTGGTGCTCGGCGTGGGCGACTACATGCGCAAGACCGGCTTCGGCGACGCGATCGTCGGGCTGAGCGGCGGGATCGACTCGGCGGTGACGGCGGCGGTCGGCGTCGCGGCGCTCGGGGCGGATCATGTCACCGGCGTCGCGATGCCGGGCAAGTACTCATCGCAGCATTCGATCGACGACGCGCTCGACCTGGCACGCCGGCTCGGGATCGCATGCCCCGTGGTGCCGATCGCGGCGCCGTTCGACGGGTTCCGCGGCGCGATCGACCCGCTGTTCGAGGGGCTGGGTCACGCGGTGCTGGGCGCTGCGCTGCCGGACCTGGCCGAGGAGAACCTCCAGTCGCGGGTGCGCGGGTCGGTGCTGATGGCGCTGTCGAACCGCTCGGGCGCGATCGTGCTGACGACGGGGAACAAGAGCGAGGTGGCCGTCGGGTACTGCACGCTGTACGGCGACATGAACGGCGGGCTGGCGGTGCTCAGCGACGTGACCAAGACGCTGGTGTACAGGCTGGCGAGGTGGATCAACGCGAACCACGCGGCGTGCGGGTTCGCCTCGGCGCCCATCCCCGAGCGCACCATCGACAAGCCGCCCAGTGCCGAGCTGGCGCCCGACCAGCTCGACACCGACTCGCTACCTCCATACGACGTGCTCGACGAGATCGTCGAACGGCGGGTCGAGCGGCACCAGAGCGTCGCGACCATCGTCGGCGAGACCGGGTTCGACGAGCCGGTCGTGCGCCGGATCGCCCGGCTCATCGACGTCAACGAGTACAAGCGCAAGCAGATGGCCACCGGGATCAAGGTGACGGGCGTGGCCTTCGGGCAGGGGCGGCGGGTGCCGATCGCCCAGCGCTGGGGCGAGCCCTGACCCACGCCGGCGGGGACGGGACCGTGGGGCGGCGGCGTGCGACACCGACCCGAGCCCGGCACGGGGGCGACCCGCGTGGCCCGGCGTGACCCGCCGGGTCGGGGCTTGGGCTCGATTCCGTCATATCAGCGTCGCGTAAGTCGATCAGTTACAGGATGTTCGAAGTGGGCATCGCTGGCGCGGGGGTGATCGATTCGGCATAGAAAGTTCATGCTAAACACCCCAGATTGCCATCAGCTCAATGCCGGGTCGGCTGTTTCAAAAAACACTTGGATCCACTCTGAGACCCTTGTATCCTCATTTGCGAGGAGGCATGACCCGCGTTTGCGGAGCGCGCCAACGGGAAGAGAGATCATCATGGGACGTTCAATCGTGTTGGGTTTGATTGCGTCAGGGGCTATGGCTGTTTCGGCGCAGGGACAACTATTCACGTTCACCGATGTGTCGGGGCTCTCGGCCGAGGCCGAGTTCTCGCTGATCAACCCGACGACGGTGGAGATCCGTCTGCAGAACACATCGACCGGCGTGCCGATGGGCTTCACCAGCGCGGATCAGTTGCTCACCGCTGTCTCCTGGGACGCCGGGATGCCCGGACTCAACGTCGGGGATCCGATGATCACCGGGGGAAGCGTGGTGATCGGGCCGACGAGCATGTCGCTCAACTTCGACACCGGCTCGTACGGTGCGGGCACCGACGTTTCGGGCGAGTGGGGCTACGGCAACATGGACGGCACCGGGCTGCTGTGGAACATGGTCAGCACGGTGACCGCGGGCACCATGATGTTCCCCGGTGCGAACCTCGACGGCCCGGTCGGCACCGACGGCCCGCAGGCCGGTCTCGTTGCCGATCCGATCCTCGTTTCACTGGGCGGTCTGGGCGCGGTCCAGGACGAGATCATCATCACCGTCACGCTCGATCAGGCGATCGCCAACCTCGGGATACTGACAGACAACGGCGTGCGTATCGAGTTCGGCTCGGACGCGTTCTTCATCCCGACGCCCGCGTCGGTGCTGGTGCTCGGCGTGCTGGGGCTGGCTCGGCGCCGCCGCTGATTCACCGGGATAGATCGACGACCTTCGCGACCCGCCATGTGCGGGTCGTTTCTTCGTTCGCCGCGGTCATGCTCGCGTTCGCCGGTCTACCCCATGCCCGCGTTGATCAGGCGGGGCGTCGGGCGAGGAAGAGTTCGTGCCCTCCGTCGCCCTCGGGCACGAAGCCCTGCTCGAGAACCTCGAGCCCGGCGTCTTCGAGCCAGCGGCGGTAGGTGCCCGCGTCGGCATGGCTCCAGCGCATGGTGACCCCCTCGACCCCGAGCCAGTCGTGCTCGACGCCGGTCCATGACTCGTGCCCGAGCGTGGTCGCGAAGCGTCCGGATGGGCGGAGCCAGCCGGCGATACGGGCGAACAGCTCGGGTTGCATGGCGAGAGGGACATGGATAATCGAGTAGAAGGCGACGGCCGCGTCGAACGAGGCGGGCTCGAAGGTGACGGCGGCGAGGTCGCCCTCGACGAACTCGGCTTCAGGGACGGCGGCGCGGGCGAGGCGGAGCTGCGCGGGCGAGACGTCCACGCCGATGACGCGGAAGCCGTGCTGCGCGAGCCAGGCGGCGGCCGGTCGCCCGTTGCCGCAGCCGAGGTCGAGGACGCGCGAGCCTCGTTCGAGCCCGGCGGTCACCGATTCGAGCCAGGGGTGGTAGGTCTCGTCCGGCGTGCCGAAGCACGAGGGTGAGAAGGTGGGAGCAAGGCGGTCGTACCCGTCGCGCACGATGTGGGTCTGCTCGTCCATCAGGACCCCCACTGCCCCGCGTAGGCGGTGTCGAAGGCGTCGGCGTCGCGGTTGGCCAGCTCGTACAGGCGCTTGGCGATCTGGCGGAGGTGCAGTGCGTCGTGGGCGCACCAGCTCGCCATCACGTCGCCGGCGGTGATCGGGCCGACCTTTGGGTGCCGGTAGGCGAGCGACCAGTCGGGGTCGCGCAGCAGGCGGAGCCACGAGACCGATTCGGCGCGCTCGCGCTCGAAGCGATCGAGTTCTTCCCCGACGTCGCGTTCGCGGTAGCGGCGCGACACCGCCCAGCCCTCGGGGTCGATGGGCGGCCACGGGCGCGTCGGGTCCTCCAGCGTCGAGGCGACGCGGGCGCGGAAGTCCTCGCCCTCCTCATCGGCGAGGTGCGCGACGATCTCGACGACCGACCAGCGCGTCGCGTCGGGGCGCCAGCGCGCGTCGGCGGCGTTCAGCCCCGCGCAGATCCAGCGTGCCGCGGCGGGGAAGTGCTCCATGCGATCGATCATCGCGGTGACGTTCACGGTTTGCCTCCCCCACCGCTCCAGCGGTCGTTCTCGTCGATAGCGCGCCCGCATTCGGGGCAGACCTCGGCCGTCAGCCCGAGCAGCAGGTAGCCGCAGGCGCAACGCGGCTCCTCGATCTCGAGCGTGACGCGCAGCCGGCACGACGGGCAGTGTTCTTCGCGTCCGCTCGTGGCGGTCAGTTCGCCCCCGCAGCGCGGGCAGATGACCGTGGCTTTGGGCCGTTCACCGAGCTCGGACTCGGGCGAGGCGGCGCCGCCGAGCGCGGAGAGCGCCGCGGTGGCGGCCGTCGCGATGATACCGATGATGAGGACGATCCCGAGCGACCGTCCGAGCCCCGAGTCCGGCGTGAGATCGAGGTTGGTCCAGCGGAGGCCGACGACGATGACGCACGCCGCGACGGCACAGAGCAACCCGGTCCACTTGGTGATGCGGGCGAGCGCAGAGTCGGCCGAGAGGGACGTCAGCAGGACGGCGTAGAGGCAGGTCATGCCGAGCCAGATGCACCCGATCGCGAGAGTCATGAAGAACGTGAAGTACTCCCACGTCCAGCTGAGGTAATCGAAGAGGGTCACCCCGAGCATGCCGATTGCCATGAACACGATCGCGGCCACCGGGAGCGTCCGCCCGAGCCAGCCGGGACGGGACGCGCGGGCCGCGGCGAGGCCGAACAGCGTGAGGAAGGCCGCCGTGAGCGCGGCGAAATGAGTCGCATCGTCCGGTCCGAGGCTCGGCAGGAACAGGACGAACGCGCCGAACACTCCGAATGCACAGACGATCCCCAGCGCGACCCAGATGAGCACGAGTTCGGCACGGATTCGGCCGGTCACGGCGCGTCTCTCCAGCCATCAGCCGCCCAGCGGTCGTTCTCGTCGATGGCGCGCCCGCATTCGGGGCAGACCTCGGAGGCCAAGCCGAGGAGCAGGTAGCCGCACCGGCATCGGGGCTCCTCGACCTCCACCTTGATCCTCAGGCGGCATGACCCGCAGCGTGCCTCGGTGCCGGAGCGGACGTGCTGGCCCGCACCGCAACGCGGGCACTCGATCGCGACGTCGACACGCGCGCCGATCGGCGTGTCATCGAGGTTCTCGCGGGCGATGCGGTCGAGGCGTGCGAAGGCGAGCATGAGCAGGGTGCCCAGGGCGGCGAGGATGACGAAGACGCCGATGCCGCGCACGTACCACTCCTCGTCGTCCGCGATCTCCCAGAGCATCGCGATGATCGCGATCGCGACGACGGACGAGCACGCGACCGATCCCCATCGCATCGTGTCGGCGCGGATCGACGTCAACCTCATCTGCGCGACCAGCCCGGCGTGGAGCAGCGCCCCGCCCGCGAGCGTCAGCGTCCCGCCGCCGCGGAGGGCGTTCTGCTCGACTCGCCAGCTCAGATCGACCCAGATCAGCACCAACCAGATCAGGAGGCTGAGGCCGAGCAGCCCGAGCGCCGACCAGAGCACGCCGCGGAGACGTCCGTTGTTGATCGCGACCGCGGCGGCCAGGCCGAGCACGCTGTACCCGGCCACGAGCAGCGAGGTCACGAGCACCTCCTCCTCGAACGGCATGCGCGGGAAGATGAGAACGAAGATACCGGCCACGGCCAGGACGACGACCGAGGAGATCAGCGCCCAGATGCTCCCGATCTTGAGCGGCCTCGTCTCGCCCATCGCATCACTGTACGACAAAGCGGGGCGACGCCCGCCGCATTCATCGGGCCGGGACCCCGTTCCGACACCAAGGCCGAAGGCCCGGGCCCCCGGGCCCTCTTCTCAGCTGCTGCCCTCGCGCATGCGTTCGAGCCCCTCGGGGAAAGGGTAGCGCGGGAAGACGCCGACGTCGGCGTTCCGCCACATCTTCGGGCTCGGGTAGACGTCGCCGCGGAACCCGGCGTCGTACATGGTGCGGAGGACGGTCTCGAAGCTGGGCTCTTCGCCGTCGGGGCCGATGAGGCGGTTGGAGCGCGCGCCGAGGAACGAGACGCTGGCGACGGGCAGACGCTCGCGCCGCCCCTGGAGCATCTTGACGACGGTCTGAAACCCGCGGGCGAGGTCGTCGAGGGCGAAGTGGTCCTTGCCCTGCGGGCGGAGCAGCGCGAGGACCATGACGCTGTCGAGGTCGTACTTGAGCACGTACGGCTCGCGGTCGTGCCGGGCGTGGATCGAGACCGACTCGTGGAACATGCGGGCGAAGCTGGTGACGCTGGCCGCCGACCACTGGCTGGTGGTCACGAGTGAGACGAGCTGGGCGACGATGCCGTGGGCGTTGTCCTCGTCGTTGACGCCGCAGACGACGGCCCGGTAGCGCCCGTCGAGCACGTCGCGGAGCATGTCCTGCCCCCAGGGGATGCGGATGCGTTCGCCGGCGTTGACGCGGGCGGCCGAGCCGGGGAGGAGGCTGATGCGGTCGGGGAACTGCTCGGAGCGCATGAGTTCGTCGCCGCCGTGGTCGTAGAGGCGAGGGGTGTCGTCGGCGGTCTGGGTCATGGTGGGCCTCCTGCGCGGCGATCATAGCTTGGTGGAGAATGTCCCGGTCCGCATCGACGGAGTCGGCGGGCGCATGAAAAAAGCCCCGCCCAGGTTTACCTGAGCGGGGCTAACTCCGGCGACGACCTACTTTCCCGCTGAGCAGTATCATCGGCGGCCCGGGCTTAACTGCTGTGTTCGGAATGGGAACAGGTGTTGCCCCGGACCTGTGGTCACCGAAAACCCCGCGGGGCGCTGTCGCGCACCGCGGAGGGGAATTCGGATTCGGACGAGCGTCTCGCGTCGGAACGCGAAGACAGTCAAACTCGTAACGCGGTAGTGCGTGATCGTCACGCAACCTGCGTTTGGTGACCGGCGCGGCGGCCGGTCGATGCGATCGAACCTTCGACCGTTAGTACCGCTCGGCTGACGACATTTCTGCCATTACACCTGCGGCCTATCAACCTGGTCGTCTACCAGGGGTCTCTCGCACAAGGCAACCAGACCTGATCTCGAGGGGGGCTTCCCGCTTAGATGCTTTCAGCGGTTATCCCTGCCCGACGTAGCTACCCTGCGGTGCGCCTGGCGGCGCAACAGGATCACCAGGGGTCGGTCCAACCCAGTCCTCTCGTACTAGGGTTGACTCCTCTCAAGTCTGGGGCGCCCACAGCAGATAGGGACCGACCTGGCTCGCGCCGGTCTGAACCCAGCTCGCGTACCGCTTTAATGGGCGAACAGCCCAACCCTTGGGACCACCTACAGCCCCAGGATGCGATGAGCCGACATCGAGGTGCCAAACCGCTCCGCCGCTATGGACGCTCGGGAGCGATAAGCCTGTTATCCCCGGAGTACCTTTTATCCGTTGAGCTACGACCCTTCCACACGGGATCGCAGGATCACTAGAGCCCTGTTTCCAGACTGTTCGACCCGTCGGTCTCACAGTAAAGCCGGCTTGTGCTCTTACACTCTGCCACGCGGTTTCCATCCGCGCTGAGCCGACCTTTGCGCTCCTCCGTTACACTTTAGGAGGAGACCGCCCCAGTCAAACTGCCCGGCAGCCACTGTCCCCCGCCCGGTTTCACGGGAATCGGGGTTAGGCCACGCACGTACAAAGGGTGGTATTTCACCAGTGGCTCCCCCCGGACCGAAACCCGGGGTTCAAAGCCTCCCACCTATCCTACGCATCGTATGCACATGACCAATAGCAGCCTGCAGTAAAGGTTCACGGGGTCTTTCCGTCTTGCTGCGGGTAGGCGGCATCTTCACCGCCACTACTATTTCACCGAGTCGGTCGTGGAGACAGTGCTCCAGTGATTACACTATTCATGCGCGTCGGAACTTACCCGACAAGGAATTTCGCTACCTTAGGACCGTCATAGTTACGGCCGCCATTGACCGGTGCTTAGGTTACGAGCTTCGCCGAAGCTAACCCGCTTCCGTGACATTCCGGCATTGGGCAAGCGTCACACTGTATACATCCTCTTGCGAGTTCGCACAGTGCTGTGTTTTTGGTAAACAGTTCCCAGAGCCTTTTCTCTGCGCCCTCAGCCGAACTGGAGGGCCCCCTTCTTGCGAACGTACGGGGTGAATTTGCCTAGTTCCTTCACGACCGTTCTCTCGAGCGCCTGAGGCTTTTCGCCTCGCCCACCTGTGTCAGTTTTGGTACGGGCTCCGCTTTGCCACCGTGTCTTTTCTAGGAACTCCCGACCCCAACCACGGCCCGAAGGCCTCGGCATGTCCAGCAGCCTGGTTGAGCGGGGGAATCCGCAACACGGATCGATCGCCACGGAGGTGCAGGAATATTAACCTGCCGTCCATCGACTACGCCTTTCGGCCTCGCCTTAGGTCCCGACTAACCCTGGGCGGATGTACCTTCCCCAGGAAACCTTGGGCTTTCGGCGTGCAGGATTCTCACCTGCATTATCGTTACTTAAGCCCGCATCTTCACTACCTGACGCTCCACCGACCCTTCCGGGACGGCTTCAACGCCGACAGGTACGCTCGCCTACCACGCTTTCGCGTCCGCGGCTTCGGCACAATGCTTATTCCCGATCATTATCGGCGCCAGACTCCTCGACCAGTGAGCTATTACGCACTCTTTAAATGATGGCTGCTTCTAAGCCAACATCCTGGCTGTCACGGCAATCTGACTTCCTTAAGAACTGAGCATTGATCCGGGGCCTTAGCCGGCGGTCTGGATTGTTTTCCTTTTGACCGCGGATATTTTCACTCGCGGTCTATCTCCCAGGCTGACACCAATGGTATTCGGAGTTTGGTTGGATGGGGTACCCGGGTAGGGCCCACCACCCATCCAGTCGCTCTACCCCCAGTGGCTATACCTGAGGCTAACCCTAAAGTTATTTCGGCGAGAACGAGCTATCTCCCGGTTTGATTGGACTTTAACCCCTCCCCACAGCTCATCCCATGTCTTTTCAACGACAACGGGTTCGTGCCTCCAGGCGGTTTTACCCGCCCTTCACACTGGCCATGGGTAGATCACACGGGTTTCGCGTCTAGCCCCAGCGACTGAACGCCCTGTTCAGACTCGCTTTCGCTCCGCCTCCGGACCGGTAGTCCTTAGGCTCGCCGCTGAAGCTAACTCGCGGGCTCATTATGCAAAAAGCACGCCGTCACCCCCAACCGAAGTTGGGAGGCTCCGACCGCTTGTAAGCGCACGGTTTCAGGTACTCTTTCACCCCGCTCATCGCGGTGCTTGTCAACGTTCAGTCACCTTACTGATCCGCTATCGGTCGTCGAGGAGTACTTAGCCTTGGAGGGTGGACCCCCCATCTTCAATCCGGGTTTCACGAGCCCGGACCTACTCTTGGGCTCCCCCGATCCCACGCTACAGGACTTTCACCTTCTTCGGTGCGGCTTTCCAGCCGCTTCACGCTTCACGGGTTTGTCCGCTTTCGCTCGCCGCTACTCACGGAGTCGCTGTTGCTTTCCTTTCCTATGGGTACTGAGATGTTTCAGTTCCCCACGTTCGCCTCGTACACCTATGCATTCAGTGCACGATGACCCTTGCGGGCCGGGTTGCCCCATTCGGAGATCCAGAGATCATTGCCCGGTTACCGGCTCCCTCTGGCTTATCGCAGGTTCCAACGTCCTTCATCGCCTCTCGACGCCAAGTCATCCGCCGTGCGCCCTTGGTGGTTCGATCACATCGACCGGTCGTCGAGACCGGCCGCCACCAGAACGATTTACGCCTACTACGCTACGAGATCGACTCGATGTCCGACCCCGACACACCCATGGCTTGGGCCCGTCGGAGCCGACACTCGTCCGTATCCGGTTGTCAAAGAGCCCGGCCGAACTCGGGGTTCACCCCCTCCCCCGGCCATCCCCGGGCGTTCCCGAGGCCGCCCCGTTCAGAGGCGAGGGGATGCTAGCGGGGACCCCATTCCGGTCAAGCCGGGGGCCGCCCAAATTCACTCACCCTCGCGCCGCTCGGCCTCCCGCGCCGAGGCCGAGACCATCCGGTACAGGCTGGTCTGGCGCTCGAGGTCGGGGCGGCGGGAGACAATCCGTCCGTCGGTGTCGCGCAGGAAGACCTCGTGGGCGTCCGACCGCACACCCTCCAGCCCGGTGTCGACCGCGGAAGGCCACAGCGCCACGTCGAGCAGGATGGCGTCAACCTCGACGGGCAGCTCGGACGGGCCGGGCTCGAACGGCAGGTTGAGCGCGGGTTCCTTCGGCTGCTGCCGTTGTTGCTGCTGTTGCTGCTGGTACCGCGGGTCGGTGTAGCCGGGGTTGCGCGGGTCGGTCGGCGGCGAGATCACACCCGGGGGATTCGGGTACCCGCGCCCGGGTGGCTGCGGGAGGCCGCGCGGGTTAGACCGCGGATCGGGATATGGGTCGGGCGGCGGGTTCAGGTCGTCGTTGCTGGCGACCTCGACGCCGGAGATGTCGTAGATGCGCAGCTCGTCGGGGTTGGGGAAGGTGATGGCGGTGGCGATGACGTCGCCTGGTTCGAGGCGGACGGATTCGCGGCGCCAGTACCCGTAGTAGAAGCGGTAGACCTCGACCGATGCCGCGGGCTCGTCCACGATGCCGCCGCCCTCGGTGGCGCTGGTGATGAAGTAGTACTCGTCGTCGAGCACATCGACGGGGTCGGACCATCCGCTCCATTCGCTGAAGACGACGGGTGAGTCGGCGAGTTGCTTCTGCTCTTCGACCATGAACTCGCCGCGCCCGAACGCGGGGTTGTTGACGGCGACGCGCGCGCGGTAGCGGTAGACGGCACCGGGGTCGGCGCGCATGTCGTGCGCCCAGAGCGGGGTCGCGGGGTTCTGCGTGAGCGGATCGATCGGCTCGAGGCGCCACGCGTCGTCCTCTTCATCCGGCGCGTTGGGGCTCCAGCCGAGGTCGGTGAGCGTGGCGAGGACCTGCTCGCGCTGCTCGCCGAACCGCTCGAGCTGCGCCTGGAGTGAGCGGGCCTTGCGTTCGGTGGGGTTGGTGGTCTGGGTGGGCTGACGCGACGGTCCTCCCGCCCCGCCACGCCCGCCGGACCCGGGGCGTGGCGCGGGCGACCGGCGCGGGTCGTCGTCTCGCTGCGGGCGCTGCTGGAGGTCCTCGATCTGCTGCTGGATTCGTTCGATGCGTTCGTCGAACTTGTCGAGTTCGGCAACGTTGCGCTCGATCTCGCGCTGCTCGGGCGTCAGCTCGACGCTGCGCTCCTCGAACAGCGCCGGCGGCTTCCAGCGTTCGCCGGCGATGACCGGCGGCGGGTCGGGGCGGAGCAGTTGCGTGCCGAGGGTCGAGGCGTCGTCCACCGCGAGGGCGAGCTCGCGTCCGTTGATGTCCTTGCTGAGCACGCGCCCGAGCAGATCGGGCTCGCCGGGCGCGGGGGCGACGGGCTGCGCCTCGCCCCAGGTGCCGTCGGGGAGGTGCAGTTGGCGTTCGATCTGGACACCGAGCACGGTGAGCCCGCTGCGCCAGTGCAGCGGGAAGGGGCGGAGCGGTCCCTCGTCGCCGTCGGGGTCGGTCTCGGCGGCCTCGGCCAGCGCTTCACCGTCGAGGGTCGCCTCGACGCTGACGTACGACTTGTCGAAGGGCTGGGAGGCGGGGACGAGCGCGGCCAGCCCGGGCGTCTGCTTGACGCTGACCGGGTTGAGGGTCGAGGCGTAGGCGTGGGCGATCAACCCGGTCGGGGCGGGAACGACCAACTCGGCGTAGAGCGAGCCCTCGTCAACGGTGGCTTCGGTCGGGCGCAACGGGACGCGCGGGCCGAGCGCGATCGGCAGTTCGGCGTGTGGCGCGACGTCTGTGTCGAGCCCGGCTTCGAGCGCCTCGGCCATATTCGCCACGGGCGCCTCGGGAAGGGGAGGGTCGGTGCGGAGTAGGGCGTTGGAGAGGCGTTCGGCCTCGGTCGCGACGGGGTTGAAAGCTCGCTCGGGCGGGAGCGTCTGGCCGCCGACCTCGACCTGGTTGGGCTGGAGGGTGAACTGCATCGCCAGCACGGCGAGGAAGACCAGCGCCATCACGACGAGCACGATCTTCTCGATGTTCTGCTCGAAGAAGCCGATTCCCTTCATGGCGTTCTCCTCAGCCGTCCTGGTCCGGTTCGGGCTTGACCACACCGAGGCGTGCGATGATGCCGTCGGGCATGAGCGGGACGGTCCAGTCGCGGAGCCACAACGTCTCGATGGTGAGGGTTGCGCGGACGACGTTGTCCGTGCCGTAGTAGTACCCCTCGCGCAGGTCCGACCACGGGTCGATCTCGTTGATATCGACGCCGAGAACGGTCATGAAGTTGACCTTGGAGAGCGCGTCGTAGAGGCGGGGGAGCTTGTCCGAGGCGACGATGACGTCGAGGTGGACGGTGCGGACGTCGTAGAGCTGGTTCTGCTTGCTGGAGAAGCGTCCGGTGATGGAGCGCTGGAGGTCGATGGGGGCGACGCCGTCGGGAGCCGGGGCGGGGGCGGTGTCGTCGGGCTCCCCGCCGCCGTAGGGAGCGCTCGGCGGCGAGAGGCGCGGGTCGGGCTGCCCGTACCCGCCCCGGTTGCGCGGGTCGCCGGGGTAGGGCGGCGGTCCGCCGCCGCCGGTCCCGCCCGTGTCGGTCGAGGAACCGGTGAGCGCGTCGATGCTGAGGTGCAGGAGGCGTTTGACGGCGGCGTCCTCGACGCCGAGGGGGCGTCCGTCGTCGCCGGTGTTGGCCAGGGTGATCGCGTCGAGGATGTCCTGGATGACCCAGAGGTCGAACTGCCAGACGAAACACGTATCGATCTCGGGCGGCTGCGACGGGACGCTGGTGGGGGGAAGGCTGTCCCCGACGACGCTGTTCTGGCGGACGGGTTCGGTGATGGCCGAGGGCTCGGCGTAGAACGAGATCTCGCGCGCCCTGCGTTCGTACTCGTGGATGCGTTCGTTGACGAGCGTCTGCTGGACCTGATCTTTCTGCTCGGCGGTGAGCTGCGCCTCGCCGGTCTCGGCGAGGAGCCGCTGCTCTTCGAGCTCGCGGCGATCGGAGAGCGTCATGCCCAAGTCGTCGGGGTCGAGGGGTTTGCCGGCGCCGGCCTTGGCGAGCATGCGCTCGTACTCCGACGGGGCGTTGTCGCCGACCAGCAGCTTGACCATGTTGACGGCGAGGTACTGCCCCTGCGTCGGGTTGGCCGGCTCGGGGAACAGACCATCCACCAGCACCGAGTGCCCGCGTCGGTTGAACGAGACCGCGCGGGTGACGACTTCGTCGGCGTCGTCCTCGAGCAGCTTGCTCTGCTCGGCGAACCACGCCGTGATCTTGGGGTTGGGCGGGGCCTGGAAGGTCAGCGGCTCCTCGCCAGGCTCGCGTGCCGCGATCTGGTATGTGTAGTTGCCGCGTTTGAGCGCGTTGAGGTCGGCCTCGGCGTCGGACTGCTGGCGCTCACGCAGACCCGCGTTCAGACGCCCGCTGAAGAACCACGCCGACGGCAGCGACACCACCACCAGCACCAGGAAGACCACCACCAGCAGGTTGCGCTTGATCCACCCGATCACGGCTCACCCCCCTCATCGGCCTTCGGCTCGTCTCCCACGATCACGAACGGGAGCGTCAGGCGGATCGTCGTGCGTGCGGGCTCGTCCCGCTCGGGCGCCCCGAGCGGGGCCAGCGCGTTCGGGTCGCCGCCCTTCGAGCCGGTCTGCCCGCTCCCGCGTCCCGGCATCTGTCCGCCGGGGTTCCTCGGGTCGTTCACGCGTCCCGGGCCGATCCCGCCGGGGCGGATCACCGGCGAGGGGCGCCCAATGCGGGGATCGGAGATCCGCCCGCCGGTTCCGCCCGAAGGATCGTTCAGCCCAATGGTGTAGTAGTTCTTGTCCGGCCTGATGATGTAGCCCAGGGCGGTGCGGTCGGCGTTGGCCTTGACCCACGCGTCGAGCGAGGTGAACACGAACCGCTGCGGATCCGGGTGGGTGGTCTCGATGACCAGGTCCACGAAGACGCGTGCGTTGTCGGCGTACGGGTCGGGCGGGGCGGTCTCGACGGGCTCGTCGGTCGGGGTCGGAGAGGGCCCGCGCTGGAGCCCTCCGGGCAACGAACTGCCGCTCTCGGCCTCGTCCTCGACGGGCCCGACGTAGCTGGTCTGCATGCTCTTGAGGACCATGATGGGCGCGGCCTGGGCCAACGCGACGACCTTCTCATCGCCGGAGTCGAGTGCCTTCTGCTGCGCATCGGCGAGCATGCTTGCGATGTCGTCGGTGATGCGCGGGTAGAGGTCGCGTCCCTCGACGAAGCCGACCATCTGCGCGGCGGTGTAGTCGGGCTCGGGGGAGGCGACCGCCTCTTGCGCCTCGTTCTTGAGGCGGTTGAAGTCGGCCAGGGCGCGCCCGATCGACTGCGGCTTGGGCTCGCGCGCCACCGCGGCCGAGTCGAGCAGCGGGCGGACGAACATCGCGCCCGAGGCGGCCAGCCCCATGCCCGCGGCCATCCCGAACCACTTGACCTTCTTCTTCCACATGGCGCTGCGCACCACGCTGATGGGCATGAGGTTGGCCTGGATGGTCTCGAAGCCGAGCCCCTGCAGCGCCAGCCCGTAGGCGGTCGCGACGTTGAGCGAGGCAGACTGGAAATCACCGGCGCCCGCGCCCTCGACGCCCAGCCGCTTGTACTGGTCCATGCGGTAGACGTCCATCTGGAGCTGCTGCTTGAGGAACTTGCGCAGCCCCGGGAGCTTGAACGTCGAGCCGAGCCCGATGAGACGGACGAGCTTGGCGTCGGGATGCAGGCTCTGGTAGTACCCGATCGAGCGCTGCACGTCCTGCACGAGGTCGCCGAAGACGGGGCGCATCGCCTGGAAGGCGTGGCGGGCGTGCTTGGAGCCCTCGGCCTCGCGCTTGAGCTTCTCGGCCTTGGCGTAGCTGAGCTTGAACGCGCTGACCAGCGCGTCGGTGAACTGGTGACCGCCGAGCGGGAAGGTGCGCACCCAGACTCGCCCGGCCTCGGCGACGACCAGGTCGGTCGAGGTCGTGCCCACGTCAAGGATGATCGTGCCCGGGGTCTTCTCGGAGAACTGGAGGTCGAACGCCAGCGCGTTGTACGCCGCGACCGGGCTGAGCGTCACCACGTCGGGGGTGACGCCGACGTCGGCGAGCAGGTCGAGCTGCTGCTGGATCTTCTGCTTGGTGATCGCGAAGATGCCGACCTCGATGTCGGGCGTGTCGGGGTTCTGGAACGTCTGGAAGTCCCACTCGACCTCGTCGAGGGAGAAGGGGATCTGCTGGACGGCCTCGAACTTGACGATGTCGGGGACCTTCTTGGGCTCGACCGGCGGGAGCTTGGCAAAGCGGGCGAAGGCCGAGTGCCCCGGCACGCTGACCGCGACCGATTCGCCGGCGAGGTCGTTCTGGGCGACGAAGGCGCCGAGCGAGACACGGAGGACGTCCTGCTCCTCGACGCCGGGCTCGCTGAGCACCTTGGGGTGGGGGATGAGCGAGTAGTTGGCGACACGGATGCCGTCGCCGTCGCGTTCGAGCTTGATGCCCTTGACGGCGAAGGCGCCGATTTCGATGCCCCAGCAGCTGTTGGTCGGCATGGCTTGGATCCCCGCGTTCGTGCCCCGGAGGGGCGGCCCACCCGGGGCGGATGGTAGCGTGCGGTCTCCGCCCCGCCGGTGAGCATACGGGGCGGCTTTGGGGCGAGTTCCCCGTCGCCCGGGCCGTTGCGCCGCCGTGACATTTCAGCGTTCGAGGCGGTCGGCGAGGGCCGCCCCGAACAGCGCGACGACGCCCCCGCCCGCCACGATCCACCACCGCTCCGGCGGGACCCGCAGCGGCGCCCACGAGGCGGGCAGCACCCAGGCCGCCATGTGGTACCCCACCACCACCAGCACCAGCCCGAGGGTCATGCGGGTGGGCGGGGTAAGGCGCGAGATCCGCCCGGCACGCGCCAGACGCCTGCCCGCGACGTAGAAGCGGAGCCCGGCGACGACAAAGGAGGCGCCGAGGGTCAGCCCGGCGACCTGGAGAACCGGGCTCACCACATCGCCATCGCCGCGGTCGCGACGAGGCTGAGCCCCTGCGGGTCGCCCGCCGCCAGGTAGTTCAGCGTGCGGATCGTCTCGGGCTGGGCGATCTGCACCGAGGCGACGATCGCTCCGGTCGAGTTCCAGCGGGTGGCGTTCTGGGCCCAGGCGAGCGAGCTGACCAGCTCATCGGGTTTGCCCTGCTCGATCAGCCCGATCAGCTCTCGGTCGCGGGTGATGACCTGCTCGCGGAACTGGTCGGCGCCCTCGTCCTCACGCCCGAGCGGCTGCTGGTCGCCGAACGCCTGCCCGGCGTGGCTCAGCTCGGCCGAGCAGACGATCAGCGTCGTCCCGCCGAGCTTCGCGAGGGCATCGCGCACGGCACCGACGAACGCGGGCATCCCGACGCCGTCGTTCTCGTACGCCTCGCCGTTGTTCACGATCGGGTCGTGGACGAGCGCGCCGAAGACCGGGCAGAAGTTGCCCTCGGCGTCGGCGCCCAGGCAGTGCTGGATCCAAGGGATCTGGTGCTCGATGGAGTGCTCGCGTTCGTGGTCGTGCCGGTGCTCGAACAGGGGGTCGCCGAGCGAGGAGCGCAGCTCGGCGATGAGCGCCTCGTCGGCGGGGCAGGTGCCGATCGGCGAGGCGAAGCCCTTGTCGCACCCGACCACGCCCTTGCCGAGCCCGAAGTGGTTCGGCCCGAGGACCACGACACGGTCGGGCCGGTCCACCACGCGCATCCGCCCCCACCCGAGGGCGTAGTTGGGCCAGGCGCGCATGTACTCGGAGTGCGGAACGAGCAGAACACCGGGCAACTGGTCGAAGCTGGGGTCTTCCACCGTCGCCATCACCTGGTCCATCCAGGCGTCGAACTGCGAGGCAAGCGCGGGGCCGCCGTGCTCGGCCCGCTGCTCGTCGGTCGCGTCCTCGCCGAGCTGGGCGTTGACGAGCTGATCGGCGAAAGCGGCGGTCCGCCCGGGCGGGAGCACGTCGGCGCTGTCGTAGTCGGCGCACATCTGCTCGTACATCGCCCGGAAGGTCGGGCCCTCGATCAGCCCGGCCCGGTCGAGCTCGGCGATGAACCGACCGAGGGCGTCCTCGGTCAGCCCCGAGCCCACCTCGGCGACGATCTGCTGCACCCCGCGCCGCCCGTCCATCTTGGGCAGGACCTGCTGGAAGGCCGGGGCGGCGGCGACGATCTGCTGGCTGATCTGCTTGGCGTCGGCCAGCCCGAGCATGACCTTCTGCTGCCCGTCCTGGCCCTGGACGTTGAGCGGGAAACCCCGGACCGGGCGGAGCCTCGGGGTGGCCATGTGGGGCGCGGTCGGGTCGAACGGCGGGGTCTCGCCGGCGGGCATCTGTGTCATGGGCGACTGTATGCGCGCGATGGACTTACGCCCGTTTGGCTCTACACTTCCGGCCCGGTTGTTCCGGGCAGGAGGCGGCTCCGATGAGCTTCACAGCGGGTCAGGACATCGTCTGCACCATCACCGCCGAGCCGAAGGCCAAGGCGGCGAAGGACACCATCGCGCGGCTGATGCGGCGCGACCCGGGCGCGAGCAAGGCCCTGCGCCGGGCCCAGAAGCTCCGGCGTCAACGGATGGACATCTACACCCGCGGCGGTCGCGACTGGTACAACCGCGAGAAGCCAGCCAGGGTCGTGCGGGTCGAGGCGGGGGCGAGCTGGACCATGCCCTACACGCCGGACATCGCGCCAGATCTGGAATCTGTTCGGGATTGGGTGGAGTGCAAGGCTCAAGCCTGAACGTCCAATAAGCCGTATTGATGATTATGGACACCGTGAGAACCGCGCGAAACGGGGCGGCGATGCTGCTGCTGGCCGGGCTGGTGCTGACGCTGATCGGGCTCCTGGGGGTGCTGGCCGCCGGGTGCTCGGACTCGGCGGCGCCGGCAGCGGCAGACACGGCGCAGACGCATACCTACACCGTGCGTGCGCGTGTGGTGAAGCTGCCGAGCGGGCCGGTGGACGCCGGCGAGATCACGCTGCACCACGAGGAGATCCCCGACTTCGTGGGCAAGGACGGCTCGACGACGGGGATGAAGTCGATGATCATGCCGTTCCCGGCCGGGCCGGGGATCAGCTTCGATGGACTCGAGCCAAACGATGTGGTGGAGATCGATTTCGCGGTGAACTGGGAGCGCAAGCCGTACTACCAGATCACACGGATCGAGCCACTGCCGGCGGGCACGACGCTCGACCTGCACTGAACCGCGGGCGATGGACGAGGGGAATCCACCGGGGGGTTCCCCTTGTTGTGCGCGCAGAACAAACCCGGCACTCAGCACGATGCCAAGCGCCGGGTCTCGTGGGGGTCGGGAAAGTGAGCACTGCGGCTCAACGCGCCCAACCCCGTGGGCGTGGCGGGTATTCCGGTCGGACGCAAAAAGCGTGAGAATCGGCTCAGCCCCCGAGCCGCTCGATCACCTGCTGGAGGTCGGACCAGACCTTTCGGCGGTTGTCCTCGGTGTACTGGCGGAGCAGGAACGCGGGGTGGTAGGTCGGCATGACGGGGTACTCGAACCGCTCTCCGAACATGTCGGCGTCGATGCGGAGGGACGCCCAGAGCCCGCGGAGTCGCCCCATGGGGGCCGTGGTGTCGAGCAGGAGCTGGGTCGCGGGGCGCCCGAGCGTCACGATCACCTCGGGGTCGATCGCGCGGATCTGGTCCATCAGGTAGGGGGCGCAGAGGCGCGATTCCTCGACCGTCGGGGTGGCGTTGTTGGGCGGGCGCGTCTTGAGGACGTTGGTGATGTAGACGTCCTCGCGCCGCAGCCCCATCGCGAGGATCATCTTGTCGAGCAGCTGCCCGGCCCGCCCGACGAACGGACGCCCGGTCTTGTCCTCCTCGGCGCCGGGCGCTTCACCGACGAACATGAGGCGCGCGCATGGGTCGCCCTCGCCGAAAACGATCGAGTGGTGATCGGTGGGGAAGTGCTGGTGGGGAGCGTCGTGCTCGTAACGAGCGAGGATCTCGTCGAGGCGACGTTGGGCCTCGGCGCGGTCGCGCCCCGAGGCGATGTCATGCGCCAGATGCTGCGGCGGCGAGGCGGCGGGCGTCTGCGCCGCCTCCGGCTTGACCTCGATCTGACCGACCGCGCCGGTGCGGAAATCGGGCACGAAGCCGACCCCCATCAGGCGCGAGGTCTCGGCGTGCTGGCGCACGACGCGGCGCAGTCGTTGTTCGTCCATACCCCCAGCCTATCGCGCACGCAGCGACCGTCGCGACGGCTCGTGGTTTCGTGTCGGTTACGGCGCGGGCGGCGGTTCGTCCGGCTTGGGTTCGTCGGGCTTGGACTCGTCCGGCTTGGGCTCGTCCGGCGGCGGCGTCTTCTCGGCGGAGTCGTCGGGCACCGAGGGGGGCTCCTCGGTCGTATCCGCGGGCTCGTCTGTCTTCTGCGCGGCCTCTTCGAGGGCCTTGTCGCCCTCGGCCTGCATCCGCTCGAGCTCCTCGGGCGTCGGCTCGCGGTTGCCGCGCAGGGCGGCCTCTTCCTCGGGCGTCAGGGGCGTTCTGTTCACGTTGCGAACCGGGCCCGGCGCGGTCTGGAGGAAGGGCGGGACGACGGCGCCGAGGACGGCCCCGATCACGAGCCCCAGCACCAGCCCCGGGATGAACGCCTTGGCGAAACTGTCCTGTCCCTGCTCGGGCATGGGCGTCTCCTTTGCGCTGACCCGCGAGTCTAGGGCGCCCGAGGGCGTTCTGCGCTAGCGCAGAGCCCGCATCCGCCCGATCCAGCGTGCGAGTTCAAGTCCCGTACGGGCGGTCTCGCGCCGGGTCGGAGCCTGTTCGCCGAATGCCGTGTGCCGCCGCCACGCCCAGTACGGACCGCTCCACCCCGACCGCGCAACCCAGACGGCGAGCTGGATCAGCCCGATCAGCGTTTCGAAGGCGGCCCGCACGGCGGGAGGATAGCGGCTCACCCGGGGGCATTGGCCCGCGTCCGGCGCCACGCCAGCGTCTGCTCAAGCCCGTCCTCGAGCGTGGCGATCGGCCGGTAGCCGAGCAGCTCGCGGGCGCGGGCGATGTCGGCCAGGGAGTGACGGGCGTCGCCGGGGCGGGCGGGCTCGTGGGTCGGTTCGACGTCGGCGTCCATCAGGCGGATGAGCGCGCGAGCGAGGTCGTTGACGCTGACGCGCCGCCCGATGCCGATGTTGCACACCTCGCCGGCGAGCGGGCGGTCGGTGGTGGCGGCAAGGAGGGTGGCGAGGACGGCGTTGGAGACGAAGGTGAAGTCGCGGGTCTGCGAGCCGTCGCCGTAGATCACCGGCGCCTTCCCCTGCTCGATGTTGCGGATGAAGGCGGCGACGACGGCGGCGTAGGCGGAGTCGTCGGCCTGGCGCGGCCCGAAGACGTTGAAGTAGCGCAGCGAAACCGTGGACAGCCCGAACGAGCGCGCCCACACCGTCATGAGCTGCTCGGCGGCGACCTTGCTGGCCGCGTAGGGCGAGAGCGGGTTCGGGGCGGCGTTCTCGCGCGCGGGCAGGGCGGCGCCGTCGCCGTACGCCGAGCTCGACGCCGCGAGCACGACGCGTCGAGCGCGGGCGCGCCGGGCGGCTTCGAGCACGCGGAGCGTGCCCGTCGCGTTGACGCGGAAGGTGCGCTCCGGCTCGGCGATCGAGCGCTGCACGCTGCCGACCGCGGCGAGGTGCAGGACGAACTCCGCGTCTTCCATCGCGTCGCTCAGCGCCCCATCATCGAGGATCGAGCCGTGCACGAAACGCACGCGGTCGGGCTCGAGGTCGATCAGCTCGGCGATGTGGCGCGTCTCGGCGTTGGAGAGGTCGTCGATGACGCTCACGCGGGCGCCGAGCGAGCACAGCGCGTCGCAGAGGTGCCCGCCGATGAACCCGGCCCCGCCGGTGACGCAGACACAGCGCCCGTCGAGGCGGGTGCGCAGCGTGGCGACGGCGTCGGCCGGGAGCTTCACGGGCCCAGTGTAGACGATGCCGGATTCCGGGCGGGTTCTCAGTCGAGCAGACCCTTGAGCCCTTCGAGCAGACCCTGGAACCGCTCGGGGCTCTTGTCGGCCCAGACCGAGCAACGCACCTCGCGGATGATCCGCTCGGTGGTACGTCCGAGAAGCATCTGTGCCATCGGCGTGCGCCAGTGCGTCCCGATCACCAGCAGGTCGATGCCCGAGGCGCCGACCATCTCGGCGAGCTGCGGGGCGGGCTCGCCCTCGGCGAGGTTGAGCTCGACGCGGGGCTTGTCGCCGAAGTGCTCTTTGGCGTGGGCGAGCAGGGCGTCGGCGCGTTCGCGGGCCGCCTTCTCGATGCGCGAGCGGCACTCCTCGAGCGTCGCCACCATGTGGTACCCCGTCGGGATGCGGTAGACGTCGAGCATGTCGATGGTCTCGAGCCCGTAGGCGTCGCCGAGCTGCATCGCCCGCTCGAGCTCGATGTGCTCGTCCTGGAAGAGGTCGCAGGCGACGCCGATGTGCTTCGGCTTCTCACGCGACTCGGGCTGCACGATGAGCGTGCTGACGGGGCACTTGCGGACGATGCTCTCGGCGATCGAGCCGAGACGCCCGCGCTTGAGTCCGCCCCTGCCGTAGCGTCCGACGACGAGCAGGTCGGCCTTGAGCTCGGCGCGCTTGCGGAGGATCTCGCTCTCGGCGTCGCCGCGGAGGACGTGAAGGGTGGACGAGTCGATCCCGTTGTCGTGGACGAACTCGCCGAGCAGCTCGTTCCCCTGCTCGACGTGCTTCTCGGCCAGCCCGGGGATGGCGGCCTCTTCGGTCGCCGACATCGGCTCGACCACGTGCGCCACGTGCAGCTCGGCGTCGAGCAGCCCGGCCAGTTGCCCGGCGGCTTGCGCCGCGCCGATCGCCTCGCTCGTCAGCCCCGTCGCCAGCAGGATCTTCCGGATCGGTCGAAGCTCGTCGCTCATCGCATCGTCCTTTCGTCGCCGGGGCCCTCTCTCGGGCGGGCGGGCCCGGTGCCCGAAGCGTAACCCCTTCGGGGGCGCGACGGGCCCGCGCGTATCATCCCCGCGACCCCGTACCGACCGCAACCCCCATGCTCGACCACATCCGTAACTTCTCGATCATCGCCCACATCGACCACGGGAAGAGCACCCTGGCCGACCGGCTGCTGCAGGCGACGCGGGCGGTCTCGGACCGCGAGGCGCGGGAGCAGCTGCTCGACTCGATGGACCTGGAGCGCGAGCGTGGGATCACGATCAAGGCGTCGGCGGTGACGGTGTTCCACTCGCCGGAGTTCGGGGACGAGGACGGCGGGGCCGAGGACCGCCCCGACGCCTACATGCTCAACTTCATCGACACGCCGGGGCACGTGGACTTCAGCTACGAGGTGAGCCGGGCGCTGAAGGCGTGCGAGGGGGCGCTGCTGGTGGTGGACGCCTCGCAGGGGGTCGAGGCCCAGACGGTGGTCAACGCCTACCTCGCGGTCGAGCAGGACCTCGAGATCATCCCCGTGCTCAACAAGATCGACCTGCCGGGAGCCCGCCCCGACGAGATCGCGATGGAGATCGAGCAGGTGCTGGGGCTGCCGGCCGAGGAGTGCATCTCGGTCTCGGCCAAGACCGGCGAGGGGATCGACGAGTTGCTGGTGGCGATCTGCACGCGCCTGCCCGCCCCGCGCGAGCCGGTGACCGAGAAGACCCGGGCCCTGATCTTCGACGCGGTGTACGACGACTACCGCGGCGTGATCGTCTACTGCCGCCTGTTCGACGGGCGGCTCCGCGTCGGCGACAAGATCCGGATGCTGGGGCTCGGGCGCACGTTCCAGATCACCGAGATCGGCAAGTACCGCCCCAAGGCGGAGAAGGTCAACGAGGTTGGGCCGGGCGAGACGTGCTACCTCGTTGCGGCGATCAGGACGCTGAGCGACGTGCGCGTCGGCGACACGATCACGCTCGACATCGACCCGGCCGACGAGCCGCTGTCCGGCTACGAGCCGCCGAAGCAGATGGTGTTCTGCGACTTCTATCCGGCGACGAGCGAGAAGAAGGGCAACGACATCGAGGAGCTGCGCGACGCGATCGACAAGCTCGCGCTGAACGACTCGAGCTTCACGTACCAGGCGGTGCACTCCGAGGCGCTCGGGTTCGGGTTCCGCTGCGGGTTCCTCGGGCTGTTGCACATGGACATCGTGCAGGAGCGGCTCGAGCGCGAGCACGACCTCGAGATCGTGCAGACGGCCCCCACCGTCTCGTACGAGGTGACGGTCAAGGGCAAGGGCGGCGAGCTGAAGGACATCGAGATCCACAACCCGGCCGACCTGCCCGACGCCGGCGTGATCGAGGACTTCCGCGAGCCGATCTGCCGGGTCGAGATCATGACGCCGAAGCAGTACATCGGCGACCTGATGAAGCTGTGCCTCGACCGGCGCGGGGTGTACAAGAGCCAGCTGTTCGTGAGCGACACGCGCGAGATGCTGACGTTCGAGGTGCCGCTGGCCGAGCTGATCTACGACTTCTACGACAAGCTCAAGGGGATGACGGCCGGGTACGGGACGATGGACTACGAGGTGACCGAGTACCGCTCGGACACGCTGGTGAAGGTGGACATCCTGATCAACGGCGAGCCGGTGCAGGCGCTGAGCCTGATCTGCCACAAGGAGCGGGCCGAGCAGCGCGGGCGGCAGCTCTTGATGAAGCTGCGCAAGCAGATCGATCGGCACAACTTCGAGATCCCGCTGCAGGCCGCGATCGGCGGGAAGATCGTCGCGCGCGAGACCATCAAGGCGTTCCGCAAGGACGTGACGGCCAAGTGCTACGGCGGCGACGTGACGCGGAAACGCAAGCTGCTGGAGAAGCAGAAGAAGGGCAAGGCGCGGATGAAGAGCGTGGGCAGCGTCAACATCCCGCAGGAGGCGTTTATGGCGGTGCTGGATACGGGGGAATGACCAAGAGGACCATTCGCGATCCAACGAGCGAGAATGAGATTGCATGGGTGATCTCGAATCGCAACCGAGATCGCCACTGCGAGGCCGCCGCTGCAAGGCTTGAACGCCTCTTGACCATCGCACCGAACGAACTGCTTGCCCATTTGCAGGGCGATCTTGATTCCCTAGACGACCGGCGCTGCGAGGGGGCGTTGTTTGAACTATACCTGTGGTGGGTGTTCTCTTCGCTCAAGCCCGAACCTCGCATTGTCATCCAACCCAACTTGCCCTCTGGGTCTTCTCCCGATTTTGAGTTGAGTTGGGCCAATGGTGACTCTGTGTTCATCGAGGCAACTACGTATGACATCGACGCGGATGCAAAGGACGCGTCCTATCGCGTGAACCTGTTCTTCCGTAAGGTGGCTCCATTCATCAAGGTCCCCGGGTTTGTTCTTCATCTCAGCTCCTTCAAGCCTGGACACCAGAGCCCTTCTCCGAAGCGCGTCGCAGGGTTACTCAACGAGTGGCTCGCTACTCTTTCTCATGCAGATGTTGTCAGCCGATTCAAGGAGCCACCGGGTGATTGCAGTCCGTTGGCAAAAACAACCAGGATCCTTGATGAGCGTTCAGGATGGTCTTTCGCGCTCTCACCGTTTCCACTGTCGGATCCCAATCAGCTGCCCGAGCGCATACTTGGCGCGGATGGTTCGCGAGATCTCTGGACGAGGTACTCCGGAGTCGAGTTGCGCGAGGTAGTCCAGCGGAAAAGGCGTCAGCACAAGGGGTGCGATCGTCTCGTCGTCGCAGCATGTTGCAAGGACTGGCCAGGAGATCCACACGCCAACGAAGTCGCGGACGCCCTCTATGGAACGCGCAAGGGCGTTTTAGACGAGCGCGGTGAGATTCAATTGAACCGATCGGCTGATGGAGTGTGGAGTCGCGGCGAAGGCGCGGGCGCCGGACTGCTTGGTGTGATTTCGACTTCGTTTTGTCGCGCATGGACCTTCCCGCACGATCATCTATCACTCTGGATGCAGCCCGGCATCGGAGGCGAATCGCTCTCGCAACACTGGCCGTTCCATCGCGTTACGCTTCCATCACGACTTGGCCGCAACAACGAGCTCATCGAGTCCCGTGGTGTGCCGCCAACGCGATGGCTGGGAGACGTGGGCTCGCACGAGCCGGGAAGCCAGTTTCGTTTCCTTGACGGGCAGACCCGCGCGGTGGATCAGTAACCACGAGACACGCGAATGGACGGTCGAGCCCGCCCTTGACAGCCGGCGGTGCTCGACATGGGGGATCGGATATGCGAATCTGGCCGCGCGTCGCTTTGGCATTGCTTGCTCTCGTGCTCGGCGGTACGTCATTCCTTCGAGGCGTCTCGATGGCACTCAGCGTGGGCGCGTCGTACGGGCACGTGCTCGAGGTTTCCAATCCACTCGAGGAGAGCGGAGCCCTCGTCGTGGATGATGAAGCGCTCGCACAAGCGCTGGTCCGCGAGGGCTTCCTTCGCGCGGATGTTGAGCGTGCCGGGTTCGATCGGTTCGTCTCGTACGCCGTTGATCAGGGGATCAAGGGAGCGGCGCGGGCACACAACCCGCTGCCACACCTCATCGTTGCCCTCTGCCTCGTGTTGCTCGCAATAACCCCGTCGGGGCTGCTCTGCGTCAGAAGACACGAGAACACGTGATCGTTGAACGCTCCGCCCCGCACTCCGGGAGGGGGTGCGGGGGGGGAACCTCCCCCGCTTCGGAGCATCCAATTCCACCGAATGGTCGACGCGGCGATAAGAGCCGCTGAGGTGCCCGACAATTGGTAGAGCAACAAACGGGTTGCTACTTAGATCTGGATACTAAGGTGGAGGGCGGAAGTTCATAGACAACCGTCACCCTGAGTGCACTTGTTGAGCTTGGCTGACTTCGCACTTGAAGGCTCGAAGAGAATGGAATGTCCAGATCAAACACAACGGTTTCGTCATCTGAAGTGCCGTTGCGCACAAGATTGACGATTGGGTTGGAGTTCGGAGAACCATCGCCGAACTGAAGCCAGAACGTAGTGACACCGGGATCGGGGGTCACGATCACCTTTCGGAGAATGCCAGTACCGGTATGTATGGTTGTTCCGTTGAGGTTTGATGGGATGGTGCCCTCCTCATACCAATACATCAGATTGGGAAAGCTAGAAGCGAGCAGGTTCTCGATACCGTTGATGTCTTGTCCCACCAGAGCAACTGCGTCACTGACGTCCGCGAGAGTCGGTCCCGAAGGAGCAACTGGACCAGCCGGTGGGTCGATTGGACCGGCCATGACGAAGACAGCCGCCAATCCCAGTGCCAGAACGCTTCCGCCAATCATCTTCGACTTTCCACTGATCATTCTCGTCCTCCCTATACGTTGGGCAGCGAAAACAGACGCCGGATAGGTAGTATGCCGAAGAGTGATCGCTCGGTCAATGGAGATTTGCCGGGTGCCATGCGCCACGCGCTTCGCGTGAAGCATGAGTGCCTGTCGTGGTTCAGCCTCCGGCTGTACCGCGGCACCCGATCGTGGGATGTCGTCCTCGGGGCTCGCTCTCCGCACTCCGGGAGGGGGGGCGGGGGAGACCTCCCCCGCATCGGCGCATCGTGGGGCGTCACCGCGGCGCGGGCATCAAGTGACAATGTCGGCAGGAAGCCCAGGGATTGAGATCCGTGGGCTTTGGGATCATTGGAGGTGCGGGGTGAGGGTCCCGGCGCGGGTTGCGGCGCCGTCGCGTGCGTGGCGCAGGATGTAGGCGCGAGTGTTGGACCAGTGGTCCGCGTCGCTGATGGGGAGCGAGCGCGAGCGCACCGCCCAGACTCCCCCGCGGGGGACGAGCCCCGCGTCGGAGAGCGCCCGGGCGGACCGCTTCTTCGCGATCCCGACGAGTGAGCGGGGATCGCCCGCCTGCAGCAGGATGTGGTAGTGCCGGGCGCCGATCGCGATCGCGCCGAAGGACGCACTCTTGAATGTGAACGCCTCCGCAAACGTCGTGCACGCGAGGTCCCGCGCTTCGGGCGTGAGGATGACCGGGTCGCGCGTCATGAGCTGCTTCGCGTGCTCGTGACGTTTGTCGTAGAGCCCCTCCGGGGGCGGGGCGCGGTAGTCGCCCTCGACGTGCTCGCGGTGGTGGCGCGTGCGGAACCCGCGCGGGTCGCCCGGGAGCCAGGTCCCGTAGGTCGAACCGGTAACGTGGAACCAGTCGTTCCAGGCGGGCACGGGGTGAGTTGAACGGATCGCGGTTGAATGTGCAACGGAAGAAGCCCAGGGATTCAAATCCCTGGGCTTCAGGGTGAGCAACGAACCACCAAAGCACTACCATTGGGGCGATCTTGTGAGAAACCACCCATGACACGTCTCATTGCTCTCGTGCTCTGCCTGTTCGTGACGCTTGCTGCGCGGGGGGAGGCGCGCGAATCGCACCGCGTCGTCACGTTCAACATCCGCCTGGGCTCTGCGGACGACGGGCCCGATCGCTGGGAGGTGCGGAAAGAGAGGGTGGTCGAGACGATCCGCGATCTCGACGCGGATGTGATCGGGCTGCAGGAGGTCGAGCCGGCGCAGGTGCGCGACCTGCTGGCGGCGCTGCCGCGGTACGCGGCCGCGGGTGCGCACCGCGACGACGGGCTTCTGGCGGGCGAAGCGTCGACCATCCTCTACGACCGCGGTCGGTACACGCTGCTGGGGAGCGGGACGTTCTGGCTGAGCGACACGCCCGAAATCGCCGGGTCGAACACGTGGGGGGCGGCGTGCAACCGGGTGTGCACGTGGGTCCGCCTGCTCGACAACGGATCGGGCGAGGCGTTCTGGGTGTTCAACACCCACTTCGACCACCAGAGTGAGCCCGCGCGCGAGAAGAGCGCCGCGTTGATCGTCGAACGGATCGGGCAGCGCGGCAACGACGACCCGGTCGTCGTCACCGGCGATCTGAACTCGGACGAGGTGTCCGAGCCCGTTCACACACTGCTCGACGGACAGGGCGGGTGGCGGCTGACGGACACGTACCGCGTGCTCCACCCCAACGAACGCGCCGGCACGTACACGCGCTTCGATCCAGCCAGCGACGGCGGCGATCGCAAGATCGACTACGTGCTCGTCGGGGCGGGGTGGGAGATCGTGGACGCCGACATCGATCGGCGGACGATCGACGGGCGGTACCCGTCGGACCACTTCCCGGTGTGGGCGGAGCTGATGATCGAGCGGTGACGCAGTACGCTGCGGTCATGCGGGTGCGGGGTGTGCTGGAGACGGTGCTGTACGCCGGGGACGTGCCGGCGGCGGCGGCGTTCTACCGCGAGGTGTTCGGCTTCACGGCGGCGAACGAGGTCGACGAGGAGTCGGCGGCGCTGCGGGTGAGCACGTCGCAGGTACTGCTGATCTTCAACCCGGATCACAGCGAGCGGGCTGGGCGGATCGTGCCGTCGCACGGGGCGCGCGGGGCGGGGCACGTCGCGTTCACGATCAATCCGGGCGACTTCGATGGGTGGCTCGGGCGGCTGAGCGAGGTCGGCGTCGAGGTCGAGCACGAGCACACGTGGGCGAACGGCGAGCGGTCGATCTATGTGCGCGACCCGGCTGGCAACTCGGTCGAGCTGATGACCGGCGACATCTGGGGCGGCTCGGAACCGCTCTGACGCGGTCCCCAAGAAACCTGGAACGGGTGTAACGCCGGGCGCTCCCGGGCGAACTACCGGGTGTGGGCCCGGTGTGGGCCCGGGAGGACCAACGATGCGGACGACATTCGGGATTGCGGCGGTGTGCGTGCTGACGGGGAGCGTGGCGGCGGGGCCGATGGAGCCGGCGCACGTGCCCCGTGACGCGGTGTGGGTCGTGCACG
>Ga0210086_1000165_pt1 | contig 41781 bp, 34 predicted proteins | sample China_Galinas_PW_3_FD_184867 | JGI IMG/M metagenome (GOLD analysis project Ga0210086, IMG submission 184867) | Wetland microbial communities from San Francisco Bay, California, USA, that impact long-term carbon sequestration - China_Galinas_PWB_D2... | ecosystem: Environmental > Aquatic > Marine...
GTTCAACAAGTTCCTCGGCCAACTCCATCACTGCCTTCAAACCGGCCAACACTACGACGAACACGTTGCGTTCCCACCTCCTCTCCAACTCGCGGCTTGACATTTAACTTCGTGAGATGTCTTTCTCAGGCGTAATTCTTGGTGGTGATCGACTGCAGCTGGACGTAGCCTTCGACCGCGTCCCCGGAGATCTCGTAGCCACAACCACTCTGCTTGGTCCCACCGGCCGGGGTGGCCGGGTGCATGGCGCCGAGGCTGTGGCCGTTGATGAATGTCATGCCGGCTTCGAGTCGGTCGGCCAGGGCGAAGGCGCGCTTCTCGTCGGAAGACCACACCGATGCGCCCAACCCGTACTCGGTGCCGTTCGCCCGCGCGACGGCTTCATCGTCGGTGGAGAACTTCATGATCGGCAGAATCGGCGACATCTGTTCGGTGGCGACGACTCTGAGATCCTCCGGAGGATTCAGCACGAGGTGGGGGAGCATGAAGTAGCCGTCCGCGACGTCGGTGCCCTCGGCGTAGGAGCCGAGCTCAACGCAGTCGGCGCCGGCTTCCTTGGTCTCGGCGAGCAGCTTGGTCACCTTGTCGTACTGACGGGAGTTGTTGATCGGGCCCATGGTCACCTCGGGTCGGGTGCCGTCGCCGACCACGATCTTGTCGACGGCCGCCCGCAGCTTCTCGACCAGTTCGTCGTAGCGGCTGTCGTGCACATAAAGCCGTTTGATGTCGATGCAGATCTGGCCGGCGTCCAAGAATGTGCCGGTGACCAGTCGTTCGATGACCGGCTCGGACAGATCGACATCGTCGAGCAGCACCGCTGCGTCGTTGCCGCCGAGTTCCAGGGTCAGCCGGGCTAGGTGGCCGGCCGCGTCGGCCATGATCTGCCGGCCCGTTTCGGTGCTGCCGGTGAAGGCGACCTTGCGCACCTTGGGGTGGGTGACCAGTGCGCGACCGACCTCGGGGCCGAGGCCGGTGACGACGTTCAGCACGCCCGGCGGCAGCAGTGCTGCCATCTCGGACAGCGCCTGCATCGTCGTCAGCGGGCCGAATTCCGGAACCTTGATGACCAGCGTATTGCCCGTCAGCAGTGCCGGCCCGACCTTGAGGCTGGACAGGATCATGGGGGAGTTCCAGGGCACGATGCCGACGCACACTCCCAGAGGCTGGCGGCGAACCACCATCCGGCCCTGCTCGTCGTCGACCACGCGATCGGCCACCCATTCGGGGTGTGAAGCGTAGCTCAACATCGCATGGCCGCCCATCGCGATCTCGACCGCCGACTCGGCCAGCGGTTTGCCGTTCTCGGCGGTCAACGACGCGATCCACTCGGCGGGCGGCTCAGCGACCAGCGCGCCCGCCTTGAGCAGCAGCGCAGCTCGTTCTTCGACCGGTGTGGCGCGCCACTGGCCGAACGCCGCGGACGCCGCCTCCACGGCCATCTCGGCGTGCTCGACGGTGCCGGCCGGATACTTGCCCACCTCGGTGCTCAGGTGCGCCGGGTTGGGGACGCTGATCCACTCATCGGCGGTAACCGGCTTGCCGCCGATCGTCATGTGCGCTTGAAAACCCATCCGGTGGGATCCTCCTCGAAGTGCGGCGTTGGGCGCCGGCCCCGGGGCGCGTGCCCGCTAAGCCAGTGCGCCTGTGATAGATGAGATACTTTATCAGATATGTTCGTAGGTTTTGAGCCTGTTTTTCGGGAACGATCCGAGGCGGGACACCGGGGCGATCGGCTGTATATGGAGCACTCTGGCTCGAGGTTCGGTTCTGGAGGGCGAGTTGCGTGAAACAGACGCGGCGAGGGCCGTGAGGTAAGGTTTATCTAAAATATCTGATCACCAAAGGATCTTCGCCCGTGTCGTCCACCGTGGGGCCAATCGGGTATGGCGGCGAGATGGACCCTGAACAAGGCGGAGGTAGTGTGCCACGAGTCACCGGACGCGGACACCATTCGATCCCGACCTACGAAGGCGCCGTGCGGTCCCAGCGTTCCCACGGAGATGTGCGCTACAACCCGAGTCTGAAGGATATGGCCGCCCAGTTCATCCGTGAGGCGATCGTCTCCGGACAACTGGCGCCGTGGACGAAGATCGAGCAGGACGAGATCGCCGACGAACTCGGAAGCAGCCGGCTTCCGATTCGTGAGGCGCTGATTGAGTTGACCGCCAAGGGTTTCGTCGTTGCGGTGCCGCGTCGCGGTGCGTTCGTCGTTCACCTGACGGTCCAGGACGTCGAGGACCACTTCGAAGTCGTGGGGATGTTGTTTGCGGTGGCCGCCCGGCGGGCGGCCACCCGAATCTCCGATGACGAGCTGGCCGGGCTGCGACGACTGCACGGCAGGATCGCGGCCACCGCCGATGACAGCGTGTGCCAGGATCTCAACCACGATTTCCTGCGGATCATCAATGAAGCCGGCAGCTCCAACCGGTTGCTGCTGACTCTTCGCTATCTCTGGTTGTCGCTTCCCAACGACTTCTACACCAACGCGCCGACGTGGGCGGCCAACGAGGCGATGTATCGCGAGCAGATCCTGGCGATGCTGGAGGCGCGTGACGCACGGGGAGCGGCGAAATCGGCCGAGGAGCACCTGCGCGCGTGTGCCAAGGTCACGATCGACAGCCTGCGGGCGCGCGGATACTGGTCGGGCACAACACCGCCCAGCGGCGCGGCGGCTCCAACCCGGCGCTGATGGGCGGCCTCCGGCCGGCCGCCGGATGTCACGCCGGATTTCGTCCCTCGAAGAATGCGTCATCGCAATCCGCAGTGACGGGCAGGCCGGTGGACACCAGGGCCTGCCGCAACATCGACATCTGGTCGTAGTGCACACGACCGGTCGGTGCGCGCAACGGGCCGCCGTTGTAACCGGACAGCCAGGCTTGATACTTCCATGCCATGCGGTGCACGGTGTTCATGCCGCCAAGTGTGGTGACCTTGGCGTTCGCCTTGCGGGCCGGGTGGATCTGCCAGTACAACGACATGGCCTCCGCGTGCTTGTCGTGGCGGATCAAGTCGAACATCCGGGGGATGACGTCGCCGTAGTACTCCTGGTTCGAGGTCCCACTGAACTGGAGCGGGACGAGCTGTGCCAGGGCCATGGCCACCGATTCGATCGGCTCGCTGACCACCACGCGATCCCCCAGGCGTTCCCAGGCTTCGACGAATCCCCCGATGGCCGGATGGCCGCCCTCGGCCTTGATGGCCACCACGTTCGGGCAGGTGTCAACCAGTCTTTCCATCAGCTCGATGGACAGGCTTGCGGGGTGGATGCGCTCGAAGCCCCACAGCGGAACCGGAAAGAGCATCACCGCCATGTCGACCGCATCGCAGAAGGTGCGGGTAAAGACCTCGATATCGGCTTCGGACCGCGGATAGAAGGTGGGCGGATACGACAGCAGGGCGAGCTGGGCCCCGGCATCGGCGGCGCGGCGGGCCATCTCGATGTTGTCGTCGAGGCTGTCGAAGCTGGCGTGGTGGATCACCATCGCTCGGCCGGCGGCCTCGTCGGCCGCCGTCTCGACGAAACGGACGTACTCCTGCGGTGTCAGTGCTGTTTCCGACGCGGTCAGAAACCCCATGAAGCCGTGCTCGATCTCGAGCCGGACATCATGCCGGATGGCGGCCTCATTGATATCGCGAAGATCATTGGTGTACGACGCGATCAGCGTGTTGGCTACACCGTGCAGGTGTTCGCGCGCCCAGTCCCGGGCCTCGCCACGGGTGTATGGAAGTGTCATGCTTTCCTCTCATTCACGTCATTCGCGTCATTCGGCCTGCAGTTCAGAACTGTTTGGCATCGGCCAGAACACCGATCTGGCGACCGATTCCGCGTTCGATTGCCATGTCGTACACGACCTTGGCCGCGGCGATGTCCTGCGCGGCCGTCCCCACCGATTTGAAGAGTGTGACATCGCTTGCCCCACGGTCGAATCCGTGCGCTACCACGCTGGGGAGCACGGTGGCGTGGCGGAGTCTGTCGCGGCCTGCGTCGGTCACCGCGATCAGATCACCGGACTCGTCGAACACCTGCTCCGGCGTTGCATCGAACACCACATGATCGGCGCGATCGAAACATGCGGGGTCGAGTTCGCGCAGGAAGGGGCTGGTAGCGCCGACGGACACGATGTGCTGACCGGGTTCGATCCAGGCGCCCTGGTAGGCCACCGGGCCGTGCGTTCCGGTGTTGGTGGCCACGATGACGATGTCGGCGCCCGCGACGGCCTCTTCAGCCGTGGCCGCAGCGATCGCCTCCACTCCGAGCGCGTCGCCGGCCCGGCCGGCAAAGGCCGCTCGGCGCTGTGGATTCGGGCTGAAGACACGCACCCGCTGCACCGGCCGCACGGCGGCGACGCCGGCGAGATTGGTGTCCGCCTCCAGGCCGGAGCCGATGACCGCGACGTCTGCGGCACCCGGGCGGGCCAGGTATCGAGTCGCGACTCCGCTGGCGGCTCCGGTGCGAAGCCCGGTGAGAAGGGCCGCGTCGACCAAGGCCAGGATCTCGCCGTCGTCGGCGCGGATCAGCACGATCAGATACCGGACACCCTTGGCCATCGAACCGTGGAATGACTTGTAGCCCATGAGGTTGCTGCCCGCCAGGTGGGCCGGCATCAACCGCAGGACGGTGCCGTCGCTGGCCACGTTGACCCGCGGCGGCATGGTGATGAGCCCGTCGTTCTCCTCGTGCAGCACGGCTTCGACGGCATCGACGAGCCGGGTCATGTCGGCCGTGGCGCGCACGTCCGCGTCGCTGAGTAGCAGGGTCACTTGATCGCCAACGGATTCAACGGGGAACCGACGGCTCCGGTGAAGGGCAACGGCGGTGCGACGAACATGAACTCGTACACGTGGTCGTCGGCGCAGTCGGCGGAGAGCTTCTCCAGGTCGAAGATCTCGCCCACGAGCATCCCGGCGTTGACGAGAAGCACGACGTGAAGGGGCTGGAAGATCTCGGCGGTCTGGTTGGGGCGCACCTCCATGCCCCAGGTGTCGGTCGCGACACCGGCCACCTGCTGTTCGCAGAGCCACTCCGCTGCGCTGAGGTCGAGTCCCGGGGCATCGCCACCGGCATAGGTTCCCCACTCACCGTTGGCGCGGGCCATCGCTATCGCCCCGGTCCGAACCAGGACGATATCGCCACGGCCCGGCGTGACCCCCACGCGGTCGGCGCATGCCGTGAGCTCGTCGGCGCCGATCGGCTCGCCGGGCTCGAGCCAGTCCACCCCCCGATGGGCCGGGATATCGAGGAATACCCCGCGCGTCACGATCTTGTCGGCGTAGTTCTCGACACCGCAGACGGGAGTGCCCCGGCTGTTGACCAGTTCCTGGCGAAAGCCGTTGTACATGGTGCCGTCGTAGAAGATGTGCGACAGCGCATCCCACTGTGTCCCGCACTGCAGTGGCATGTAGATCGCGTCATCGGCGTAGCGGATACCGTCCAGGTGATCCTGTGCCCCGATGGCGGCGTCCCCGCCGTCCTGAAGCATCGTGTGGATCGGATTGACCCGGCCGAAGGTGCCGCTCTGCGGCCCGTTGTCGTCGTAGGGCAGTGCGCACGAGATCACCTTGCCCCGGCGGACCAGCGATGCCGCCCTGATGATCGAGTCGGCGTCGATGAAGTTGACGGTGCCCAGTTGGTCATCCTTACCCCAGCGGCCCCAGTTGCGGTGCCGCAGAGCGATTTCGAGGACATCATCGGCTTTGAGCTTCTGCTCCACTGGCGAGCTCCTTTCGTTGGACTACCGTTGTCGCGAAGCGTTACGCCCCCCGTTATCGGGCGCCGATTCGCTGGCCCGACGACGTGGCCGGGCCGGGGGGTCGATTCTTCGACCGTTGCAGCGGCCTTGCCGTCGAGTCGCTGGGCGCGAGTCCGATCTCCCGAAGCGCGGCGACCGCCCGCCGGTAGGTGGCCAGCGCACTCGTCTCCGCCCCGGTGGCCATGTCGACCTCGATCAACACCCGGTAGGCCGTCTCCGAATAGGGGTCACGGGCCAGAACCCGTTCGGCGAAGCGGCGGGCGCAGTCGAGGTCGTCGAGTTCGAGGGCCAGACGTGCGGTCTCCAGCTCGGCCTCTTCGGCCATGACATCGAGTTCGAAGCGACGGTCGCTCACCCACTCGAGATCGCTGCTCGCCAGGTAAGGTCCGACGACTTGGTCGAGCGCTTCTCGCATGCGTGCCAGACGAGCCTCGCCCGTCAGGGCGCGGGCTTCGCTGAGGGCACGCTCGAATCGCTGATCGGCCGTGTCGATGGTAAGGGTGTCCGACCACGCGATATGGGATTTGGGCAACCGTTGCAGGGTCAGGCCGGCCGTCTTGCGAAGCTGATGTACCACCTGCCGGAAGTGGTTGCTGGCGTGGCTGCGGTCGCTTTCGGGGAACAGACGCGTGATGATGTCGTCTCGGGCAACGCCGCCGGGCCGGGCGGCGAGAAAACTCGCCAGCTCGAGCATTTTCAGCCGGCGGATGCCAACGGGCTGGCCGTTCACGTGAATGTCGGGCGTCGCACCGAACGGCTGGATGAGGACGGTCGTGCCGTCCTTCGCGTCCGGGTTGCGACTCTTGATCATCGGACTGGGACCGCTGGTGACACGACGCCACTTGGCTGCATCCTGGCCCAGCAGCTGCGCCCGCAGCTCGGGAACTCGATCGAGCGCTCGCTTGAGGCCGAAGAACGAACCCATCAACTTGGCTATCTGATAGGCGTGATCGGCGGTCTCGAGGGCTGCTTCGGGTCGGCCAAGTCGCCTGTGCGCCTCAGCGAGAAATGCGGTCGCTGCCGGCAGCAGGAGCAGCCGGTTGGCCCGCGACATCGCGTCCACGCATGACGTGAGCAGTGTCGCGGCATCCGCGTCGTCGTTCTTCAGCAGCAGGGCATGGCCCAGCAGCGTCTGACCCCACTCTTCGTAGGCGCGCAGCCCGCTGAGCCGGCTCGACTCGATGGACTCGGTGAGTACGGTGACGGCATCGTCGAGCCGGTCGAGCAAGATCAGGGCCTCGGCCTGGACGATCTGGAAGACCGGTTCGAAGCCGAATTGAGTGCGGCGACTGTGGGTGATCGCCTGTTCTGCCGCTGCCAGCGCGCCCTGGGGATCGTCTTGGGCGAGAAGCAGCCACGCTTCGAGGTAGTACCAGAGATCGGAGTGGATATGCCGCTTGAACTCGTCGGGTACTTGGTCGAAAAGCTCTCTTGCTCGGTCGATCTCTCCCCGCCAGACCAGGCCGAGCAGTGGGTGCGGCGTGGTGTACGGCGTCCGCGGCGGCCACTGGTCCTCCGATGGCAGCATCGCGACCAGGTCGTCGAGCCTGCCCTGGACCATCAGCCCCCAACTCACGAGGCGATCCACTTCGGTCCACCGGATCCCGCGCACCGGCTCGACCGGGTCCCGGCTCGTGGTCACCTCGAGCATGTACCGCGCTCCGGCGGCGTTTCCGTCGGTGTCGTATTGGTCGAGCAGGTCCAAGCCCTCCCGAGGCTGCCAGAGCATCGTCCACGCCACATGCGTGATCACTCGGTCATCGGTGGCCACCACGTCGGCCAACCGGCCATCGGCGTGGAGCCCACGGACGAGGGCCCGTGCCTCCTCGAGGCGTCGAGTGCCGCGCAGTGCGGGGATCAGGGCCGCCTGCAGCACGGGACTGTGGCCTACCCTTTCGGCGCCCAGCGCTTCGGTCCACCGCAGGACTGTGTCCCAGTCGCATCGGTCGATGAGTTGCCTGCAGGCCAGCTCGGCGGCCGGGATGGCTTCGTCAAGGTGTTCAAGACTGAGGAGTAGTTCGGTCGCATCCTCGTAATGTGCCGCCTTGCATAATAGTTCGGCATGGGCACGGCGCAGCCGATTGAGGCGCGCGGGATCGGTCAGCTCCAGCTGCTCGCGCAGAAAGCTCCGGAAGCACGGATGGTAGACGATGGTGTCGTCGGTCGACGATGTGGCCGGCAGGTGACGCATCCGCACGGTGTGCCATTGAGCCCGGGCATCGTTGCCGCACAAGGCGACAGCGTCGTCGACAGACACCGCATCCAGGATCGAGGTGTCGAGAAGGAACTGGCGTTCATCGGGGTGCAGGACGTCGAACACCTCGGCGCCGATGTACGAGCTGAAGTCGCGGGCGAGGTCGTGGCCCCCCGGCCGGGGCTCCGCGCCGAAGGCAACGGCGGCGAACCATCCCTTCGTCCGCTCCAGGCACGCGTTGACCTCGGTCTTGTCGTCGCGCGCTGACAGGAAGACCTCGGCTTCGGCGGCGGTGACGGCAAGATCCTCGTCGGTGATGCGGCCGATACGCCCGTGCAGCAACAGCCGCCCGAGCGAGAACTTCATCTCTTGTCGGCTCAGCAATAGCACGCGCACGCCGCCCGGCAGGCAGTAGAGGAACGACTCGAGCACCGAACAGCTGCTCGAGGAATCGGCGATCACCTCACACTGGTCGACCACGATCAACAGGCGCTGTGGGTCGATGGCTTCGGCGAGCAGCGCGGCCACCACCTCGGGTGTCGGCTCGCTGGCGAAGGCCGACTCGAGGACGGCCTCGATTCCCGGAACGTGGGGCTCCAGAGCCCTGGCGAGGTACGACAACATGCGGGACGGAGACCGGTCGGCGTCGTCGAGCGTGAGCCATGCCAGTGGCCACTTCTCGTAGGCCGCGAACATCTGCGCCTGGATGGTCTTGCCCGAGCCGGCCGTGGCGAATACCGCCAGTGCGTCGTGTTCTTCAAGCAGTTGTGCGTAGAGATCGTCAAGCCGCGGCCGGGCGATCGCCGTTGCCGGTAGTCCTGGGGGAACCACCTTCTGCCGGACCATCGTCGGCAACGGTCGGGCTGATGACGAATCCACCGCTGCCTCGACTACCTGGCGTAGACCGTCTGCGCGTTGACGAATTCGTGGATCCCGTGGCGTCCGAGCTCGCGTCCGTAGCCCGAGGCCTTGACGCCCCCGAACGGGATTCGCGGGTCGCTTCGCACGAAGTCGTTCACGAAGACCATGCCGCTCTGGATGCGTTCGCCGAGCTGCAGCGCCCGCTGCGGGTCGGCGCTCCAGACGCTCGAGCCGAGCCCGTAGCGCGAGCGGTTGGCCAGCTCGACGAGGGCATCCTCGCCGTCGGCGCGGGCGACCACTCCGGCGGGGCCGAACAACTCCTCGTCGAAGCCGACCATTCCCGGACTGGTATCGACGAGCAACGTGGCCGGATAGAACGCACCCGGCCCCGAAGGCGGCGCTCCGCCGGACACCAGGCGGGCACCGCCGGCGACGGTGTCGACGACCTGGCCGTGCAGCTCGTCGCGGAGGTCGCAGCGGGCCATCGGACCGAGCTGGGTCTCCGGATCGGTCGGGTCTCCGAACTTCAACCCGGCCAGGGCGGCTCGGGTCGCGTCGATGAAGTCGGCGTACACCGAGCCGTCGACGAGGAAACGCTTGGCCGCGATGCAGCTCTGGCCGTTGTTGAGAGTTCTGGCGGTCGCGGCGGCCTGCGCGGCCGCCGCCACATCGGCGTCGGCCAGCACGATGAACGGATCCGAGCCACCAAGCTCGAGCACGGCGGGCTTGAGTGCGGCGCCCGCCTCGGCGCCGATGCGGCGTCCCACCGACTCCGAACCGGTCAGCGACACCGCAGAGATGCGGTCGTCGTGGATCAGGGGAATGACGGCGCCGCCCTCGACCAGCACGGTTCCGAACAGTCCCTCGGGCAGGCCCGCCGCAAGGGCGAGTTGCTCGAGCGCAAGGGCCGATCCCGGAACGTTGGACGCATGCTTGAGTACGACTCCGTTGCCGGCCAGCAGGGTCGGAATCGCGAATCGCAGCGCCTGCCAGAACGGGTAGTTCCACGGCATCACGCCGAGTACGACGCCCAGCGGCAGGTACCGCACCCCGCTGTACCGGACACCCATGTCGATGGTGGTCGGTCGCAGATACACCTCGCCGCACTCCACGTAGTGGTCGACGCAGGCGGCGCACTTCTCCACCTCGGCAAGCGCCTGGGAAATGGGCTTGCCCATTTCGAGGGTGATCAGTGCGGCGAATTCGTCCTGGCGGGCCCGCAGCTCCTTCGCCAGGCCCTGCAGCTGTTCGGCACGTGCGCCGACATCGTGTGCGGCCCAGCCGCGCTGGGCCCGCGCAGCCGCGTCGAGCACGGCGTTGCAGCGGGACTCGTCGTACGGCTCGTACGACTCGACCAGCTCACCGGTGGCCGGATTGACAGTGGCGATCGCCATGTCTTCGCCTCCTAATTGTTCGTGACGGTCTCTATGACCGGTGCGGTCGGGAAGTTCTCCAGCGCGCCGGGGTTCTCCAGGGAGCTGGTGTCACCGACGGGCTGGCCGAGATAGACGGCGCGGGCGAGGCGGCGCAGCACCTTGCCGCTTCGTGTCTTCGGCAGCTCGGCAACGGCTTCCATCGTCTTGGGCACCAAGGCGGGTCCCAGCACGGCCCGGACCCGCCCGGCCAGGCGTGCGGTGGCGGCCTGCAGGTCGGCGCCGTCCCGGAGCACGAGGAAGACCACCATCGTCTCGCCCTTCATCGGGTCGGGTACGCCCACGGCCGCGGCCTCGACGACATCGTCGTCGTCGACCATGATCGACTCGACCTCGGCGGGCCCGACCCGTTTGCCGGCGACGTTCATGGTGTCATCGGAGCGGCCGAGCACGTACCAGAACCCGTCGGGGTCGACGTAGGCGAAGTCGCCCTGATGCCACATCCCTTCGTAGCGGCGCCAGTACGAGTCCAGATACCGTTCCGGCTCGCGCCACAGCCCCTTGGTCATACCTGGCCAGGGAGCCCGGACCACCAGTTCGCCGACCTCGCCGCGCACCGAGTTGCCGTCCTCGTCGACGACGTCGGCCGCCATGCCCAGCGTCGGCCCGGTGAACGACATCGGTTTGACCGGCAGCATCACGCAACCGGACAACAGCGACCCGCCGCACTCGGTGCCACCGGAGACGTTCACCACCGGAACGCGCTCCTTGCCCACATGCCGGAAGCACCACATCCACGGTTCGAGGTTCCACGGCTCCCCGGTGGCCGCGATTGCGCGTAGCCGATCGAGATCGTGTTTCTGCGGCCACTGTTCGCCGTGGCGCATCAGGGAGCGGATGAGGGTGGGGGAGACCCCGAGAATCGTGACGCCCTGTCGCGCGGCGACCGACCACAGCCGATCGGGTGTCGGCCAGTCCGGTGCGCCCTCGAACATCGCCGCGGTGCCGCCGTTGAGCAGCGCGGTGGCCACCACGTAGCTGCCCATGATCCAACCCATGTCGGTGAGCCACAGCAGGGTTCCGGTTTCGTCGAGCCCCAAGCCGTGCCGGGCCTCGATGGCGACCTTGTACGGCAGCCCGGCATGGGTGTGCACGCACCCCTTGGGCCGCCCGGTGCTACCCGAGGTGAACAGCAGCAGACACGGATCCTGGGCATCCATGGAGAACGCGGTACGGACCGGGTTGGCGTCGGAAAGTGCCACCTGCCAGCCGATGTCGCGTGGTGGGTGGATCGGGACGGATTCGCCGGTGCGCTCGACGACCAGAACGTGGCGGATGGGCAGACCGGCCACCGCGTCGTCGAGAGTCGCCTTGAGCGGCACCGTCTTGCCGCGTCGCTGAAACGCGTCGCAGGTGATCACCACACGGGCGTCCGCCTCGCGGACCCGCTCCCGGATCGCCGCCGGGCCGTACCCGCTGAACATCGGGACCGCGATGGCACCGATCCGGGCAATCGCCAGAAGTGACACCGCGGCCTCGGGAATCATCGGCAACAGGAGACCGACGGTGTCGCCGACCTGGACCCCGAGCCGCAGCAGTGCGCCGGCCGCGCGGTCCACGGCTTCCTTGAGGTCGGCGTAGGACAGTTCCCGCGTCGATCCGTCGTCACCCTCCCACACGATGGCGGTGGCGTTGCCCCGCCCTTCCTCGACCCAGCGGTCGACCGCGCAGTCGGCCCAATTCAGTCGCCCGCCGGCGAAGAAACGGGCGAAGGCGGGCCCGTCCGAAAGGTCGACGATGTGCTCATAAGGCCGCATCCAGCGGATGCCGAGATCCTCTGCGGCCGCGGCCCAGTACCAGTTCGGGTCGGCCGCGATCTTGGCCTGCAGGGCTGCCATATCGCCCAGGCCGTGCCGAGCCGCCATCCGGCCGACCGGCGAGGTGGCGAAGGCATCGTCCGACGGCGTCCAGGCGGTCCGAAGTCCGTCCAGGTGTTCCAACCCCATATCAGCTCACGCTCCTGCGGCTCATGACGGCATCAGGAATCCGCCGTTGACCACGATGGTCTGTCCGGTCACGTACCCCGAATCCGCGCTGAGCAGGAAGCGTGCGACGGAGGCGACGTCCTCGGGTGTACCGATCCGGCCCAGCGGTGTTCGGCTCACGTAGGCCGCGCGGAACTCCTCGGGCACCCGGCTTGCCAGCGGTGTGTCGATCACTCCGGGAGCGACGCTGTTCACCCGGATCGCGCTCGGACCCCACTCCAGTGCCAGGCTCTTGGTCAGCGCGACCACCCCGCCCTTGGAGGCGGAGTAGTGCGCTCCGTTGACTCTGCCGCTGAACGCCAGGGCGGAGCCGATTGTGACGATGGAGCCGCCGCCTGCGTCGATCATGGCCGGGGCGAAGCCCCGGGCGCACAGAAACGTGCCTTTGAGGTTCACCCCGACGACGGCGTCGAACGCGTCCTCGCCGAGTTCCAGGGCGGGAACCGACTGCTCGATGCCCGCGGAGGTGACCAGTCCGTCGACCCGGCCGAAGGTGCTCAGCGTCGCGGTGACCAGCTCCTCGACCCCGGCGGGGTCGGTGACGTCGACCTGCTGGGCCGCCACTTTGGTGTCGGAGTCCGTCAGGGCGGAGGTAGCGTCGTCGAGTGCGGCTCGGCTGCGATCGGCCAGCATCACGCCCGACGCCCCGGCCGAGCAGGCGGCTGCGGCCACGGCGAGGCCGATTCCCGACGCCCCGCCGGTGACGACGATGACGGCTCCCGCCAGCGAACCGAAGGCTTGGCTCACTGATCCCACTCAACGTGCAGCGACAGGGGGATGCGAACCGCCGTGTTGCGGGCGAATCGGAGGTGCTCGCCCTCCCTGAGTCGAAGCGACGGCAGTCGGGTCGACAGGCGCTCGAAGGCGATTCGGCCTTCGAGGCGGGCCAGCGGCGCACCGGCGCAGAGGTGGACCCCCCTGCCGAACGCGAAGTGGGGGTGTCCCTTTCGCTGGGCGTGGATGTCGAATCGGTCGGGATCGGAGAACGCCCCCTCGTCGCGGTTCGCCGAACCGACGACCAGGCCGACCCGCGCGCCGGCGGGAATGGCGACGCCTCCGATCTCGGTGTCGCGCTTGGCTTCCCGCGACAGCATCTTCATCGGACCGTCGAAGCGCAGTGATTCCTCGACCACGGCGCCGGCCAACTCGGGGTTGGCCACCAGCTCGTTCCACTGTGACCGGTCGCGGAGCAGCTGATGCAGGCCCATGGTGAGCATCGTCGTGACGGTTTCGTGTCCGGCATTGACCAGCCCCATGACCTGGCCGACGAGCACCACATCCTCGAGCGGTGCGCCGTCATCCTCGAACGCGATGAGCGTGGAGATGAAGTCTTCCTGGGGATTCGATCGTTTCTCCTCGATGCGCTCCAGGATGTAGCGCTGGAAGTCCACGAACTTCCGGGCGACCTCCATGTGTTCTTCCAGCGGCATGTCGCCGTATTGGAGCGCCATCTTGGCCGCGGCCCAGTCGTGGAGTTGGACCGCGTCCTCGACGGGCACACCGAGGATCCGGGCGATGATGCGCAGGGGCAGCGGATAGGCGAAGGCGTCGACGAAGTCGGCGCCGGGGCCCGCCGCGATCATCGCATCGATGAGTTCGTCTGCGGTGGAGTGCACCTTGTCCGCCAGGGCGGCCACCCGGCGCGGGGAGAAGGCCGGGATGGTGGCTTTCCGGATCTTGGTGTGCATGGGAGGGTCGAGCATCACGATCGCGCCGAGCCGGCTCGGGTCGAAACCGGTCGCCAGGATCTCTTCGACCTCCGGGGGGCGCTGCTTGAGCGGTTTGAGCATGACGCCGCTGGAGAACGTCTCGGCGTCGGTGAGCACTGCGTTGATGTCCTCGTAGCGCATCACCACGTAGGAGTTGAGCACGGGGGAGAAGAAGACCGGCGTCTCGTGCCGGGCGGCAGCCCAGGTGGCGAACGGATAGAGGATCTCGTTCTCGTTGGCGGGGTTGTAGTCGTCGATCTGCGGGCACGACCGGCCCGATGACTCGGTTGCCGTGTGGCTCAATGTCTCCACCTTGACGTCGGGTTGACCAGTGGTTGGTGTCTCTGTCGGGGGCTCCGTGTGAGCCGCAGAGCAATTAAAATATACAATATCCGAACAAAGCTTGTCCATGACCGTCGGGGTGCACAGCCCCGGCGCATCGTCGCGGAGGCCGCGCCGTCCCCGTGGCGGTCGCGGCCCGGACTGCACTGTTTGTGCAAGTAGAGGATGCCCCATGGGGCACGGCGATCCGCGGTCGCAACGGTGGCCGGGCGCAATCGCCCACCGCGATGCCCGGGTGCGCGAAGGGCCCGCCGCAGGACCAGATACTTGATATAGTTTGTGAATATCAGGCGGTTGTCGATGGAGGCAAACGTGGCCGAGCGCCGGTCGAACACGGGGCAGGTGTGCGTGTGTTGGCGCTCAACCGGGCCGGACGGGCACCGCCGATCCCCGGTTTCCTCCCGCCGGATCGCGATCCGAAAAGGCCGTAACGCTGCGGGTAACGGCCCTGGCCGACATTCGAGATTGTGGCGCGCATCCCACCGGATCGGCGCTGCCAAACCCTAGATTAGGACGGTAAGAGATGGTCAAAGTCATTCTGCAGCTGTACCCGACGCTACGGGCCGAGAGCGAACAGGAGCGCGAGGCGCTGCGCCCCCTCGGCCGGAACACCGAGCGCTTCCAGGAGTTCATCGATACCCTGCCGCAGGTCGCCCAGGCGGCCGACGACCTCGGGCTCTGGGGTATCGCCTCCATCGAGCACCACTTCCATTCGGAGGGTTATGAGGTCGGACCCAACCCCACCGCGATCGGTGTCCATCTGGCCAACCTGACCAAGCGGGTGAAGGTCGGGCAGCTCGGCTACACGATGAGCGCGCAGAACCCGTTCCGGGTCGCCGAGGACGTCGCGCTGTTGGACCACATCACCAAGGGGCGGTGCTTCGCCGGCTTCTCCCGCGGCTACCAGTCACGCTGGACGAACGTGTTCGGCCAGCACATGGGTGTTGAGGCCACGCTTTCTCCGCAGGGCTACACCGACGCTCGGCGCGCCGAGTACAGCGGCGAACAGCTGCGCCAGCAGACGGCGGCCGATCAGGTCAACCGGGGCGTATTCGAAGAGCAGATGGACATGGTCGTCGACGCCTGGACCAAGGACTGCATTTCGTACAACAGCCCGAACTGGAAGGTGCCCTATCCCTACGACGAAGGCATCGAGTGGGGGATGGCGCCGGCCACCGCCAAACTGGGCGCACCCGGTGAGATCGGCCCCGACGGCCGCGTCCATGGAATCAGCGTGTGCCCCGCGCCCTACACCAAGCCGTACCCCCCGGTGTTCGTGGCCAGCACCGCCAGCAAGGAAACCGTGGAGTACTGCGGTCGGCACGGGTTCAACCCGACGTATTTCTCCAATATCGAGAAGGCCGCCAAGTTCGGTCGCAGCTACGTCGAGCGCGCCGCCGAGGCGGGCAGGAAGGTCGCCTACGGGCAGAACCAGGCCCTGGTCCGCTGGATGCAGATCGGCAACACCCGCGAGGAAGCCCTGCAGGCGGTCGCGGACTACGACGCGGAGATCTACAAGAACCTCTACCGGTTGTTGACGCCGGCCATGCCGTACGACCCCGCCGACCCGGTCGGGAGCGTGCTCTCTGCGGGCCTGTGGAGTGCCGGCACCGTGGACGAGGTTCGGCAGGACTTCGCCCGGCAGTGGGACGAACTGCCGGCCGAGTACTGCGTGCTGATCTTCCACTACCCGCAGATGCCGGCGGACAGGATGATCGAGAACCTGGAGGCCTTCATGGCCAAGATCAAGCCCGACCTCGACGAGCGTGTCCGGGCTGCCGGCTACACCGACGAGTGACATCGAGCGGCGCCTGAGGATGCCTGGGAGGTGGGATCTGTGATGCGGGAGTCTCCGATTGCCGGTGTGGCGTACATGGTCGTGCAGACCGAAAACGTCGATGCGTGGTGCGACTTCGCCGGCAATCTCCTTGGGATGATGCCATCGGCGTTGTCGCTTCCGGAGGGCACGCGCGCCTATCGGATGGACGACCGGATGGCGCGGTTCATCCTGACCCGCGGTCCCGACTGTCTGGCAGCGGTCGGCTGGGACGTTGCAGGTCTTCCCGAATGGGAAGACCTGCACGTCCGGCTCGACAAGGCCGGAGTGCAGGCCCAGAGCGTTTCTCGCCAGGAGGCACACCACCGCGGAGCCAGCGAGGTGTGCCGGGTCCAGGATCCCTCGGGTGCCGTCGTCGAGTTCGCCCTGCGGCCGATGGCGGATCCGATCGACCACTTCGTGTCACCGCTGGGCGTCCGCTTCGTCACCGGCGACCAGGGAATGGGGCACGTGACCGCGGCCGTCGCCAACTACGAGGAAACGGTGGACTTCTACACCGGCGTGTTGGGCTTCGGCGTGCGGGAGACGATCGACCTCGCCATCCGGGCGACGTTCTGCAGCCCCAATCCCCGCCACCACACGATCGCGCTGATCGACGGACACGGTGAGAACCACGTCCACCACGTGATGGTCGAAGTGGACTCGATAGACGACGTCGGACGGTGTCTGGACAAGGTCGAGTCCGGGGCGGCCGCGCAGACGGCCACCCTGGGGCGCCACTTCAACGATCTGATGACGTCCTTCTACATGGCCTCGCCCAGCGGGCTGCAGGTCGAGTACGGCTACGGCGGCCGCCGTGTCGATGCCGGCGAATGGGTCGAGCAGGCCCAGGGCGGCGTCGGCGGCGGCAGCCTCTGGGGCCATCGCCCCGTGGAGTCCGCACACCACGAGGCCGTCGCCGAAGGCTTCCACCGGGTCGAGGCCCGGGGCTAGTGCTCTCTCGGACAGACGAGCACTGCGAGCAATGACTGAAACTTCAAGGAGATTCAAATGTCCATAACCGATGTCGCAGTGTCGGATTCGACTGACCGGGTACGGGATTGGGTGCGACCCGACGAGGGCAAGGTCCTGGGCCGGATATACACCGATCCGGACGTCCACCGCGATGAGATCGAACGGATCTGGAAGCGCTCGTGGCTGTTCGCCGGCCATGAAACCGAGGTGCCCGAATCGGGCGACTACGTCTCCCGGACAGTGGGTACCGTTCCGCTGATCATCAGCCGCACTGCCGACGGCGAGGTCGCCGTCGTCATCAACAGGTGCATGCACCGGGGCGGCAACGTGTGCACCCAGGAATGCGGGAACACCAAGGCATTCACCTGTGGGTATCACGGATGGTCCTACCGCAACAACGGCGACCTGCTCGGTGTGCCGTACCAACAGGCCTACGGCCCGGAATTCCGCAAGAGTGAGCACGGATTGCAGCCGCCGGCCCGGGTGGCGACCTACCGGGGCTTCATCTTCGTGTCCTACGCCCCGGAGGGTCCGACCATCGAGGAGCACCTCGGCAACGCCCGAGAGGTGCTCGACAGGTACATCGACCTCAGCCCGGCCGGCCGGCTTCGCCTCGACGCCGGCTACAACCGGATCCGGTTGGACTGCAACTGGAAGATGTACGCCGAGAACTCGTCGGACAACTACCACAACAACTTCGTGCATGCCTCGGCGTACATGACCGAGGCCGCGCGCAAGATCGCCCTGGCGATCTCACGCGAAGAGTCCAGGGGTGTCGTCTGGGCACTCGGCAACGGCCACAGCTACCTGGACTTCCGCAACGAGGAGCTGGTCCAGGGAATGGTGCTGCGCAGCGCCGCCGCATCGGGCGAGGACGAGGACGAGCTGCAGTACCGCCGGGACCTGGAGGCGCGCCTCGGGGCCGAGAAGGCGGCGCAGCTGCTGTCCGAGGGGCCGCCGACCCTGTTCATCTTCCCGAACCTGTTCGTCATCCAGCAGGACATCCGTCGGCTCGAGCCGGTCTCCGAGACCAGGTCTCACCTCTACCAGCATCCGGCGATGCTCGACGGCGCACCGCTGTCTGTCAACAAGGCCCGACTGACCCGCCACGAGACTGCCTACGGTCCAGCCGGATTCGTGATGTCCGACGATCTCGAGATATTCGCCCAGTGTCAGCAGACCGTCGCGGAGACGGCCGACGACTGGATCCTGCTCAGCCGCGGAATGCGCCGGGAGGAGCAGTGCGACAACGGAACGCTGCGCGCGCACGTGACTGACGAGACCGGCATGCGAGGGATGTGGCGAGAGTATCTGAAGCTCATGTGCCGTGACGGCGCCTGAGTGCGGCCCGTAGGCACCGAAACTTCCAGGGAGGAACTTCAATGTCCAGTACGAACACGATGGTCTCGGCGGAGGAAGTGATCGACTTCGTCGACCACGAGACCGAACTCGCCGACGGCCACCGTCTGCAGGAATGGCTCGACCTGTGGAACCCCGACCGCGCGCTGTACCACGTGCCCTACCCCGGCGAGACGCCGGGGCGGCTGCAGGTCGCCATCATCCGCGACGGCTACGGCCAGCTGTGCCAGCGGATCCAACGGCTCAGCAGCGGATCGGCGCATGCCCAGGAGCCCGAATCGAAACTGTGTCGGGTCCTGAGCCGGACCAAGATCCGCGACGGCGAGGAGGGTTCGGTCATCGCTTCCTCGAACTTCGTGTGCGTCGAATGGCGCCCGGATCGAGAGGTGCTGTGGGCCGGGACCGTCATCCACACGGTGGCGCCCCGACCGGATGGCGGGCTGGAACTGTGGCACAAAGAGGTCAGGCTGGTGAACGCCCAGAAGGAGATTCCCCCGTTGGCGTTCCTCATCTGAGGCGCATCGGCCCGTTGCTCCGATGAGTGCGACGACGCCCCGGCAGCGGACTGCTGCCGGGGCGTCCGTTCGTTGGTGGCCGGCCCTCAGGGAGCCTGGGCGCTCAGGTCGGTGGCCGAGGGGGCCGGTCTATTGAGGATCAGGTCGGCAGCGCGTTCGGCCACCATGATCACGGGTGCGTTGGTGTTGCCGCTGGTGATGGTCGGGAACACCGATGCGTCGACGACGCGCAACCCCTGGGTGCCGCGCAACCGCAGCTCGGGATCCACCACGGCGTCCTCGTCCGATCCCATCCGGCAGGTTCCCACCGGGTGGAATGGCCGGAAGGCGTTGCCGCGCAGGAACGTGGCCCACTCATCGTCGCTCTGCACGGCATCACCGGGCAGTTCCTCGACGACGTTCTTGGCCTTCATCACCGATGTCCGGAAGATCTCGCGGGCCTGCCGGCAGGCGGTGATCAACGCCCCCATGTCGGCGCCGCTGACGAGTTCGTGGTCGATCAGCGGGGTGGCCAGGGGATCGCTCGAGGCCAGCCGCACCGTGCCCCGTGCCGCCGGGTGCACGAAGCTGGGGTAGCACATCACCCGGTGCGGCAGGATCTTGACGTCGTGGATGCTGTGGACCGGTTCGGACCCCTCGTCCGGCCAGCCCATGCCCACCGGCATCAGGATGATCTCGGACTCGGTCGGATACTCGCCGGAGAGCTGGGAGAACACCACCGCCGCTCCGCCCGACATGGTGATCGCTCCGGTGCGGTGCAGCGCGAAGTCGACGGCGTGTTTGACCGCCCGCAGCGGGGAGAGCTCCTCACCGGCCGTGCCGGCATCGGTGCGGTAGCGCAGCATGGCGTAGGCATGTTCCTGGAGGTTGGTACCCAGGGAGGGCATGTCGACGCGGACGTCGATGCCGTGCTCGCGCAGGTGCTCGGCGGGCCCGATGCCCGACAGCATCAGCAGCTTGGGTGTCACCAGGGATCCGGCGCTGACGATCACCTCGGCGGTCGCTTGTGCCCGCTTCACGGTTCCCGCATGGCGGTACTCGACACCGACCGCGCGATCGTTCTCGAAGAGCACCCTGGTGACGAATGCCCCGGTGCGTACGGTGAGGTTCGGGCGGTGGCGCACCGGCGCCAGGTATCCCCGAGCGGTGCTGCTGCGCAAGCCTCTGCGCTGGGAGACCTGTCCCCGGGCAACGCCCTGTTGCCGTTCGCCGTTGTAGTCGTTGTTCAGGGTGTGACCGGCCTCCTGGGCGGCGGCCATGAAGTCGTCGACCACCTCCAGTTCCATGCTGACCCGGGTGACGCCGATCGGGCCGTTGCTCCCCCGGCGTGGGCTCGGGCCGCCGGCGAAGGTCTCCGCCCGTTCGAAGTAGGGCAGGACGTCGCGGTAGCCCCAGCCCGGACAGCCCTGGTCACGCCATCCGTCGAAGTCGGAGGCGTCACCGCGCACCCACATCATCATGTTGATCGAGGACCCACCACCGAGAACCTTGCCGGCCGCCCAGGTGTCGGCCCTGTTGTTCCGGGATGGGTCGGGCGCGCCGACATGCTCCCAGTCGAAGCGCCTCGGCAACCGTGCGAGGCCCGCCGGGATGCGGATCAACGGGTGGCTGTCCCACCCGCCGGCCTCCAGGAGCAGCACGTTCTTCGAGGGATTCGCCGATAGCCGATTCGCAAGAACGCAGCCGGCAGACCCGCCGCCCACGATGATGAAGTCCCAGTCCTTGCGGTCACGGTCGCGTGACATCAACTCACCCGCGCTTTCGTAGAAGCTCGCGCCCGGTCTTTTGGGCTGCGCCGAGGTGCATAGCGTGCACCCGCGCCCGCTTTGGAGCAAAGGGGGCCGACTGTGCTAGACCGGACTGGCTGTGTGATATAAAATTTTTCATATCACAGTGATTCGTATCACGGCGGGCTGTGCTCCGGCAACGCGATTGCTCGGTAGCGCACCGAAGTCCCCGCCGGTTGGTTCTCATGGAAGGTGTCGAAGACAGTGTCAGAGAAGCAGTCGATGATGGACTACACCCCGGAGCCGGGCCACGAGCACTTCATCAACGAGCTCGCTACCAAGATGAACCCCGCCGATCCGCCATCGCTGTACTTCTCGATGTCGACCTACCAGATCTTCGAGGAGCAGGCGCCGACCGCGGTTCTTACCTCCGTGTCGACCGAGCTCGGCCTGATCATGTGGAACCTGGGACCCGGTCAGGAGAACGACTACCATGTCCATCCGAGCACCGAGCACCTGCACATCATCATTTCCGGCGAGGTCGAGTACACCCTGGGTCAGGGCCCGCCGAGGATCTTGAAGGTCGGCGATGCCGTGCTGGTGCCGGCCGGCCTCCCGCACGGGATCCGCAACATCTCCGACGCGCCGGCTTCCTACATGGCAGTTGGCCCCCTGGCCGGGGGATATGTGAAGACCATCCTCGAGCGTCCCTGACCCGCCCTGCCGGCTCGGCGAGTCGGTGTGGCCGTAGCGGAACTCGAGCCTGATCACTGGGAGAAGTGAAAATGAGAATCTGGCAGCCCCTCAAGATTGGAAGCAAGGCATGACCGTGGAATCGGCTGCACCGACCCTGGATACGATCGACCTCACCGATCTGGAGAACTTCCGGCACGGCTTTCCGCATGAGGTCTTCACGGTGCTTCGTGAGCAGGCGCCGGTGTGGCGCCATCCGGCAACGCCCGGCACCGAGGAGATCGGTGGTTCGTTCTGGGTGGTGTCGTCACACGCCGACGTGCGGGCGGTGAGCACCGACCCCGCGACGTATCGCTCGTTCGAAGGCCCGAGCATCCCGGACTGGGACCCGAATACCCGCGGCTTGATGCTGCTGACGATGGACCCGCCCGACCACACGCGGTTGCGCCGCCTGATCAACACCGGGTTCACGCCCCGGATGACCGCGTTGCTCGAGGGGCAGGCACGGACCTGGGCGGTTCACATCATCGAGAAGGCACTGGAGAAGGGCGAGTGCAACTTCGTCGACGAGGTCGCCTACCCGCTGCCGATGCACATGATCGCCGACATCGTGGGTATCCCCGAGGCCGATCGCGCTCCGCTGTTCGACGTGGTTCAGGCAAATACCGAGGCCCACAACTACGGGTCGGGGCTGTCCAGGGAGGAACTGCTGGCCCGGCAGGCGGCCGCGCTCGGCCAGATGTTCGCCTACGGCCGCGAACTCGCCGACCAGAAGCGACAGTCACCGCAGGACGACGTGTGGACCAAGCTGACCACCGCCGAGGTCGAACTCCCCGACGGTTCCACCACCAAACTCAACGAGTTCGAGCTTGATCTGTTCTTCATGGTGCTGACCATCGCGGGCAGCGAGACCACCCGTGACGCGATCGCCGGGGGCCTGCTAGCCCTGCTCGAAAATCCGGAGCAGATGGAGCGGTTGCGTTCCGACCCGTCCCTGTTGGACACCGCGGCAGACGAGATCGTGCGCTGGGTGTCGCCGGTCACGTACTTCCGGCGGACGGCGACGAAGGATGTCGTACTTCACGATGTCGAGATCAAAGCCGGTGACCGCGTGAGTCTGTGGTACCCGTCGGCCAACCGCGACGCGGAGGTGTTCAGCGATCCGTTCACCTTCGACCTCTCCCGCAGCCCGAACCCGCACGTGGGGTTCGGCGGGCAAGGTGCTCACTTCTGTCTCGGTGCACACCTGGCAAGGCGCGAGATCAGGGTGATGTTCGAAGAGCTCCTCGCCCGCACGGAGAAGATCGAGTTGCTGGCCGAGCCGGCCCATACGGCCCTCGGCATCGACCAGATGATCGCGCACTCGCTCAAGGATGTTCAGGTCCGCCTCACCGGGCGCTGATCCGGTGCGTGTCAAGGAGGTGAGAGCGCCGCTGTGTCAGATGATCGCGTAGTCCTCGTCACCGGTGGTGCCAAGGGGATCGGAGCGGCCATCGCGGCGCGATTCGCTTCCGATGGTGCACGTGTGGTGGTGGCCGACCTCGAACCGCCGGCCGACCCCGACGACCGGATCCGATACGAGACAGTGGATGTCTCGAGCGCCGACGACGTGGAGTCGTTCTTCGCGCGGGTCGCGGCCGGGTACGGGCGGGTCGACGTGCTGGTCAACAACGTCGGAATCTGGTTCCGGAAGCCGTTTTCCGAGATCACGGTCGGCGAGTGGGACCGAGTCATCGCCGTGAACCTGCGCAGTGTGTTTCTGTGTATCCGTTCGGTGCTGCCGCTCATGGAGGCCGCGGGCGGCGGGGCGATCGTCAACATCGGTTCGCAGGCCGGTGTGACGGTGACCCGCGGGCAAGGCGCGCATTACCACGCGTCGAAGGCGGCCGTCTCGCATCTGACCAAGGTGCTGGCCTTCGAACTCGGGCCGATGGGTATCCGGGTCAACTGTCTGGCTCCGGGCGTGACTCTGCCCGAGACAGTTGCTCTGCCACCGGAAGCCGTCAAGCAGATTCCGCTGGGCCGGGCCGGTGCGCCCGCCGACCTCGCCGGCGCGTGCGCGTTTCTCGCCTCGCCCGAGGCGTCCTACATCACCGGCCAGACCCTGCTGGTCAACGGGGGTGCGGTCGCCTTGTTGTAGGCCGGTGGCGAGGATGACGTCGATATGCGTCGGAAACCTTGACTGGCCTATTGCTTGATATTATATTTGAAATCAGAACCCGCCCTCATCCGAGGTGCGCGAGTCCCCGCGGTTGGCGCAGGGCACGGACGAAAACGAGAGAGGAAGTTGCATGACCGGATTGCCCCACGACGGTCGAGACCGGCGCGAACCCACGTGGACCAGCGCTAACTCACCCGACGATTTCCAGGACCGGTTGGTCAAGACGGTGGTCGCCACCGCGATGGCATCGATGAACCGTCCGGGCACCGTCCCTGAGCACTACAACCAGGCGCAGGCCCGGGTCTTCCACGCGACCTCGTTGAAGTACTTCTCGTTCTTCGCCTGGCGGTTCCCGAGCTGGCTGCTCGAGATCGCCTCACGCTGCCCGTATCAGGACGTCCGGCGCGAGATCATCGAGGACTGCGTGGACGAGGAGGTCGGTGACGAAGATGCCGGCGGCCGTTGCCACGTCGACGTCCTCTACGAAGAGGCAGAGGCCTGTGGCATCACTCGGGATGAGATCACCTCGACCCCGCCGACGCCGCTGATCCAAACGTGCGTTCTGGCGCTCGACGACCTCTCGCGCACGCTGTCCTGGCAGGGCTCCTTCGCGGCCATCGCCGCGCTGGAGATCATCAACTCCAAGCCGGCGGTCGAGATGCGGATGACGCTGATGAGTGAGGCGGACAAGGCCGCCGCGGCGGCGGCCATCTCGACTTCGCTGCCTGAGCGACTCGGCATCCCGGGCGAAGACATGCTGTTCAACGCGCTGCATGCGTATAAGGACCAGTTCCACGGCGGAGGCGAACTGGAGCTGCTGGTCAAGTACGGCTACGACACCCAGATCCAGGAAGAGATGATGTGGGGGGCCAAGGCCGCGATCGAGACGTTCGGCATCATGTACACCGAGATCCAGCGGCTCGCCGCTGAGGCCGCGGACGCCGTGGCCTGACCCTCATCCCGCTGTCGGCCGACAGCTTGCCTAGCTGCCGGCCCGGGGTTTTAGCAGGCGACATCGCGCGGTTCCCGGCGCTGCTGTGCCGGGGGCCGCGCGATGCGTCGCCACCACACCGATTCGTGCCCGGGCCTTCGGCCCGCCCCGCCAGGAGGAGCCCGCTGTGCCCTATGTCATTGCAGAACCCTGCATCGACGTCCTCGACCGAACCTGCCTCGACGAATGCCCGGTCGACTGCATCTACGAGGGTGAACGTGCCAGGTACATCAACCCCGACGAGTGCGTCGACTGCGGCGCCTGCGAGCCGGTGTGCCCGGTGGAGGCAATCTATTACGTGGACGACCTGCCGCCGCAGTGGTCCCAGCACCTGGAAGACAACGCCCGCTTCTTCGCCGAGGTCCTTCAGGGCCGCTCCGAACCGATCGGCTCGCCCGGCGGCGCGGCCGGGGCCGGGGCATTCGGCGTGGACACCCCGCTGGTGGCCGGCGCGCCGAGACGCGCGGAGAAGTGACTAGCCGGTGGCTCCGGCGACGCTCTTCGGCTGGGACCAGTAGCCACGCGACTGCAGGTCCTCGGTCGTCACCTTGGCGCAGGTGCGGAAGTGGTCCTCGGCTGCCTTGACCGCGGCCCGGCCATCGCGGCTCTCGAGCGCGGCAAGAACACGCTCTCGGTACGCGGTCTCCGTCGCCGGCCACCGGGGAGTGCTGAAATAGAAGTCGTTCGGCAGCGCGAAGGCCAGGAAGCGCAGGGTCAGCAACAGTCGCTCAGAGGTCCCGACGCGGTTCAGGGCTCGATAGAACTCATATGTCAGGGCCAGGCGCGTGGGCGGGTCCTGGGTGGTGGTGGCCTCGGTGTGCAGTCTCTGCAGGCCGCGGAGTTGCTCGTCGGTGATGTGCTTGACGGCCCGGCGCGCGGTGAGCCCGAAGAGCAGGCTGACCACCTCGAAGTGATCCTCGATGTCCTGGACGGTCAGCGTGACCACGAAGGCGCCGCGACGGGGAATGGACTCGACGAAGCCCTTGGCCGTGAGCTCGATGAGCGCTTCCCGGATCGGCAGCCGGCTGATCCCGAGGTCGTCGGCGATCTGGTCCTGATCGACCTTCGCGCCCGGGCCCAGGCGACCGGACACGATGCCCTCGCGGATGTAGTTCGAGGCCATGTCTTTGAGGCTTTGGTGGTTACGACGGCCACCCCGGGGGGCGCCGAAGAGGGCCGAACCCCCACGCCCGTCCGGGTTGTCCTCGGCGGGATCGAGCACTTGCGACACGCCTCCCGGGTTGAGTGGAGCCAGGCAGGCGAACCAACGACGGAACGCCGCCAAGAGATATATATCGTATCGCATACCGGCCGTTCGGCTATCGATGCCGAGGCCGTGTCAGCGCGGATCGGACCGGGCGCCGCGGGCCGGTCGCACGGTCCTGGACCGGTACCCCCCGTTCCGCCCCATCCGCAGGGCTTGGGTGTTCGTCAACGGGCCGGGTCGAGGACGAAACTTCGACAAGGAGGAGTCAGATGAGGCTGATCTGCATCGAGGAGCACACGATTGACTCCACGATCGGGGAGGCGGCGTGGCCGGCGCTGGAACGTGAGGCGCCCTACTTCGGGCTGCGCAGTTCGCCGAGTGCGGCGGCGCAACCCCACCTGGGGGACCGGCCGAGCCTGGTGGAACTGTCACAGGCCCTCAGGCTTGGCGCGGACCTGGGCGCGGGCCGGATCGAGAAGATGGACGAGCACGGCATCGACATGCAGATCGTCTCGTTCAGCGACCCGGTCCAACTCGTTCCCGAGGGTCAGTCCGTCGCGCTCGCGCGCGCCGCGAACGACCGCCTCGCTGATGCGGTCAGGGCAAATCCGGCCCGGTTGAACGGTTTTGCCGTGCTGCCCTGGCAGGTTCCGCACGCGGCGGTCGATGAACTCCAGCGCGCGGTCGGCGAACTCGGCTTGAAGGGGGTCCTGATCTCGGGGCGTCCCGGCCGCACGTTCCTCGATGACGCCCGATATGAACCGGTACTGCGGGCCTTGAACGATCTCGCGGTGCCGATCTACCTCCACCCGTTCTGTCCGCTGCCCCAGGTCCAGGAGGCCTACTACGACGGCCTCAGGCCGGAGGTGAGTGCGGTGTTCTCCCTGGGCGGATGGGGCTGGCATCACGAAGCGGGTGTTCACGTGTTGCGGCTGATCCTTTCGGGGGTGTTCGAGCGATTCCCGAACCTCCGGGTGATCAGCGGCCACTGGGGCGAGATGGTCCCGTTCTATCTGCAGCGCCTCGATGACGTGTTGCCGCCTACCATCACCGGGCTGTCGGCCACCATCACCGACATCTATCGCAACAACGTGTGGATAACGCCCAGCGGCATGTTCTACCGGCCGCACTTCGAGTTCATTCGTGCGGTCATCGGGCTCGACCGCCTGATCTGGTCGGTGGACTACCCCTACCTCACCCTCGACGGCACCCGGGGATTCCTGGAGAGCCTCGCAATCACCGAGGACGAGGCGCACGACATCGCGCATCGGAACGCCGAGCGGCTGTTCCAGGGTTTGTAGCCGGTCTGGGGTCGGCCTTCCCGCGGGACGAACCCGGATCCGCTGGCAGCGCCCGCAGATTGGATGCTATATACTTTATAAATATGTCGGCACATACCCCCGAACACGAACTGACGCTGACCGTCTCACGCAAGGAGGCCGCCGCTGACGGGGTCGTCGCGCTGACGCTGCGCGATCCCGCGGGTGGCCCACTTCCGGCCTGGGATCCGGGCGCCCACATCGACGTGGTGCTGGGGGACGATCTGATTCGCCAGTACTCGCTGTGCGGCGATCCCGCCGACCCGACCCGGTTCGACATCGCGGTACTGCGCGAGGCGGACGGCCGCGGCGGGTCGGCCCACGTGCACGATCAGCTGTCCGAGGGCGACCTGATCGCAGTCCGGGGTCCCCGCAATCACTTCCAGCTCGTCGACGCCGACAGGTACATCTTCATCGCCGGCGGCATAGGCATCACCCCGATCGTCCCGATGATCAGGTCGGCCGCCGCGCGCGGCGCCGCATGGCAGCTGATCTACGGCGGGCGCACCCGAGCGACGATGGCCTTTCGGGAACAGCTGGTGGCGACCTATCCGGATCGCGTGCAGATCTGGCCCCAGGACGAGACTGGATTGCTGGACATCGCCGGGATCGTGGCCGAACTCGAGGGAGTGCCCAACGCCGTCGTGTACTGCTGTGGCCCCGAGCCGCTGCTGGCCGCCGTCGAGGATGCCTGCGCAAGCCGTCATGTCGCGCTGCACGTCGAGCGATTCGCCCCCAAGGCCGACGTCTTCGAGGGCCCCCGCGAGGAGTTCGAGGTCGAGCTCGCGCGCACGGGGATCAGCCTGACCATCCCCGCCGACTGCAGCATCGTCGAAGTCCTCGAAGAGGCGGGTGTCGACGTGCCGACCTCCTGCGAGGAGGGCATCTGCGGGACGTGTGTCACAACGGTACTGTCCGGTGTGCCGGACCATCGCGACTCGGTGCTCACCGAGGAGGAACACGCGGCCGGCGACTGCATGACCTTGTGCGTATCGCGTTCCCGCTCACCGCGGCTGGTCCTCGACCTCTGACCGGCAGGCATCCCGGACATTCCACTGGGGAGGCCGGGTCGCCGCCGAAGGCACTCCGGGACAACGAAAGACAGCAAAAGGGGCAACGACAGAGTGTCGTTGCCCCTTTTGCTTTGCCTGTGTCGGTTAGCTGCCCTGGGCGACGAGAGTGCTGAGCCGGCGCTTCCACTCCGAGGAGGCGGTGTTCTCATCGTCGGGCGAGGTCTCGGCGACCGGCGATGCCGCTGTCGATTCCTCGGCGGCCGATCTCACCGCATCGAGGTCGGCCGTCACCTCGGTCACGATCGCCGCGTCGTCCCCGCCGGCGGGGCTGGTGGTCCACACCACCGTCGTCACCACGCACGCCCCGCGTCCGTCCAGCGGCGCGCACGACACCAGGCGACGATGCTCCGCAGCCCCGGACTTGACGACGCTGTGCACGTTGAACGGCAGGTCGACGGTCACCTCGCTGGACGGGCCGGAGGGGGAGTGGTCTCCGGCAAGAATCGCGTCGACGATGTGGATCGGGTTGGACCGCCACACCGACTGCGCGGTGTGAATCCTGCGGTAGCCCTCGTCGCCATCCCACGGGAGGTCGACGACGGGCGCATCGGGCTCGCCGATGGACATCCAGATCAGCCCGTAGCGCTCAGTGGTCGGGTAGGTCTTGAGATGTGCGTTGTCCGTGATGGGAAGCCCGGAGGGCTTGAAAACACAGCGTCCTTGGTCGCCGAAGGTCCAACCGTGTTTGGGGCACGCCAGGCGACCGTGGTCCACGGTGCCCTTGCTCAGTGCCCGCTTGCTGTGCGTACACCGATCGGGAGCGGCGACGACCGCGCCACTGGGGCTGCGCCACAGGACCAGGTCGTTGCCCAACAGCCGCACCGCGAGGGGGGAGTCTTGTACATCCGCCGAACACGCCACGGCCAGCCACTGGCGACTCAGCGGACCGGCTGCGGTGAATGACATCAACGGGGTGCTCATCGGACGTAGGACCTTTCTTGGGTGATGGGCGAACGGTGCGCGCGTCAGCGTCGCTGCCGGTTCACCGACGCGGCAGGAGCCGCCGCGGGGATCGGGCAATCACAATGGGGGCGGGGGATGTCAGAAGACGGACTCCATGATTCCGGCGTGGCCCCATTCGCCCATGCCGCTGCCGCCGCCGACGCTGTAGTGCTCGATGGCGAAGTTGTCGGGGTCGATGGTGCGGGCTCCCCAGCCGAGTTCGAACTGCCAGCCCGACGGGTTGCGGGTGTAGAAGGAGAAGGCCCGGTCGTTGTTGTGCCGGCCGAGCTGGACGGTGACGTCGCCCTGCGAGTTGCAGATGTCGAACGCCGAGCCGACATCGTCGATGCTGTTGTGTTCGAGCATCACGTGATAGGTGCGGCGTTTCGGTTGCGGGTTGCCGAAGAACGCGAACGAATGGTGCCGCGGGTTGCAGTACATGAACGCGGCGATCTTGCCGAAGCCGGGGTGGTTCGGCGAATCCGAGGTGGCAAGGCCGATGGTTTCGCAGTAGAAGTCCTCGGCGGCTTGGACATCGGGGACGTAGGTCACGAAGTGGCCGAGCCCCTGAGAGCCCGTCACGTAACCCGAGATCGGCCGGGACGGACGGTAGGAGGGCTGGTAGGTCAGCTGCGGGCCGTAGGACACCTCCATGCGGATACCGGAGTGGGGATCGGTGAAGTGCACGAAGCCGAGCACGCGTCGCACCTCCGCCTCTTCCGGCTTGCCCGCGATGACACTGACTCCGGCGGCCTCGAGTTGGCCGGCGATCGCATCCATGGCCGCGGCGTTGCGAACCTGCCAGCCGACGTAGGACACGTCTTCGGGCTCGTCGTCGGCCGGATGGACGATGAAGCGGTGGTGGCGCTCGTCCATGCGCAGATACAGGTTGCTGCTGTCGCTGTCGGCGCTGACTTCGTGTCCGAGCACCTCCTGCGCATACTTCGACCAGGCATCGAGGTCTTTTGCGCTGATCCCGAGGTATGCCAACTCGTCGACCTTTTGCACAGCGTGCTCCTTCCTGCGGACGCAGAGTGCGGGTTGGTGCGGCTGACTCGATTCCAACTCGATTCCAAGGGAAGCCGCTTCCGGTAATTTAGTATATATAATATAGTATGGCAACGGGCAAGGCCAGCCTCCGCGGGTGGTCTCGCGCAAGCGAACGAACCTCGTCAAAGGAGTGAACGATGGCGTCTGGAGCTGCGGATACCGATATGTCGTGGGCATCGGCGATCGCGGAGTCCTTCGAACCGTATCCATTCGTGCAGTTCCATCGCGAGCAGTTGCCCGCGCTTGTGGAGCAACGGGGGCAACTGGTCGCTGCCGATCTGGCCGGCGTGCCGCCCCTGGCGTTTCGCTGCGATGGGACCACGTTCACCTGGGTGCCCTCCGAGCGGGGTGTCGAGGTGCGGGAGGGCGATGCCGGCGCCGCGACCCTGGTGGAGCTCTCCGAGCTGACGTTCTCGGCCTTCCTTCATGAGCTTCTGACCGTGCGGGGCGCCACGGCCACCGGGAGGGCGACGCTCGTACGCGGTGATGTCGCCGGCTGGCAGCGCTGGGAGCCGGCAATCCGCTCCCTGTGTTCGGGCCAGGAAATCTATGGTCCGGCGGTGTGGCAGACGCTCGTGGACCGCAAGGGCGAGCCCCTGGACCTTCGTCGCGGCTTCTCGATCGACGACGACCTGGACGAGATGCGGCACTTCTTCGGGCGCACCGGCTATCTGCACGTGAAAGGGGTGTTCACCCCCGAGGACGTCGAACGCTACGGCGCCGAGATCGAATCCGCGCGGCGCAGCATCACGCCGGATGACCCGACATCGTGGTGGTCGGTGAACGCCGAGGGCGACAACGTCGTGACCCGGATCAACTACCTCTCTGAGCACTCCGCGGTGCTGGCGGAGCTGGCACATGATCCACGCCTGCAGCGCTGTGCCGACATCGCCGGCCCCGACCTGCGGGTCTGCAATGACCGTCTCGACGGGCCCATGGTGTTCATCAAGAACTCCCGTGTCATCAAGGGCAATGGCGATCTCGGCTGGCACATCGATCCCGCGCTCGGCGGGGGGCCGGTGATCTGCCCCTTCATCCAGGTGGGCATTCAGCTCGATCGCGCCGATGCGGCCAACGGGCAGCTGCTCGTCCTGGCCGGTTCGCACCGCTACGCCAAGCACGACCTGGGGTGGGGTGAGGGGGCCGACCTGCCGGTGGTTGCCCTGGAGACCGAGCCGGGGGACGTCACCATCCACGATGCCTACGCCCTGCACACCACGCCTCCGCCGACGGGCGATCACGCCGGGCGGCGGGTTCTCTACTACAAGTTCGCCGAGCAGAAGACGTTCGACTGGATCCCTGCCGGCTACCACTACAACGACGGGCTGTTCCGGACCGGGGCCCACTACCAGGCGGCCACCGACGCCTACACTCCGGCGGTCGCGTCGAACTGACCACTGCCGGCGGTGATGGGCGACGGAGATCCGGAGGCCGGTTGCCGGCCAGGGGACTAGTACATATATAATTTACTAGATTCGAGTACTCCTGTGGGTCGTCGCGTATGTGGGGTGCCGCCGCAGCGGGACCGCACAAGGAAGGACTGTGAATGCACGACCACGAATGCGATGTCGCCGTCGTCGGCGGAGGCCTCGCCGGGTCTGCGGCAGCTCTCGCGTTCGCCCGGCAGGGGTGCTCGGTGCGTCTGTTCGAACGCCGCGACATGGCCCGCGATCCGAATCGCGGCGACATCCTGCATGCGCCCACCGTCAGCGTGCTGCGCGACCTGGACATCCTCGACCTCCTCCAGGACCGCGGCGCGGGCAGGCTGCACGGCCTCAACTTCGAGGACTATGCGACGGGATTCATCGCCAGTTCGGAGATTCGCGAGTCCTGGCTGCTCAACCACGCCGAGATGGAGGCGGTCTTCCTGGAGGCGGCCGAAAAGGCCGGCGTAGTCGTCCAGCCCGACCGGGTGCGCTCGCTGGAGCGCGACGAGGGCCCGGGCGGCGGTTGGCTCCTTGCCACCAACAACGGCGTGACGAGTGCTCGCCTGGCGGTGGGCGCCGACGGCGCGGATTCGCTCACTCGGAAGACACTGGACATACCGCTTGCCGACCTGCACGAGTACGACAACTGGATCGTCGTGCTGCACAGCCCCACCCCGTCGTGGCTGAAGCAGGACTACGGGTGGACCCTCCTGCACCCCGCGGGGACCGTGTGGCTGCTGCCCACCACGCCCGTCGGGCGCCACCGGGTCGTGCTCACCGTGCACCGGGACGAAGCCCGGGAGTGGATGGGGTTGAGCGAAGCCGAACTTGGTGAGCGGCTCGTGCAGCGCCATGCCGCGCTGAGCGAGCTGGAGCTCAACAAGCGGGGCGGCTCGCACGTCTACCGCATCAAACGCCAGCACGCGGCCAGCTACTCGGGGCCGCGGATCGCCCTCACCGGTGACGCCGTGCACACCACCCATCCTGCCGGCGGCCAGGGGCTCAACATCGCCATCCAGGACTCGGCGAAGCTCGCCGAGCTGGTCGGGCCGGTGGTGCTCGACGCGGGGTCATCCGAGCAGGCGTTCACCGACGCTCTCGCCGAGTACGAGGCGATCCGGCGACCGATCAACACCGCCACGCTGCAGGTGGCCCACGTGTGCTCGCTGATCGCCGGCCCCGGCCAGCGGGAGTACGAGCAGGCCGTCGAGTTCTACGGCAAGGCGGCCTCCGACCCGGAGTGGGTGTGGCAGTACATGGCCGAGTTCGGCGGCCGGGTGAGCTGATGCACTCCGATTTCCCGTTCCCGGACAACGGCATTCGCCGAATCGCGACACTCCGGCGTTCCTGCCGGCGCTGAGAACGACCCCACTATCACTGTTCCACTGACATAAGGAGAACCGATGCTGACCGCGCAGGACTTCAAGGGTGTGTACGGGATTCTGCCCACACCGGCCAAGGAGGGAGCGGACCGCTGGGATGCCACCAATACCGTCGACCTCGACGAAACCGCGCGGCTGACAGAGAAGCTGATCGCCGACGGGTGCAGCGGGCTGCTGGCGCTCGGCACGACGGGGGAGTGCGCGACGCTCACCCCCGACGAGTTCGAGGCCTTCGCCGACTGTTTCCTGTCCACCGTCGACAAGAGGGTGCCCGCCTTTGTCGGCGCCACGACGCTGGGCACCCATGAGACGGTGCAGCGGATGAAGTTCCTCCAGGATCGTGGTGCCGACGGCACGATGCTGGGCCTTCCCATGTGGCAACCGTGCAGCGAGGAGCAGGCGGTCAAGTTCTACGCGTCGATATCCGAGGCGTTCCCGGACATGGCGATCATGGTCTACGCGAACGAGCAGGCGTTCCGCTTCCTGTTCCCGCCGTCATTCTGGGCCGCGGTCGCCGAGGCGGCGCCCACGGTCACCAGTGCGAAGGTGGGCAGTCCGGCCACCTACCTGGAGCGGCTGGAGGCCTCGAAAGGCAAGATCAACTTCCTGCCGATCGACATGCTGGCGATCGCGTTCGCCCAGCAGTCGCCGGACACGATGACGGCCATGTGGGCCACCGCGGCGTGCATGGGACCGCAACCGTGCCTGGCGCTGATGGAGGCGATCGAGGCCAAGGACTTCGATCGTGCCCTCGCGATTTCCCAGGACCTGATGTGGGCCAACGAGACGTTCATCCCGGACAACTCGTTCGACGAGTTCAACAAATACAACTTGCAGCTGGAGAAGATCCGGTTCAACGAGGCCGGGTACTGCAAGGCCGGTCCGATCCGTCCGCCCTATGACGTCATCCCGCAGGAGTATGTGGAAAATGCCCGCGAGGTCGGGCGCCGTTGGCTCGACCTGGTGAAGAAGTACTCGCCGGACGCAACCTGAGTCCGAAATCCGACAACCACTAGGAGCGCACCCTTGAGCACCACCCCTGAGATACCGAAACTTCCCGACGACGAGAAGTTCGTCATCGACTTCCTGGGCAAGATCACCGCGGAGGACCTGGGGAGTCTGGTCTTTCCGCTGTCGAAGTTCCAGCAGTTCGACGACAAGCTGCCGACCGTCGTCCCCAGCTACGTCGGGCAGATCAGTGTCGTGGTGTGGAATCTGGGGCCGGGGCAGGAAAACGACTATCACCTGCATCCGAACAGCGAGCACCTGCACATCGTCATCGAGGGTGAGTGCGAGTACACGCTCGGCGACCGCCCCCCGGCGGTCGTGCGTACCGGGGAGGCCGTCATGGTCCCCGCCGGTGTGCCGCACGGGATCCGCAACACCGGTGACAAGCGCGCATCCTATGTGGCCATCACCAGCCCGGGACCGTACGAGAAGGTCCGGGTGGAACGGCCGGAGGCAGCCGGGGCGTGAGCGTTCCCCCGGCTGCTCAACCGGTTTAGCGCGAATCCGGGCGGGGCAGGGCGTGATCCCTTCCCAGCTCGGATTCCAGCATCTCGATGCATTCCTGCCAGGTGGCGACGATCCCGACATCGGCGTGCTCCCACACGGGAGCCCCGGGGTCGGGATTGATCGCCAGCACCATTCCGGCCGAGCGAACCCCGGCCATGTGGTTGAACTTGCCGCTGGTCCCGATCGCCACGTAGAGGCGCGGCGCGATGGACCGGCCGGTGATCCCGATCTGACTCGAGTGCGGCATCCAACCCTGATCGGTGAGCTTGCGGGTGCAGCCGACCTCGGCGTCCAGTAACTCACGCAGCCCAGCCAGGCGCGGGAGGTCCTCCCGCGCGACTCCGCCGCCGATGCCGATCACCGCATCGGCTTCGCCCAGGCGCTCGAGATCGTCGTCCTGGCGCCGTAGCCGCACCGTCACCCGTCCACGCGTGGTGGCTCCGATCGAGGCGAGCTCGGCCACCTGGGCGCGAGGCCGCGGTCGCGGCAGCACGCCAGCGCGCACGGTGGCCATCTGCACCGGTGACGTCGCGGAGATCGCCGCGACGAGCAGACCTCCGAATGCGGGCTTCCAGGCGATCAAGCGCGCATCGGCGACCTCCAGATCGACGGCGTCGCCGGTGAGGCCGGCGCCGACCGCCGCGGCGATCCGGGCTGCGATCTCGCGCCCGGAGGCCGTCGAACCGGCCAGGATCGCCCAGGGTTGTTCGGCGCGCGCCCATCGGGCCACGGCGGCGGCGATGTCCTCCTCGACCGCCGCTCCGGTGATGGACACCAGCCGGTCGGCTCCCCACGAGCCCGCCGTGGCGGCGCTGAGCGCATGGGGTGCCAGTAGGGCCGTGGAGCCGGACAATGACGCCGCCAGATGCGCGGCCGCACCGCACAGTTCTCGTGCCAGCGCGTCATGGCCCGGTTCGGCGAGCACGGCGATCACCGGGCCCGGCCCGCCGGTGGCCTCGAGGGCCGGCGGGTTCGTGGGCGGGGCGCCACCGAGGGCGCCTCGGTCGCGCAGCACCTGGACGGCCCGGTGAACCTGCACCGAGATCGGGGCATCGGGATGAAGCTCACGGGATCGTTGCACGGACAGTTGCCGGGTCTGGCCGACGGTCGTCAGGCTCGCCGCCGAGCCCCAGGGCCCGGGGCCCAGCTCGGCGGCACAACGGGTGCCGATCGCGGCGTTCGGTACGGCGGCGCGACCCTCCGGCGGCACCTTGGCGGGATCGCACAGGCGTTCCGCGCACGACAGTACGGCGGGTAGGCGCAGCTGGAGGTCGGTCCACCCGTCGTCGTGTTCGCAGCCCGCGGTCGCAACGTCGCCCTCGACGGCGAGGACCTTGACTCCCGCGGCGAACGGCAGGTCCAGCAGCTCGGCGAGCTGTGGCGGGACCTGCCCGGTGTCGGCGTCGAGAGAGTTTCTTCCGGTCAGGACGAGGTCGAAGGGCCCTTCCTGTTCGATCGCGGCGGCCAGTGCCCGTGCCGTGGCGATGGTGTCGCTGCCGGCGAACGCCGGATCGGTCAGCAGGAGGCCGCGGATGTCGACGCCGCGATCGAGCCCCCAGGCGATTGCTTCGCGCAGGACGTCCTCGGCGGCGGTGGGCCCGAGGGTGAAGACGACGACCGAGGATCCGTGCTCGGCGGCGGCGAGCTCGACCGCCTTACTCACGGCTCGGCGGCAATACGCACTCATCTCCGAGCCGGCGTCGTCCCGAACCAGCCGGCCCGCCGGGCCGAGTGTCATTTCCTCAAGTGCAGGGACCTGCTTGACGAGTACCGCGAACCGCACCCTGGACCTCGCTTCCTGCCCGCCCTCGTGGGGCAATACCGCCTACAACGTTGCATTCGGGACTATCGGATCTCCCCGCGGTGCCCCGCTGCGGGTGGTGCCGCGACCGCCAGGAGGCCCATCGAGCCGTAACCTCCCGCAACTCCGGAGCGCCTGCCTAGAGTTAACCGCTGGGCTCACAGCAAACACACAAGCCGGCCGCCCGGGGCGGGGATTCCACGGATCTGGTTCTGGACCCAGTGAGATCGGATATATAGTATCGAGTAGTTCGCTGGTGCCTGAGCACCGCCTGGCACGCCGGAAGGGGTCGAGAGTTGATCGCCACCGACGGCGTGTCGAAACCGTTGCGGGCCATCGGCGGTTTCTTCGCCATGGCACTGGACACACTGTTCCTGATGCCGCGGCGACCGTTCGCGTGGCGGGAGTTCCTGATCCAGACGTGGTTCGTGGCGCGAGTGTCGATTCTGCCGACCCTGATGCTGTCCATCCCGTTCACGGTGCTGACGGTGTTCACGTTGAACATCCTGCTGGTCGAGTTCGGTGCGGGCGACTTCTCGGGAACCGGCGCGGCACTGGGCGCGGTCACCCAGATCGGTCCCGTGGTAACGGTGTTGGTGGTCGCTGGGGCGGGCGCCACGGCCATGTGCGCGGATCTCGGGGCGCGCACCATCCGCGAAGAACTCGACGCCCTGCGCGTGATGGGAATCAATCCGATCCAGGCCCTGGTGGTGCCCAGGGTGTTGGCCGCGACCTTGGTGGCGCTGGCGTTGTCCTCCCTGGTGACGGTCGTCGGCCTGACCGGAAGCTTCTTCTTCGCGGTGTTCATCCAGCACATCACACCCGGGGCGTTCGCGGCCAGCCTGACACTGCTCGTCGGCCTTCCCGAAGTGATCATCGCGTTGATCAAGGCCGGCTTGTTCGGTCTGGCCGCCAGCCTGATCGCCTGCTACAAGGGCACATCGGTGGGCGGGGGTCCAGCCGGAGTCGGCAACGCCGTCAACGAGACGGTCGTCTACGCGTTCGTGGCGCTGTTCTTGATCAACGTGGTCGCCACCGCCGTCGGTGTCAAGGCGACGACGTGAGTCACGCCGCACTACCCAGCACCCAGCACCCCCGGTCCCAGCGTGCGGTGAAGTGGTTCGTCAACGAGTGGAACCGGATCGGGAAACAAACGCAGTTCTACGGTGACACCCTCGGCTCATCCGGGGCCGCCCTGGCGCACTACCGCGGCGAGGTGACCCGGCTGATCGCGCAGATGGGCCTGGGCACCGGAGCGCTGGCGGTCATCGGTGGCACGGTGGCCATCGTGGGTTTCCTGACCCTGTCGTCCGGTGCGGTGATCGCGGTTCAGGGCTACAACTCCATGGCCGGTATCGGGGTGGAGGCCCTGACCGGTTTCATCTCCGCCTACGTCAACGTCCGTCTTATCGCGCCGCTGGTCGCCGGCATCGGCCTGGCCGCCACCATCGGGGCCGGCGCGACCGCGCAACTCGGAGCCATGCGCATCAACGAGGAGATCGACGCACTCGAGGTGATGGGCATCCGATCGGTTCCCTACCTGGTGTCGACGCGGGTGATCGCCGGGGTGATCGTGGTGATCCCGCTGTACTGCGTCGCGGTGTTGATGTCGTTTTTCGCCACCCGGTTCTTCACCACCACCGTCTACGGCCAGTCAGTCGGCGTCTACGACCACTACTTCACCACCTTTCTGAACCCGACGGACCTGGTCTGGTCCTTCTTCGAGGCGGTCGTCATCGCCACGGTCGTCATGCTCGTGCACACCTTCCACGGGTACAACGCCTCCGGCGGGCCGGCCGGTGTCGGGGAGGCCGTCGGCCGGGCCGTGCGCACCTCGCTGGTCGCGGCGGTGTTGGTGACCCTGTTCGTCTCGCTGGCCATCTACGGCCAGTCCGGCAACTTGAACTTCTCCGGGTAGCGCGATGGCGGGCAGGAGAGGTGAGAGCCGATTTCGTCAACCGGCGTGGTGGACGTTCTTTCTGATCGTCGGACTGGTCACGTTCGTCGGGGTCTGTTCGGCGCTGTTCAGCGGAGCGTTCGTGCCCTACGTCCCGGTCACGCTGACCTCGGACCGCTCGGGTCTGGTCATGGAGTCCGGGGCCAAGGTCAAGCTGCGCGGGGTGCAGGTCGGCCGGGTCGGATCGATTGCCGGTGGGAGCGAACCGGTGAGTCTGAAGCTGGAGATCGATCCCGATCAGATCAAGTACATCCCGGCCAACGTGCAGGCACAGATCAAGGCCAGCACGGCATTCGGAGCGAAGTACGTCGATCTCAGCTACCCGGAGCATCCCAGCCCCGCCCGGTTGGCCGCCGGGGCGGTGCTGCGCTCACGCAACGTGAGCACCGAGGTGAACACGGTGTTCGAGAATCTCGTCGATGTGCTGCACCAGATCGACCCCGCCAAGTTGAGCGCGGTGCTGGGCGCGATCGCCGAGGGGGTGCGCGGTCAGGGCGAGCGGATCGGCGAGGCGACCACCGACGCCAACCAGGTGCTGCTGGCCACCAACCCCCGGATGAAGACGGTGCAGCAGGACCTGCGCTCGTTCAAGGGGTTCGACGACACCTACAGCGCAGCTGCCCAACACATTCTGGCCACGCTGAAATCGGTGAGCACCACCAGCGCCACCATCACCGACCACTCCTCGGCGCTGGATGCGTTGCTGCTCAACACCGCCGGGTTCTCCCGCGCCGGTATCGACCTCGTGGGTCCCAACCAGAGCAACCTGATCCGCTCGATCAACCTCCTCGAGCCGACGACCAATCTGCTGATGAAGTACAACCCGGAGTACACCTGCCTGCTGGTCGGCGGAAAGGCGTTCCTGGACAACGGCGGCTACGAAGCGACCGGGGGCAAGAACGGCTATTCGACCATCCTGGACGCGGGCGTCCTGTGGGGCAACGACCGGTACCGGTATCCGGAGCACCTGCCGATCGTCGAGGCCAAGGGGGGGCCTGGCGGAAAACCCAGCTGTGGGGCGCTGCCGGACGTCAGCAAGAACTACCCACTGCGGTATCTCGTGACCAACACCGGCTGGGGCACCGGCCTCGATGTGCGGCCCAACCCCGGAATCGGCAACCCCTGGTGGGCCGACTACTTCCCGGTCACCAGGGCGGTGCCGGAACCACCGAGCACCCGCGGTATCGGGGCACCGGCCATCGGCCCGGTTCCCTACCCGGGGGCGCCTCCCTACGGCGCGCCGCTGTACGGGCCGGACGGGACACCGCTGTATCCAGGGGTGCCGCCGCCCCCGCCGCCGGGGCCCGCGCCGCCGCCAGCACCGTAGACCGCCGATCGTCGAGGAACCAGAAGCCGTGAAGGACAACACATGGGGTGTCGTGTGGCGCCTCGCCATATTCATGACTGTGTCCGCGCTCGGTGCTTTCGCGCTCCTGGCCGTCTTCGCGCAACTGCGTTTCCAGCCGGTGAAGACCTACAAAGCTGATTTCGCGACGGTGTCAGGCCTGGAGAGCGGCAATTTCGTTCGCATCGCCGGCGTCGAGGTCGGCAAGGTCGAACACATCTCGATCAGGCCCGACAACGTCGCGGTCGTCGAATTCTCGGCCGACGACTCGGTGGTCCTCACGAAGGGCACCAGGGCGGCGGTCCGCTACGAGGACTTGATCGGTGGTCGCTACCTGGCCCTGGAGGAAGGCGCCGGTGGTGTGGACAGGCTCCGGCCCGGACAGACCATCCCGTTGTCGCACACCGAGCCGGCGCTGGATCTCGACACCCTGATCGGCGGCTTCCGGCCGCTGTTCCGAGCCCTGGACCCCGACCAGGTCAACGCGTTGAGTGCGCAGTTGATCGACGCCTTCCAGGGCCAGGGAGCAACGATCGGCTCGGTTCTCACCCAGGTCTCTGCACTGACCAACACACTGGCCGACCGCGACCGCTTGATCGGACAGGTCATCACCAATCTGAATGTGGTGCTGGGTTCCCTTGCCGGCCAGAGCACACAGTTCGGCAAGGGGGTCGGCGCACTGTCGGATCTGGTGAAGGCGCTCGCCGCCCGCAAGACCGACGTCAGCAATGCCGTGGCGTACGGCAACGAGGCGGCCGGGACGTTCGCCGACCTGCTGTCACAGTCCCGGCCACCGCTGCAGAAGGCGATCCACGAGACGGATCGGGCTGCCGGCATCGCCGTCGCCGACCGCGACTACCTCAATCATCTGCTCGACGGCCTTCCCGAGAAGTACCGGATCCTGGGCCGGCAGGGCATCTATGGCGACTTCTTCAGCTTCTACCTCTGTGACGTTGTGCTCAAGCTCAACGGAAAGGGAGGTCAGCCCGTCTTCGTGAAGGTCGCCGGCCAGCCGACCGGGCGGTGCACACCCAAATGAAACCATTCGCGGAACGCAATCCGCTCATCATCGGTGCGGTCGGTGTCGGGCTGGTCGCCGGGCTCGTGGTGGGGGCGCTGCAGTACGACAAACTGCCGTTCTTCAGCAACGCCAGTGACTATGAGGCGTACTTCGCCGAGGCCGGGGGATTGCGCGTCGGGGATGCGGTGCAGGTCTCGGGGTTACGGGTGGGACAGGTCTCGAGTGTGGACCTCGACGGCAACAAGGTGCTGGTCACCTTCGACGTGGCCAAGGACATCGCGCTGGGGCAGCGGACCGAGGCGGCGATCAAGACCAAGAGCGTGCTCGGGTCCAAAGTCCTCGAGGTCACCCCGCGCGGTGACGGCGGGCTCGACGGACCGATTCCGCTCGACCGCACCACCTCGCCGTATCAACTACCCGACGCGCTAGGGGATTTGACCACCGTGATCAGCGGTCTGGACACCGCCAAGCTGTCCGATGCCCTGGAAACCCTGGCACAGACCTTCCAGGACACCCCCCCGCAATTGAAGGCGGCGATGCGGGGGGTGGCCCGGTTCTCCCAGACGCTCGACGAGCGGGACGGCGCGCTGCGCGATCTGCTGGCCAACGCGAACAAGGTGACCGGGGTGCTCTCCGAGCGGGCCGACCAGGTGGTCGGCTTGATCACCGACTCCAATGCGCTGCTGGCCCAGCTGCGGACCGAAAGCGCTGCGCTCGACCGACTCTCCGGGAACGTCTCGGCCCTGTCGAAGCAGCTGTCGGGGTTCGTCGCCGACAACCGCACCGAACTGCGCCCGGCCCTGGACAAGCTCAACGGCGTGCTGACCATCCTCGACGACCACAAGAAGCAGATCCAGCAAGTCCTCAAAGCGGTTCCCAAATACATGATGGCGCTGGGTGGAACGGTGGCATCCGGACCCTTCTTCAAGGCCTACATCGCCAATCTGCTGCCGGGCCAGTTCATCCAGCCGTTCGTCGACGCGGCGTTCTCCGACCTCGGGCTGGATCCCAACGTGATACTGCCGTCCGAGCGAACCGACCCGCAGACCGGGCAGCCGGGCACCCCGGCGCTGCCCGTCCCCTATCCGCGGACCGGGCAGGGGGGCGAGCCGAATCTGAATCTGCCCGACGCCATCACCGGCAAGCCCGGCGATCCCCGCTATCCCTACCGCCAGCCGCTGCCGGCCCCGCCGCCCGGCGGGCCGCCGCCGGGGCCGCCGGCCGGGTACAC
>Ga0210086_1000166_pt1 | contig 41666 bp, 38 predicted proteins | sample China_Galinas_PW_3_FD_184867 | JGI IMG/M metagenome (GOLD analysis project Ga0210086, IMG submission 184867) | Wetland microbial communities from San Francisco Bay, California, USA, that impact long-term carbon sequestration - China_Galinas_PWB_D2... | ecosystem: Environmental > Aquatic > Marine...
TGGTCAGCAGCCATCGGGACCCCCGACGTACCCGCCCGGTGCACCGGCCGGAACACCGCCCGGCTACCCCCCGCCGGGATACCAAGCTTCGGGATACCCGCCACCGGGGTACCAAGCTCCCGGCTACCCGCCACCGGGGTACCAAGCTCCCGGCTACCCGCCGCCCGGGTACCCACCGCCCGGTTACCCACCGCCCGGGTACCCACCGCCGGGCTACCCACCGCCCGGGTACGGCCGAGTCCCCCCACCAATGGCGTTCAAGCCCGGCGTTATCCCGCTGCGTCCGCTATCTCTCAGCGACATCTTCAACGGAGCGGTCGGCTACATCCGTGCCAACCCCAAGGCGACCCTGGGACTGACCACCATCGTCGTGGTGATCACCGAGATCCTGGGGCTGCTCCTCGAGATCGGACCGCTGTCGGCCACCGACAGACTCGGCGCCGGCACCGGCGAGGAGATGTCCACGTCGGTGATCGTGGAATCCGTGGCGTCGAGCCTGGCCGGTGCGCTGGCCACCGCGCTGGCGGTGATCCTGCTGTCCGGGATGTTGACCGTCGTGGTCGGCCGCGCAGTCTTCGGCTCGCCCATCACCATCGGCGAGGCGTGGCAGAAGGTCCGTGGCCGGTTGCTTGCGCTGATCGGGCTCAGCGCACTGGAACTCGTCGCCGCACTGCTGCTGGCCGGTGTCGTGGTGCTGATCATCGTGGGCATCGCCGTCGGGGTCAACGGTGCGGTGGCACTGGTGGTCGGCATTCCGCTGGTGCTCGCGTTGGTCGCCGCGGTGGCGTACTTGTTCACGGTCCTGGCGTTCGCGCCGGTGGCGATCGTGCTCGAGCGCAAACCGGTGATGGCCTCCATCAGCCGGTCATTCGCCCTGGTGCGCAATCACTTCTGGCGCGTACTGGGTATCCGCCTGCTGGCGTCCCTCGTCGCCTCCGTCGTCGCCGCCGCAGTGTCGGTGCCGTTCGCCATCGCCGGCCAGGTCGTGCTGTTCGACGCACAAACCGGGGGCCCGTTCTTCATCGCGACGGTTCTGGCGGCCATCGGCCGTGCGATCGGCCAGATCCTCACCGCACCGTTCACCGCTGGTGTCGTCGTCCTGCTCTACACCGACGTCCGGATTCGCGCAGAGGCATTCGATCTCGTGCTGGCCACCGGCGCCGCAGGCGGGCCGGGTGCCACCGAGACGAGCGACAACCTGTGGCTCACCCCGTCGCGGTGAGGTGAATCGTCATGCCCATCGTCGACATCGACCGCGAAGCCGCCCATGAAGCCGCCCAGCGTGAGCTCAGCAAGCCCATCTACCCCAGGGAATCGTTGCCCCAACGGCTGAGCGAGTGGCTGGACGACGTCCTCTACCGGCTCATGCTCAAGGGCTCCTCGATCCCCGGCGGCTGGCTGACGATCGCAGTGCTGGCGATTCTGGTGCTGGTCGCCTTCGTCGTGGCAGTGCGCATTGCGCGGCGCACCATGCGAACGAATCGCAACGCCGACCACGCCCTGTTCGGGACGCGCGAGCTCAGCGCTGCCGAACACCGAGCCACCGCGCAGCACCATGCGGCTGAAGGAAATTGGGCGGCCGCCATCCGTCATCGGCTCCGGGCGGTGGCTCGTCACCTCGAACAAACCGGACTGCTGAACCCGGTGCCCGGTCGCACCGCCAACGAGCTGGCCCACGACGCCGCCGAGCTGCTGCCCGCGTTCGCCGCCGACCTCGCCCGGGCGGCGACCGCGTTCAACGACGTCACCTACGGTGAACGTCCCGGCACCGAAGCGAACTACCGCATGGTCGCCGACCTCGACGACCGCCTGCGCCACCACTGGGCACCTGCGGCCACCGCAAGGGCCGATCTCGCGACCACCGACACCTGGGCTCCGCTGCGGTGACGGCGCCGACCGTCGGGCAACGCTGGCGCACCGGGCGATGGATCGCGCTGGGGCTCATCGCAATCACGGCCGTCACCGCCGTCAGCGTGTATCTGACCGCGCCGAGGCCGGGCGGAAGGATGGATCCCGCCTCGACGGCCCCGAGCGGTGCGCACGCCCTGGTCACACTGTTGAGGCACCGCGGTGTCGAGGTCGTCGTCGCCGACACGGTCGCCGACGTGGAACGCGCAGCGCGCCCGGGCACGCTGCTGCTGGCCTCCGAGACCTACTACGTCCGTGGCCAAGACCTGTTGTCGAGGCTGGCCGCCGTGCCCGGTGACCGGCTGCTCCTGGAACCCACCGCGCGAGCCCGCGCGGCGCTGGCACCCGGCATCCGGATCGGCGGGGCCGAGACGTTGAGCGGTGAACCCGATTGCGACCTGCGTGAAGCCAATCAGGCCGGCCCGGTGCAACTGGGCCCCAGCGACACCTACGACAAGGTCGGCGACATCGAGCTGACCCGCTGCTACGGCGGGTCCCTGGTGCGCTACCGGGCCGACGGCCGCACGATCACCATCGTGGGCAGCGCCGATTTCATGACCAATGGATCGTTGCTCAAACAGGGCAACGCCGCGCTGGCGATGAACCTCGCCGGACAGCGCCCGCGGCTCGTCTGGTACGCGCCGCAGCAGGCCGAAGGCCAGGGGACAGCCGGCTCGACGATCACCGACCTGATCCCGGATTCGGTGGCCTGGATCGTCTGGCAGCTGTGCCTGGTGGTGGTCTTGGTCGCGATCTGGCAGGGCCGCCGACTCGGCCCGCTGGTCGCCGAGAAATTGCCTGTCGTGGTGCGCGCATCGGAGACCGTGGAGGGCCGCGCCCGGCTCTACCGGTCCCAGCGCGCCCGGGGTCAGGCAGCCGAGGCGTTGCGCACCGCTACCCTGCAACGGCTGACGCCGCGACTGGGCCTGGGCCCCAACGCCTCACCGGCCGCGGTGGTCGCCGCGGTGGCCCAGCGATATGCCGGCGACGGGTCGGCCGTTCACCACACCCTGTTCGGCCCACCACCGGCGACCGACTCCGACCTGCTCCATCTCGCCCAAGCGCTCGACGACATCGAAAGGCAGGTCACACGGTCGTGACTCATTCCGCCGCACCCACTTCCCCGATCGCACAGCATGACGCCGCACGCAATGCACTGCTGGCGCTTCGCGCGGAAATCGCCAAGGCCGTCGTCGGCCAGGATGCCGTGGTCAGTGGACTGGTGATCGCGCTGCTGTGCCGCGGACACGTACTGCTGGAAGGTGTTCCCGGGGTGGCCAAGACGCTGCTGGTGCGCGCGCTGGCCGCCGCCCTGCAACTGGACTTCAAGCGCGTGCAGTTCACTCCCGACCTGATGCCCGGCGACGTCACCGGATCCCTGGTGTATGACGCCCGCACAGCGGCGTTCGTGTTCCGGGAGGGTCCGGTGTTCACCAACCTGATGCTGGCCGACGAGATCAACCGCACCCCGCCGAAGACTCAGGCCGCTCTGCTGGAGGCCATGGAAGAACGCCAGGTCACTGTCGACGGTGAACCGAAGACGTTGCCGGATCCGTTCATCGTCGCAGCAACGCAGAACCCCATCGAGTACGAGGGCACCTATCAGCTGCCCGAGGCTCAACTGGATCGTTTCCTGCTGAAATTGAATGTTCCTCTGCCGCCGCGTGATCAAGAGATCGCGATCCTGGGCCGGCACGCCCAGGGCTTCGATCCGCGCAACCTGACCGCGATCCGGCCGGTCGCCGGACCGGCGGAGTTGGCAGCGGGGCGCGACGCGGTGCGTCAGGTGCTGGTCGCCGACGAAGTGCTCGGCTACATCGTCGATATCGTCGGCGCGACAAGGATTTCGCCGTCGCTGCAGCTCGGGGTTTCCCCACGTGGCGCAACGGCGCTGCTGGCCACGGCACGGTCGTGGGCCTGGTTGTCGGGCCGCGCCTACGTCACACCCGACGACGTCAAGGCCATGGCACGGCCGACGTTGCGGCACCGGGTGTCGCTTCGCCCCGAGGCCGAGCTCGAGGGAGCCACGCCGGACGGGGTGCTGGAGGGCATCCTGGCCGCCGTACCGGTGCCCCGCTAGTGGTCCTCACCGGCCGCACCGGAGCAGTCGCATTGATCGGCGTGCTGCCGGTCGCGGTGTCCCCCTGGCCGGCAATGACTTTCGCTGTACTACTGGCGGCCCTGGCTGCCGCGGTGGCGGTCGATACCGCGCTCGCGGGTAGCCCTCGCACGCTGCGATTCACCCGCTCGGGCGACACCTCGGCACGGCTGGGCCAACCTGCCGATGCGACCCTGCGGGTGCACAACGACGGCTCGCGCAGGTTTCGCGGTGCGCTCCGTGATGCCTGGGCGCCCAGCGCCTGCCCCGAGCCGCGCCGCCTCATCGTCGACATCGGCGCGGGCGAATCCGACACGGTGACGACCCGTCTGGGCCCGCTGCGCCGCGGTGACCAGCGGTCCGCGGTGGTGACCGCACGCTCGATCGGCCCGCTGGGGCTGGCGGGCCGCCAGCGCTCGCACGGGGTGCCCGGCCAGATCCGTATCCTGCCGCCGTTCCTGTCGCGCAAGCACCTACCGTCGCGGCTGGCCAAACTCCGCGAGATCGACGGGCTGCTGCCGGTGCTGATCCGCGGGCATGGCACCGAGTTCGACTCCCTGCGGGAATACGTCGTCGGCGACGACGTCCGCTCGATCGACTGGCGGGCCACCGCGCGGCGGGCCGACGTCGTCGTGCGCACCTGGCGGCCGGAACGCGATCGGCGGGTGGTCATCGTGCTCGACACCGGCCGGACATCGGCCGGTCGCGTCGGGGTGGATCCGACCTCCCGCGATCCCGGCGGGTGGCCGCGGCTGGACTGGTCGCTGGACGCCGCGCTGCTGCTGGCCGCGCTGGCCTCCCGGGCGGGCGACCACGTCGACTTCCTCGCCCACGACCGGGTGACCCGGGCGGCGGTGTTCGGCGCGTCACGCACCGAGCTGCTGGCGCAGCTGGTCGAGGCGATGGCCCCGCTCGAGCCCGCGTTGATCGAATCCGATGCAACGGCGACGGTGGCAGCCGTGCAACGGCGGGTCCGGCGCCGCGCGCTGGTGGTGCTGCTGACCGACCTCAATGCCTCAGCGCTCGAGGAGGGGCTGCTGCCGGTGTTGCCACAGCTGTCGGCCAAACATCAGGTGATCGTCGCCGCGGTGGCCGACCCTCGGGTGGACCAACTGGCGGAGGGCCGCGCCGACGCCGCCCAGGTGTACGACGCCGCGGCCGCCGAGCGGTCCCGCAACGACCGGCGTGCGATCGCATCACGGCTGCGGCACAGCGGCGTCGAAGTGGTCGACGCGCCACCGGAGGATCTCGCCCCGGCACTGGCCGATCGCTATCTGGCGATGAAGGCCACCGGCCGGCTGTAGTTACTTCCTCGCGTGAGTCCTCGCGTGAGTCCTCGCGTGAGCAGACACAAAATCGCATGAAATCGGCCCACCGTGTGCGACTCTGCGTCTGCTCGCCACAGCTCAGCTCGTCGGCACGATGTCCGGGGCGTCCTCGAGATCACCGGTCTCACCGGCGCGACTGGCTTTGCGCCCGAACCAGATGACGTAGGTCAGGAAGGCCACCTCGACTGTTGCACCGATGCCGATCCGCATGAAGGTCGGCAGCGGTGAGGGTGTCACCAGCGCCTCGATCAACCCTGCCACCAGCAACACACCGAACAGGCCGACCGCCACTGCGACAACGGCGCGGCCCTGTTCGGCAAGTGCTTGACCGCGGGGCCGGTCACCCGGCGAAATCACCGTCCAGCCCAAGCGCATGCCGACCGCCCCGGCGAGGAAGACCGCCGTCAGCTCCAGCAGGCCGTGCGGGGTGAGCAGGCCCAACAGGAGGTCGGCCTTTCCGGCGTGGGACATCAGCCCGGATATCGCTCCGAGGTTGGCCGCGTTCTGGAACAGCACCCAGGGTATGGGGATGCCCAGCAGGATCGAGAAGGCGATGCACTGCGCGGCCAGCCACGAGTTGTTGACCCATACCCGCAGCGCGAACGACCCCGCCGGGTTCTCGCTGTAATACGACGCGAAGTCGTGGTTGACGAGGTGCTCGATCTCCTCGGGAGTGCCCAACGCCGACTGCACCTCGTGGTTGCCGGCCACCCAGAACCCGATGATGACCACCACCCCGAAGAAGACCACGGCGACGGTCAGCCACCATCGCCAGGCCCGGTAGGCCGTCACGGGGAACGACACCGTCCAGAACCGGGCGAACTCACTCCACAGCGGCGCGCGCGCGCCGGTGACGGCCGCTCGGGCCCGGGCCACCAGTGTCGACAACCGTCCTGCGAGCACCGAATCCGTCGAGGCCGAGCGCACCATCGACAGATGAGTGGATACCCGCTGATACAGGTCGACCAGCTCGTCCACTTCGGCACCGGAGAGCCGGCGGCGCCGCTTGACCAGCTGATCAAGCCGCTTCCAGGTGTCCTGATGCGCCACGACGAAGGCATCGAGATCCACCTGTCAGATCCTAGTCGCGGCGACGATGCGCGCCCGCAGGGCGCGAAGAGAAGCCCGACCATCAGACCGAGTCGCGGCGACGATACGCGCCCGCAGAGCGCGAGGAGCCGGCCTAGCGGCCCGGTCCCCGCCTCGACCGCTCGGCACGTTCGCGGACTCCACATAGCTGACGACGCTGCATGAGCGCGTGGACCGGGACGCCGACAACGCGCGCCAGCCAATCCGGTAGGTCAAAGGTGCCTACGACGGGAAGCGTCATGTGGGCCTGTCCGAGGCGAGCACGGCTGAGCAGACGAGTTGCCGTACCGGTCGACACCAGCACCCACGCCCACGACGCCCGGTAGGCACCGGCGTCAGGAACACCGAGTACGAGGTACCGTGGCTCGTCGACCCTCACGACCACGAACGCATCGGTGGCACCCGGCAGCGCCAGCATCACGTCGCCGACTTCCACATGAACCAATGACCCAACGAGCTCCCGAGCACTCCCAACACCACCGTTGTCGAGCCAGTCGTAGCTGTACCAACCTGCCCGTCCCGCACCCATCTGGGTCAGCCACGGCCACACGTCTGCGGGGGCCGCCGCAATCGTGACCGCGTGCGTGAGCGACAACACCGGCCCGACCACCAACTCATCGCCCGGCAACGGCCTACGGCGTTCCCCTGGTTTGGGCGCCGTGGAGCAGGACTTGAACCTCATCACCCCCAGATAACCCCAGAGCGCCCGCAGCGCGCGAGGAGGAACCCGACCTTCAGACCGAGTCGCGGCGACGACGGGCGCACCGAAGGCGGCGCAGAGGAGCCGACGCGCCCTAGTACCGTTGGTCGTTATGGCTTCGGTGCCCGAGACGGTGGTGACCGGGGATGCGGTGGTCCTCGACATCCAGATCGCGCAACTGCCGGTGCGGGCAGTCGGCGCACTGATCGATGTCTGCGTCGTCGTCATCGGCTACATGGCCGCCACGATGCTGTGGGCGACCACCGTCAACCAACTCGATGATGCGCTCAGCGCGGCGATCCTCATCATCTTCTCGGTGCTGGCGCTGGTCGGCTACCCGCTCATCCTGGAGACCGCCACCCGGGGACGATCCCTGGGCAAGTTCGTGATGGGGCTGCGGGTGGTGTCCGACGACGGTGGACCGGAGCGTTTTCGCCAGGCTCTGTTTCGCGCGCTCGCCGGTTTCGTGGAGATCTGGATGTTATTCGGTGGTCCCGCCGTTATCTGTAGCTTGGTCTCGCCCAAGGGGAAACGCATCGGCGATGTGTTCGCCGGCACGGTGGTGATCAGTGAACGCGGGCCCAAACTCGCGCCGCCACCGGTGATGCCTCCCACCCTGGCCTGGTGGGCCGCCTCGCTCGAGCTGTCCGGACTGGGCGCCGACCAGGCCGAGCTGGCCCGCCAATTCCTCTCCCGTGCACCTCAATTGGCTCCGCCGGTGCGCGACGAGATGGCGTATCGGATCGCCACCGACGTGGTCGCCCGCATCTCCCCGCCGCCACCGCCCGGGGTGCCGCCGCAATACGTGCTGGCCGCCGTGCTGGCCGAGCGGCATCGCCGAGAGCTCGCCCGGTTGCAGCCGGCCGCCCCACCACCGCAGGGCTTTTCACCGCCACCGATGGCACCACCCGCACCGCCAGGACCCGCGCCGATGCCAGCCTCGCCGCCGCCCGGCACTGACGGCTTCGTCCCGCCGGGCTGAGTCCTGGGTCGAACCGACCGTGTTTCCGGGAGATCTCCCGACGGAGGCCGACCTGGCCGCCCAGTTCGAAACGAGCCGCACACCGGTGCGTGAAGCGTTGCGGATCCTGACCCAGGAGATGCTGTTGGAGCACTCCCCACATTGGGGATACCGAGTGAGCCGCCTTGACGTTCGGGACCTCGACGACCTGTACGGGAGCCTGTCGACCTGCCGAGCCGGCGCTAGGGTCGCAGACCGCAGGCTGTCGCCCACCTGCACGGAAGTGCGTGGGTGACCGCCCACTGGGGGCGGTCACCAATCCGCTACCGCACCTGACTATCCACTGATCCAGTTGCCGTGGAATCCGTAGGGAACGCGCCGGGGCAGCTGGATCCGGGCGACGGGGGACGTCGCGAAGTCGGAGGCGTCCAGGATCACCAAATCGCTACTGTCCCTGGCCGAGTCGTAGACGTAGCCGAGATACCAGCCGTTGGTCTCGTCGGGGGCTCCCGACGGCGACGGTACGAACACCGCCTCACCGGGACCCCCGGGGGTGGCCGGGTTGCCGAACCTGTGCTCGACGGCACTGCCGGTTTCCAGGTCGTAGCGCACCAGACTGGCGTCGCCGACCGACACGGCGTAGCGCGCCGGCAGACCGGCCAGCCGATCGTCGATGCGGGGGAACTCCACCGCTCGGTCGTCGAGCTGGCGTTCGGTCACGGTGCCGTTCTGCAGGTCGATCGTCCAGCTCCACAACATGCCGCTGACATCGAATCCACCATGCTTCCGCCACATCTCGGGATAGCGGACGGCCTGCAGCACAATCGATTTCCCGTCGGCGCCGTCGTAGGCGTTGGCGACGTGGAAGACATAGCAGGGGTCGATTTCGAACCAGCGCACTTCCCCGAAGGGATCGCCTCGTCGGAGCACCCCGAGCCGGGCTCCGTAGTCGTCGTCCCACCGGTAGGGCATGTCACCGCTGCCGGCCATAGCGATCTCGAGGTTGAAGACGACGGGCAGGTCCATGAAGATCACGTGGTCGGCGGTGAGCGCGAAGTCGTGCATCATCGTCAGCGCCTTGACGTCCACCGGCCGGTTGATGGTCAGTTCACCGTTGGCGTCGGCGCGGTGATAGGTCACGTGCGGAGAGAAGACGTTGCCGTAGCCGAAGAAGTGCAGCTCGCCGGTGGTGGGACAGATCTTCGGATGGGCGGTCATCGAGTCGGCGAGCTTGCCGCCGAAGTCGTAGCAGCCGACCGTCTCAAGGTCGTTGGTGATCTCGTAGGGCAGTGACGACTCGACCAGTGCCAGCGTCTTGCCGGCATGGTTGATGACGTGGGTGTTGGCCACGGCGGCGCGCAGGTTGCGGGTGCCGTCGGGGTTATAGAGCGGGAACGGGTCCACGAAGCTGTCGGTGCGCACCCACCGGTTGCGGTACCACTTGGCGGCACCGTTGTCGATGCGCACCCCGTGGATCATGCCGTCGCCGGTGAACCAATGCCCGGTTGGCTCGCGAGGGTTGGGACCGTTGCGCAGGTACCAGCCGTCGAGCTCGGGCGGGATGGCGCCCTCGACGGGCAGGTCGTATTCGGTGAGCTCGTCCGGAACGGGCGCGTAGTTGCCGCGCTGGAAGAACTGACCGGTGGACGGGAGGTTGGCGGAATCAGCGGTGGCGTTGGTCATGCGGACAACTCTGACACTCCAGCTATGACCTGTCAATAATGAAATATGCGCCTTCGTTCGCCGTGCGGTCACCTGACGACACACCCCGACGGCAGCGACATTCCACCATTGACATGTCGAGCTCTACGATGATTCCGTGAGTCTTCGTTACGCGGCGCTGGGGTTACTGGCACAGCATCCCGGCAGTGGTTACGACCTGCTCAAACGGTTCGAAACCTCGATGGCCAACGTCTGGCCGGCGACCCAGAGCCAGCTCTACGGAGAACTCAACAAGCTCGCCGCCGCGGGCTTGATCGAGGTCAGCGACATCGGCCCCCGTGGCCGCAAGGAATACCGCGTCACCGAGGCCGGGCGCGCCGACCTGCTGCGCTGGATGGCCAATCCGCAGGACGATCCGCCCTACCGCAGCGCGGAGCTACTCCGGGTGTTCCTGCTCGGCGAGATGCCCGCCGGGGAAGCACGGGCCTACATGGTGGCGGTGGCCGAGCACGCCGAAGCCGAGCTCTCGCGCTACGAGGAGCTGCGCGACTCCATCGAGTGGGACGCCGGCGACACCGCCTTCTACGGCCGCGCGGCACTGGAGTACGGCCTGCGGGCGCAGGCCATGGAGGCGGACTGGGCGCGCTGGTTGATCACGGAGATCGATCGGCGGTCCCCACACTGACCGTTGCATCACGATAGTTTCCGATATATCGTTGAGCTATCGGAAACGCATTCGGCGTTTCAAGAACGCGAAAAGAGACTTCTCATGGACACCCCATTCGAATCATTCGACCCCCAGTCCGGCCCCCGCGGCCCCGTCGGATTCGGCTTCGGGCCGGGTCCGCTGCACCCCCGTCGGCATGCCCGCCGGGAGATACACAATCACCTGCGCGAACACCTCCGTGAACAGGCCGCCGGCGGCGACCCGTCGTTCGGGTTCGGCCCACGAGGCGGATTCGGCCCCGGCTTCGGCCCGGGCTTCGGCCCGGGCTTCGGCTTCGGGCCCGGCTTCGGCTTCGGGCCCGGCGGGCCGCGCGGCCGGCGCGGACACGGCCGGGGCCGCGGCAAGCGCGGCGACGTCCGCACCGCGATCCTGGCCCTGCTGGCCGACCGGCCCATGCACGGCTACGAGATGATCCAGGAGATCGCCGAACGCAGCAACGGCGTATGGAGGCCGAGCCCCGGCTCGGTGTATCCCACCCTGCAGTTGCTCGTCGACGAAGGCCTGATCGTCGGTGCTGAAACCGAAGGCAGCAAGAAGCTCTTCGAGCTCACCGAGCAGGGCCGGGCCGCAGCCGAGCAGATCGCCACCCCACCGTGGGACGAGATTGCCGAAGGTGTCGACCCGGGCCAGCTGAACCTGCGCGCCGCGGTCGGTCAGCTCTTCGGCGCGGTCGCACAGTCCGCGCACACCGCCACGGCCGAACAGCAGCAGCGCATCGTCGACATCGTCAACAACGCGCGCCGCGAGATCTATCAAATCCTCGGCGAATCGGACTGACACTCGCCGTGATCGCCGCATTGGCCGGGATTCAGCTGAATCCCGGCCAATGCCGTTTCGATCCGCATCGGTGCGGGCAGCAGCACCCGGCCGCGGCCGGCAGCACACTCACCACGTCGGACCCGATCCATATCACGCCCACCACACTGGTGTGAAACGTGTTGGCAACAAGAGCTGTTTACCGTCGCGCCACATGTCGGACCGCGCGGGCGGCATCAGTCGCAGGCTACGGCTCGGGGCACGCTTCGAGCGGGACTAGACCTCGACCCAGTCCAGCGTGCGTTGCACAGCCTTGCGCCATCCCTGGTACCCGGCGGAGCGTTGCTCCTCGCTCCATGACGGCGACCACCGCCTGCCCTCCTGCCAATTGGCCCGCAGGTCATCGGGATTCGCCCAATACCCAACCGCAAGCCCGGCGGCATAAGCCGCCCCCAGCGCGGTCGTCTCGGCCACCACCGGCCGCACCACATCGACACCCAGCACATCGGCTTGAATCTGCATGCACAGTTCGTTGGCGGTCACACCACCGTCGACCTTGAGCACTTCGAGGTGCACCCCCGAGTCGGCTTCCATCGCATCGACCACATCGCGGCTCTGGTAGCAGATCGCTTCCAGCGTCGCGCGGGCCACATGGGCGTTGGAGTTGTAGCGCGACAGGCCGACGATGGCCCCGCGGGCATCCGAGCGCCAGTAAGGCGCGAACAGCCCCGAGAATGCGGGTACGAAATACACTCCGCCGTTGTCCTCGACCTGACTTGCCAGCGCCTCACTCTGGGCGGCGCCGGCGATGATGCCGAGCTGATCGCGCAGCCACTGCACCGCCGAGCCGGTCACGGCGATCGAACCCTCAAGGGCATAAACGGGTTTGGCATCTCCCAGCTGGTAACACACCGTCGTCAGCAACCCGTTCTGACTGCGCACGATGTTCTCGCCGGTGTTGAGCAACAAGAAGTTGCCGGTGCCGTAGGTGTTCTTGGCCTCACCGGGCGCCAGGCACACCTGGCCGACCATCGCGGCCTGCTGGTCACCCAGGCTCGCGGTCAGCGGCACCTCGCCATCGGCCGGCCCATCCGGTCGCGTCACCCCATAGGGCTCAGGGGAGGACGACGGTCTGATCCGGGGAAGCATCCGGCGGGGAATCCCGAAGAACGACAACAGCTCATCGTCCCAGTCCAGGGTTTCCAGATTCATCAGCATGGTGCGGCTGGCGTTGGTGACATCGGTGACGTGCACACCCCCACAAGGGCCGCCGGTCAGGTTCCACAGCACCCAGCTGTCGGTGGTGCCGAACAGCGCTTCACCGCGTTCGGCGTCGCGGCGCACCTCTTCGACGTTCTCCAGGATCCACTGCAGCTTTCCCCCGGAGAAGTAGGTCGCCGGCGGCAGCCCGGCCTTGCGCCGGATCACCTCGCCGCGGCCGTCGCGCTCGAGTGCGGCGGCGATGTGATCGGTGCGGGTGTCCTGCCAGACGATCGCGTTGTAGTACGGCCGGCCGGTGCTGCGGTGCCATACCAGCGATGTCTCGCGCTGGTTGGTAATGCCCAGCGCGGCCAGGTCACGCGCCGAAAGCCTCGTCGTGTTGAGCGCCGACATCAGCACCGACTGGGTGCGCTCCCAGATCTCCACCGGGTTGTGCTCCACCCAGCCCGCCCGCGGCAGTATCTGCTCGTGTTCGAGCTGATGACGGCCGACCTCGGCGCCGTTGTGATCGAAGATCATGCAGCGGGTGCTGGTGGTGCCCTGGTCTATCGATGCGACGAAGTCGGCCAACGGTGCTCCTCGAATCGAGTGTTTCCTGCCATCGTCCATGATGGCCTACATGGGAAACGAGATATCCGACATCGCCGACATGCCCCGGGGGGGTCCGGATGCCTCCTGGCTGGACCGGCTGCTTCAGACCGACTGCCCCGAATACCTCGACCGCGACGACGTCGACGAGAAGGTCCAGCGCAGGGTGGTACGTGGGCTGGAATTCACCGGGGAGGTTCTCGGCTATCACGAGAAATTCGCGTTGCTGGCGCTCGATGAGGTCGCCGAGGTGGCCGATCCGGCGATCCTCGAACTCGGGGCGGGCCACGGCGGGTTGTCCCGCAAGATCCTCGAACAGCATCCCACTGCGCGTGTCACCGTCTCCGACGTCAACCCGACCTCGGTGGCCGCCATGGCCGCTTCCGAGCTGGGTCGCGATCCGCGTGCAACCGTGCGGATGATCGACGCGACGGCCATCGACGCGTCCGACGGCTCGTTCGACCTGGCGGTGTTCGCGATGTCGTTCCACCACCTTCCGCCATCGCTGGCCTCGCGCGTCTTCGCCGAGGGCACCCGCGTGGCGCGCACACTGATGATCATCGACTTTCCTCGACCACCGTCGCCGCTGCACATCACCCGGCTGGCGATGATGGCGCCGTTGGCTCCGTTCGTCCCGCTCCTGCACGACGGGTTCATCAGCTCACTACGTGCCTACAGCCCCTCGGCGATGCGGGCATTGGCCGCCCACGCCGACCCGGCAATCGATATCGAGGTGCGCTCCGCCCTGCTCGGTCCGCAGGTAACCGTCGCCCGCCGCCCGGGCTGATCTGGCCGATTTCCTTGCGCGGTCGCCACCGAACCGGTTCCATCGAGTCCGTGGGCGATGAGGTCAGACAGACTACCTACAACCGGGCGCACCGCCTGGCGTACCGACGCAAGGTGCAGCTGTGCCTGGACGTGTTCGAAACCATGCTGGCGCAGTCGAGTTTCGAGTTCGACCGCCCGTTGACTGGCATGGAGATCGAGTGCAACCTCGTCGACGCCGACTACCAGCCGGCGATGTCGAACCAGGACGTGCTCACCTCGATCGCCGATCCGGCATATCAGACCGAATTAGGCGCCTACAACATAGAATTCAACGTCCCCCCACGGCCGCTGCCCGGCCGTGCCGCACTCGACCTGGAAGCCGAAATCCGGGCCAGCCTGAATGCCGCGGAAACCAAGGCCAGCACCGACGGGGCGCACATCGTGATGATCGGCATCCTGCCGACACTCATGCCTGCGCATCTGACGGGCAGCTGGATGAGCCCATCGGTGCGCTACCAGGCGCTCAACGACTCCATCTTCACCGCCCGCGGCGAGGACATCCTGATCGACATCACCGGCCCGGAGCGGCTGACCTTGCACGCGGAGTCCATTGCTCCCGAATCAGCCTGCACCAGTGTGCAATTACACCTGCAGGTCTCGCCGGGCGACTTCGCCAACAACTGGAATGCCGCACAGGTGCTGGCCGGCCCGCAGCTCGCCCTTGGCGCGAACTCGCCCTACTTCTTCGGCCACGAGCTGTGGGCCGAGACCCGCGTCGAGCTTTTCGGACAGGCCACCGATACCCGGCCCGACGAGCTCAAAGCCCAGGGCGTGCGCCCCCGGGTGTGGTTCGGCGAGCGGTGGATCACGTCGATCTTCGACCTGTTCGAAGAGAACGTCCGATACTTCCCGTCGCTGCTGCCCGAGCTGTCCGACGAGGACCCGGTCGCCGAGCTGGCCGCCGGGCGCACCCCACACCTGTCCGAACTGCGGCTGCACAACGGCACGGTGTACCGCTGGAACCGGCCGGTCTACGACGTCGTGAACGGCCGCCCACATCTGCGGGTGGAGAACCGGGTGCTGCCCGCCGGGCCGACGGTTGTCGACATGATGGCCAATTCGGCGTTCTACTACGGCATGCTGCGGACGCTGTCCGAGGAAGACCGCCCACTGTGGACCAAGATGAGTTTTGCTGCCGCACATGATAATTTCGTCGCCGCGGCCCGCAACGGTATGGACGCGCGGCTGTACTGGCCCGGCCTGGGCGAGGTGACATCCGACGAGCTGGTGCTGCGCCGCCTGCTACCGATGGCCGATGAGGGACTGCGCCGGTGGGGTGTGGCCGGCGACGTGCGCGACCGCTATCTCGGGGTGATCGAAGGGCGCGCCAAGACCGGCTGCAACGGTGCCGCCTGGCAGGTCTCGACGGTTCGTCGGCTGCAGGAGCAAGGCATGGCACGACCGCAGGCGTTGGCCGAGATGCTGCGTCGCTACTGCCAGCTGATGCACAGCAACGAGCCGGTGCACACCTGGGCCAAGCTCGCCTAGATGTGGGCGCAGTAGGTTGGTTCCCATGAGCACCGAGGTGACCAACTGGGAAGACGCCTACAAGCAGCAGGGTGCATTCGATGGCCCTCCACCGTGGAATATCGGCGAACCTCAGCCCGAACTCGCGGCGCTGATCCGCGACGGCAAGGTCCACGGCGACGTGCTCGACGCCGGTTGCGGGCACGCCGAGTTGTCGCTGGCGCTGGCCGCGCAGGGCTACACCGTGGTGGGCATCGACGTGGCGCCGACGGCCATCGCGGCGGCGAAGGCGGCCGCCGCCGAGCGGGGGCTGACGAATGCGACGTACGCCTGCGACGACATCACGTCGTTCACCGGCTACGACAACCGCTTCTCGACCATCATCGACAGCACCCTGTTCCATTCGCTGCCCGTCGAAGCGCGTGAGGGCTACCTGAGGTCCGTGCACCGCGCGGCCGCCCCGGGCGCGAACTACTACGCGCTGGTCTTCGCCAAAGGGGCTTTCCCCGCCGATGTCGCGACCAAGCCGAACGAGGTGGACGAGGACGAGTTGCGTGCCGCGGTGTCGAAGCACTTCATCATCGACGAGATCCGGCCCGCCAAGGTCCACGCGTACCAGGTGGAGGCACCCGGTATCCCCGGGCAGTTCGAACGGGACGAGAAGGGCCGGGTGAAGCTGCCCGCCTACCTGCTGAGCGCTCACAAAGCCTGACCACGGGCGCGGCGCACTGGTGCTCGGCGAGATCGAACAACGGATCAGGAGCCCGTCGCGTCGGCCAAGGCGGCGGCGAATCTCTCAAGATCCTCAGCGCTGCTGTCGACATGCGGTGAAATCCGAAGCACCGGTGTCGTCATTTCCAGCGGCGCACGTTCGATTCCGGCGGCGGTCGTGACGATGCCGTGCTCGGCGATCAGCCAGGCGCCCACCGTGGCGGGGTCCGCGCCGCCGGTGGGTGCCAACGTGGTCATGGCGGTGGGCTCGTCGATCGGTTCGACGACACGCCAACCCGGCACATCGGCGAGCACGGTTCGACCGGTGCGTCCGAGAGCGGCCAGGCTCTGTCGAACCGCGGCCGGTCCGACCGCCAGATGCTCGCCCACGGCTACCGAGAACCCCACGCGTGCCGCGATATTGGCCTCGCCGATCGCCATGTAGGCCAGCGCCGACAGCGAACCGGCCCACTCCGGCGTCGGTAGCAGATCCGCCAGTGCCGGGCGGATCGCCAGCACGCCGACACCGCGGGGGCCTGCCAGCCACTTGCGGGACGACGAGTAGATGACGTCGGCGTCGACCACGCAGTCGACCTGCCCGAGTGCCTGGGCGGCGTCGACAACCAGCGGCACACCGAGGTCGCGGCACAGGGTGGCGATCGCCGAAACCGGTTGAACGACACCGCGGTGGCTGCCGACCGCGGTCAGGTGCACCATCGCGGGCGGGGCCGCACGCAGCGCGGTTGCCGCGGCCGCCGGGTCCACCCGGCCCAGGGCGTCGACCGGCAACAGCCACCGGCTGAAGCCGCTGGCGGCAAACCGCGCCAGGTTGGGCCCGTATTCACCGGGCAGGCAGGCCACAGTGCGCGCCAATGGCCAGACACCCAACAACAGATCCAGCGCGTTGCCGGACCCAGTGGTGAAAACCACATCGTCCTGCGACATTCCGGTCAGCGCCGCCACAGCGGCTCGGCCTGCATCCAGCACCGGTGCAGCCGCCTCGGCTGCCACGTAGCCACCGACCTCTGATTCGTGGCAGGCGTGCCGGGTGGCGGCATCGATGGCGGCCAGCGTCTGCCGCGAGCACGCGGCACTATCGAGATGCAGCCCGGCGACGGGAAGCCGGGAATCTCGCCAGCGCTGAGCCAGGGTCTCGGCCCCGCTCACTTGACTGCCAGCGACAGCCCGAAATCCTGCGCGGGATCGGTCCACCAGTGGGTGCGCCGCAGTCCCGCCTTGTCGAGTTCCTTCCCGACGCCCTCGGGCCGGAACTTGCACGACACTTCGGTGAGCATCTCCTCACCCGCCGCGAAATCGACGCTCACGTCGAGAGCATCGATGCTCACGTGCTGAGCCGTCCCGGTGCGCAGCCACATCTCAACGCGCTCCTGCCCGGCGTTCCACCGCGCGACATGGGCGAACGCGTCGATATCGAAGTTCGCGTCGAGTTCACGGTTGACCACAGCCAGCACATTGCGATTGAACCGCGCCGTCACACCGGCGCTGTCGTCGTAGGCGCGCACCAACCGGTCGGCGTCCTTGACCAGGTCGGTGCCCAGCAACAGGCTGTCGCCCGGCTCCAGCACTTCAGCCAGCACGGCGAGGAACTCTGCGCGCGGTCCCGCGGTGAGATTGCCGATCGTCGAGCCCAGGAAGACGAAGAGCCGACGCCCCCCGGATGGAATCTTGGCGAGGTGCTCTTCGAAATCGCCGCATACCGCGCCGATCTCGAGGTCCGGGTACTCCGAGCCCAGTGCCTCTCCGGCCGCCTCCAGCACACCGGCGTCGACGTCGAACGGGACGAATTTTCGCAGCGATCCGCTGTCGCGCAGGGCCGCCAACAGCATCCGGGTCTTCTCGGATGTCCCGCTGCCGAGCTCGACGAGGGTATCGGCCCCGCTGGCCCGGGCGATCGCCGGTGAGCGTGTCCGCAGGATCTGCGCTTCGGCGCGAGTCGGGTAGTACTCGGGCAGCCGGGTGATCTGATCGAACAGGTCGCTGCCGACGCTATCGTAGAACCACTTGGGCGGCAAGGACTTCGGAGTCCGACAGAGCCCTTCCCGGACGTCTTTGCGCAGTGCGTGGGCCGCCGAGTCCGCGGCGAGGTAGTTCGACAGCGAGAAGGGCATCACAGTCCTTTCAGCGGGGTCAACGTCACTTGGCCATCTGCCACCTCGACAAGATGACGGTCCGGGACGTCGCGCCAGTCGGGGTCGTCGTCGTAGGGTTCGCTGGCCAGCACCGTGCCGTCGGCGCGCCGCAGCACCGACAAGGTGTCCCCCCAGGTGGTGGCCAGCATCCGAGAACCGTTGACCGCCAAGATGTTCAGACGCGCCGCAGGGTCGGCGGCGCCCACCTCGACCACGGTGTCGGCAAGCGCGTCGAGACCACGATCGAAGATCAGCGCAGCCAGGATCGCACTGTCGACCGTCGACTCGGCCGCCGCAGCCAAGGGCAGCACCGCACGGTCGACCACACCGTTGTGGGACAACAGCCACCGGCCGTCACTGAACGGTGCCGCCGCGCTGGCATCCATCGGCATCCCGATCGTCGCCGAGCGAACAGCAGCCACGACACAGCCACTGCGCAGTGCCGGCGACACCGATGCGAAGGACACATCACCCCACAGCGGAGCGGCGCTGCGCCAGCGCCTGATCTCGCCGCTGTCATAGAAACCGACACCCCACCCGTCGGCGTTGAGCAGACCCTGCTTCTGCCGCCGTGGAGCGTAGGACTGGACGCGTAGCCCGCACGGCGGGTCAAGCATCAGCGAGGCGATGGACACGGGCCGGCCGAGCCAGCCGAGGTGGCGACACATCAGAGGCCGTCCTCCCCGGCCGACCATGCCAACCGCACACCGGAGAAGATCTGCCGACGGATCGGATGGTCCCAGTTACGGAAGCTCGGGCGCAGGATGTCGGGCGCCACCGCCCACGACCCACCCCGTAACACTTGGTAGTCGCCGTCGAAGAAGGGCTGGGAATACCGCTGGTAGATCATCGGCGTGAAGCCTGGCCACGGGCGAAGCGGTGAGGTGGTCCACTCCCACACGTCGCCGAGGGTCTGCTCGACGCCGTACGCGGACGCACCGGCCGGATACGCACCGACCGGGGCCGGCCGATGCGCCACGCCGCCGAGATTGGCGTGGCGCTCCGTCGGTTCCTCGTCGCCCCACGGGAAGCGGCGGCGGGTACCCAGCGCAGGATCCCAGGCGCACGCCTTCTCCCACTCGATCTCGGTGGGCAGCCGCGCGCCCGCCCATGCCGCGTATGCCTCGGCTTCGAAAAAAGTAACGTGCTGGACGGGCTCGTCGCCGGGGATGCCCTCGACGTGGCCGAAGCGGGTGCGGGTGCCGTCAGGGTTCCAGAACTGCGGGGCGATCAGTCCGGCCTGCACGCGGTGCTCCCACCCGCGTGCTGACCACCACCGCGGTTGCTGATAGCCGCCGTCGTCGACGAACTGCCGCCACTCGGCGTTGGTCACCGGCACCCGGCCGATGCGGAATGCGGGCACGTCGACGACGTGGGCGGGCCGCTCGTTGTCCAGCGACAGTGGTTCGGTGTCGGCGTCCACCCCCAGCACGAACGGGCCGCCGGGCACGAGCACCGAAGTGCCGGCCAACCCGGGCCGCCCTGCCGGCAGGGACGCTGACTGCCGCAGGACCGGTAGGCCGGAGCGCAGGCTCAGCGCCTGCAACATGGTCTCGTCGTGCTGGTTCTCGTGGCTGATCACCAGTCCGAAGCGGAATGCCCGGACTGGTGAAAGGTCCTCGCCGTCACCCCCGGGCAGCGCCTCGAGGACGTCGAGAGCCGCCGCGCGCACGGTGCGACAGTAGGCGCGTGATTCGGTGGGTGACAGCAGCGGCAGATCGATCCGGCTGGCCCGCGGGTGCACGAAGGCGTCATAGAGACCTTCAACATTCGCCGGCAGCATGCTCGGGCGGTCGGGGTCACCGTCGCGCAACAACCACAGTTCTTCCTGCTGGCCGATATGCGCCAGATCCCACACCAACGGACTCATCAACGGGCTGTACTGCCGATGCAGCTCGACGTCATCGAGATCGGTCAGCACGAGGGTTCGCTGACGGGCCCGTTCCAGACCACGGGCCAGCGCTTCGCGGGCGGTCACGCCGCCTCCCCCGCGAGCTGGGACACCGCCGGCGCGATCCCGTAGCGGATGGCCCGGTCGGCGAAATCGTCCGCCGGGCAGCGTCCGTCCTCCACGTTCTGCACCAACTGCTGCATCGACCCGGATAATTCCGCGGGCACCCGGCCGGCAACGACGGCAACGCAGCGGTTGGCCGCCGCGTACAGCCGCTTGTCTGCCAACCCCACCCGCGCCGCGATATCCCACGCCGTCGCGACGGGCTCGACCGCTTCGGCCGCCAGCTGCGCGGCCGCGGGATCGTCGAGCAGGGTGACAAGCATGAACACCAGCGCCGGCCACAGCGCGTCGGGCACGCTGTCCAGATAGCGGATCTCCAGCCAGCGCCGCGGGCGCACCGGCGGGAACAGCGTCGTCAGGTGGTAGTCGAGATCTTTGGTCGTCGGCCGCCGGCCGCCGAGCAGGACCAAGCCGTCAGCCCAGTCGGCGAAGGGTACGTACTCGGTGACCGGAACCGCATCCGGAGAATGGACCAGCATCACCGGGGCCTTCAGCGCGTAGCGAGACCAGTCGGTGCACGGGTCGTCAGTGCTGGCCCCCAGGATCGGTCCGCAACGCGCCGAGTCCAGTTGCCCCCACACCCGCTGCCGGGCGGACACCCAGCCGGTGAACCTGCCGACAAGCAGTGGTGAATTCGCCGCGATCGCGATCATCGTCGGGCCGAGTGCATGTGCCAGGCGCACCCGATCGGCCCAACCGTCGCGCGGGCCGGCGTCCAGATTGATCTGCACCGAGGCCGTCGAGGTCATCATCGCCGCGCCGGCGCTGGCGGTGCGGCTGGCGATGAAAAACCGCTCCATCGCCTCGTAGCGAGCGCCGGGATTCACCCGGTGCGCGGGACGCAGGGGGTCGGCGCCGAGCAGCGCCAAGCCCAAACCCGCCCCGGCGAAGACCGAGGCCAGCACCCCGCGGTCGGTGGCCAGCGCGGCGATGGCCGGCACCGGACCGTCGGCCGGCGGCCCGGACAACTCCACCGCACCGCCGGGTTCGACGGTGACGGTGCTGCCGCCGGGAAGTGCGGGTACCGCGGCGATGACATCACTCAACTCCGCCCAGCCCGGACGGCGCCGTGGATCGGCGAGGTCGTAGCAGAGCGCCTCGAGTTCAAGACCGACCCTGCCCAGCGGTCCATCCGCCAGCGAGACCCCGGCGATATGCAGGGCGGCCGACGACGAACTCGTCAGCACCCGCTCGTGGTCATCCGGTCCGCAGCGCGCTCGATCCGGTTGGGACGTGACCACGAACGTCATATGAATCATCTTCCAGACGGCACCGACAAAATTGGCTGATCCGCGAGTGACACGTCGGTGACGTGTACCCGGAGCGCTGGATCCTTGACTGCCCCCTACTGGCCGAGCAGGTTCTGCATGGCCCCGGCGAGCACATTGACCGCCGGACCGCCGTTACCCGATTGGCAGACCTTGGCCTGCAACAGCACGTTCTCCCGAAGCCGGGTCTGGGTGAAACAGCGCCGGTCGCTGCCGGCCTCCTGTTTGGTCCAGGCCTCGTCTGTGGCGGTTGGCGGCCCCCCTTCGAACGACCAGACCTGGGTGGTGCCATTAGCGAGATGCATCGCGGTGGTCTGGCCGGAGCATCCCACCGTGCGGTCGGTGACCCGGTGGAATGCCCGCGTCGCGGCGTCGTTGGTGGCGAACACGCCCACCGCCTGCTTGACGTAGTGGCCCTGATCGGTGGCCGATGTCTGCGCCACGGCACCGTTGAACGACGCCAGATCCGGGTCGAGATACACCTCGGGCAGCCCGATGTCGGCCCAGTTGTTGCACACCGGCAAGTCCACCCAGTAGGCCTGGAACGGCTCGGTGAACGTCGACTCCCACCCCATCGGTGCGCCAACAACGTTGCCGACGGACCCCTTGCCCAGCACGGCATAGGACACCACACCGGGGTCGGACGGTCCCGCCGCCGCGGGCGGGGCCAGCGTGAGACCCGCGGCGAGTATCGCGACGACCGTGCCGGTTCGGTGCATTGTCAGACCTTGGCCGCCAGCGTGACGTCGATATTTCCTCGGGTGGCCTTGGAGTAGGGGCACACCTGATGCGCCTTGTTCATCAGGTCCTCGGCGACGCCCTGCGGCAGGCCCGGCAGGTAGCCGATGAGATGGGCACTGATGCCGAAGCCACCCTCGGAGTTCTTGCCGAACCCGACCTGCGCGGTCAGGCCGGTGGCGTCGTCGAGGTCGATCTGCTCGTTGCGCGCGACCGCCCGTAGCGCACCCAGGAAGCAGGCGGCGTAGCCGGCCGAGAACAGCTGCTCGGGGTTGGTGCCTTCGCCGCTGCCGCCGGCAGCCCTCGGCGGGCGGGTGTCGAGATCGATGCGGTTGTCAGCGGATTTGACGTGGCCGTCGCGGCCCCCGCCGGTCGCCGTTGACTCGGCGACGTAGACGACGTCGATGCTCATGGGACCGATCATGCCAGTCGTCACGCATACGGCAAGGTGTCGTTGGCGGCACCGATCGCTTTCCGCCCTTGACCGTCTGTCAAGAGATGTTGTGCGCCAAAGGAAACACCAACCAGGTCTCAGCCCCGGGCAGCGGGGATGGTCCGGCGCGACGACGCGAGCCCAGCGCCCGGATGGGCGCTGGGCTCGCATTGGCCTCAGCTTGGCTGGATCGCCGTGCTAGGGCCGCGGTGGGGTTGTGGACGGCGAAGGGCCGCCCCCACCCGGGCCACCGGGCCCACCGGGACCGGTCTGGCTACCAGGACCACCCGGGCCACCAGGACCACCGCCGGGACCCATCGGACCGCCAGGCCCGAACGATCCCGGGCCGGGCCCCATCGGACCATGTCCAGGACCACCGGGCCACATCGGCCCCATCGGCGGACGGTGCTCGAACTGGCCTGCTTTGGGACCCCAATCCCCGTGGTAGCCGCCACCGCTGTGGCGCCCGAGGAAGAAGCCGCTGAAGAAGATGATCGCGACGACGAACACCGTCCCCACCACGATCCCCACCCAAGCCAGAACCTGGTACAGCCGGTTCGGTCCCTCGGGGCGCGGCGCCGGCTCAACGTAGGCCGGCGGCGGTGGGGGTGGTGGAAGAGTGTCGACAGGAGCGGTCGCAGCGTCAGGAACATTCTCTGGTGTTTCTGTCATATAGCTGATCATGCGAGCTCGGCGCATGTGTCGCCTAGGTACTGGATGTGAAACCGCTGTGAATGATGCCCGTCGTTTCGCGCTGAGACTGAACTCTGGGCGGGAAATCACACGATTTCCCGCCCAGAGTTCAGTCTCGAAGGCCAGCCTCGGGTCTCCAGCGCATCGCAAACACGGCGGACGATGCTGGCGGCTGGGTCCTCCCTGACGACGCGGATGACGATCCAGCCAAGACGCCGCAGCTCCTCGTGGCGGCGCATATCGCGGACGTACTGCGCGCGATCGCTGCGATGGTGATCGCCGTCGTATTCCACCGCAACCATCACGGAGTCCCACCCCATGTCCAGTCGGGCCACGAAAAAGCCCTGGTCGTGGACCTCGATCTGAGTACGCGGTGCCGGTACCCCAGCCCCGACCAGCAACAGACGAAGCCAGGTCTCCCGTGGCGATTCCGCGCCGGGATCGACGAGCCTCACAACGCTCTCCAGCTGTCGCAGACCCCGCGCTCCCCGATGCCGGCTCGCGATGGATTCGATGTCGGCCGGTGCGCAGCGGGTGTCCCGACACAACGCATCCAGGCGGGCCACTGCCACACCGACCGGGCCGCGCCGGGCGAGATCGAAGCCGGTCCGCGCGGCAGATGTGACGGGTAGGCCACCGATCACCTGGACTTCGTCGTCCAGAAGGGTGTCATTGCGGGTGAGGATGCCCGGCGGCGGGCGGGTGTTCGCCGATACCAGCTCGACCGCGGCGTCGTCGTCGACCCAGCCCGACCCATGCCACGCAGATGCCGGCAACCCGGCGACCACCGCCGCACGTTTCGACCACAGCCACGCGGCGACGGTGCGCCGCCGAAGGGTCGGCTCGCAGTGGCGAGGCAGGTACACGCCGGGAAAGACCACGCGGTGGCGGGTCCGCAGCCGGTGACGGTTGAGCGTGCCCGCGGCCAGCGCCTCCGCACCGACGAATGGCCACCCCGGGTCCATCGCGACAGCATGGCAAGGCCGGCCGCACCTGCGTCTCGGCGATCCACAGCGTGTCGAGACTGAAGCCTGGGCGGGAAAACCGGCGTTTTCCCGCCCAGGCTTCAGTCTCGACCCCTAGCCCGCTCTCACCACGGCTTGAACGGGTTGACCGCGAACTGAATCACCCGGTATGGCGCACGGTCGCGGGGCGCGGTGTTCCACTGGCTGACGAACACCCGGACCTCGTCGATTGTTGAGCCCGGCGAAATGTAGCCGCCATAGGGCTGCGCGAGCCGGTTGTCGCCGGGCGGTGGAAGGCTGTCGGCAGGCTCGGGCCACAGATCGGCGCGCACCACCGTTGTCACCGGTGCGGCGCCCAGGCCGGTCGGGTCGTAGGCGACGCGGACCTCCATGTTCCCGGTGCTGGCGTTGAAGTACGACAGCACCGCCTTGCCGTCGATCTGGCGGATGCTCATCTCGCCGATCTTGTCCGGCCACAACGGCGTCGGCGGCTTGCCCCAGCCGCCCTCGGGCCCTGCTGCCCAGCCCTGCCATTGTGAGCGGTCGGTGAACGTCGCCGGTGTGGCACGGTAGAGCACAACCGGGCCGGAGCGGTCGAAATTGTTGGCCACGATGTATACCCAGCCGGTCTGAGAATCGGCGGTGGGGATCGGATCGTAGTAGCCGCTGACCTGGGTCTGCCTACCTCCGGCGTAGCCGGCCGTGCGTTGCGATCCGGGTATGGTCTGCCAATCGCCGTGTGCCGCTTCCGCTTTCACCAGCCTCGAGGACATCGGCACCAGGCTCTTGACGTTGGTCACCATCAGGTAGTTCTGCCGGTTGATCTGTACGACACCGGCGGGCAGCTGCGACTGTCCCGGCGGGTTCGGATCGGCCAGCAGTGGCTTGTGTATACCCGTGACGCCGGTGTAGCGCACGCCGTCGGGACTGTCGACCGAGTCACCGGCCACATGCAGGGCGATCGGTGAGAACCAGCCGCCGAACCCGACCCCCTGGCCCGCGAAGCTGTCGCCGCAGATCTGCAGCAACTCCGTTGGGAATTCCATGAATCCGCACAGGTCGGTGGCACCGATCCCATAGTCGCGGGTCGGCGTGCCGGTCCCCGCGGTCGGACCGATCCGAACCACCTGGCCCAGCCCCATCGGCGGCAGGATCGGCCCCGGCGCCGGGCTCGGTGGATCGGCGGAGGCCGGGGAACACGGAGTCATGCACAGAAGCGTGGCGAGGATGACCGGGCCAATCCGCCAGCGCACGCCCACCTCCTGCTCAGAGGGCTCAGCGTAGCGACCCCGCCGTAGACGCCGCCACGCCTTGCGGTCCATCACCCTGAGACGTCCGGCCGCCTGGCGAGGAGCCGCTTGTGGACGCCGACGACCACAGCCACCAAAACCGCGACTACCAGGATTCGCAGCCACGCACGGATGCCGATCGGGACCGTACCGAAAACCGTGTTCAGCGCCGGCAGGTACGTCAGTGCTATCTGGGCGGCCACCTGGATCGCCACACCGCCGATGACCCAGCGGTTGGTGAGCCAACCGACCCGGCGCACCGGTCCGGCCAGGGTGCGACAGCTGAACAGGTAGAAGATCTCGGCCATGACAAACAGGTTGACCGCGGCGGTGCGGGCCTCCTCCCCGGAGGCACCACGCATCTGCTCCCACGCGAAGATCCACCAGGCACCGGCCACAATGAGGGTGGACACCAGCACGATGCGACTCACCAGAGCGCGGGTCAGTAGCGGCCTGGCCGGATCTCGCGGGGAACGCGACATGATGCCGGCTTCCTTCGGCTCGAACGCCAACATGAGGCCGAGCAGGACTGCGGTGGTCATGTTGATCCAGAGAATCTGCGTCGGCAGGATCGGCAGCGCGGTGCCGACCAGAATCGCGACCAGGATCACCAGACCCTCACCGAGGTTGGTCGGCAACGTCCACGTGATGAACTTGGTCAAGTTGTCGAATGCACCGCGCCCCTCTTCCACGGCGGCCTCGATATTGCTGAAGTTGTCCTCGGTCAGCACGATGTCGGCGGCGTCCTTGGCCACCTCGGTCCCGGAGGCTCCCATCGCAACACCGATGTCGGACTGACGCAGCGCCGGCGCGTCGTTGACTCCGTCCCCGGTCATCGCCACCACGTGACCGCGTTCCTGTAGCGCCTCGACCAGACGCAACTTCTGTTCCGGTGCGATACGCGCGAAAACCGGTACACGATCGACGGTTTCGGCAAAACCATCGTCGGGGAGTGCGCGCAGGTCGGCCCCGGTGAGCACCGCGTCGCGGTCGGTGACGTCGTCGTCGAGCAGGCCCACCTGCCGTGCGATCGCGACCGCGGTCGCCGGGTGGTCGCCGGTGATCATCTTGACCGAGATCCCGGCGCTGCGACACGACGCGACCGATGCGACGGCCGCATCACGCGGAGGATCCTGCATCGCCTGCAGCCCGGTGAGGAGCAACGTCCCGCTGATGGCGTCTTCGGTGAACTCGTCCGGCTCGTCCAGGTGGTCCACCGTGGCGGTGGCCAAGACCCGATCGCCGTCGGCGGCCAGCGACTGCGCCGCATCCAGCACACGCTCGCGATCGATGGGGCGCACCAGCCCGTCGTCGCCGAGTTCGCCGTTGCACAGGTCCACCACACGTTCGACGGCACCCTTCGCCAGCACCGCGTGCCTGTTGTGCCGGTCCCGGTGCAACGTCGCCATGTACTGCCGATCCGAACTGAAGGCGATGGTCGCGGTTCGCGGCCGTTCGGTGGCCAGCCGTGCACCGTCGATGCCGCCCTTGGCGGCCGCCACCAGCATCGCCGCCTCGGTGGGATCGCCGGTGATCTGCCAGCGATCGTCGACCTGGTGCAAGGCCGCGTCGGTGCAACCCGCGCCGGCAAGCAATGACAGCCACAACGCCGGGCGGTCTCGCGCCACCACCGGCTCGCCGGTTTCTTCGAGGATGTCGCCCTGCGGGTCGTAGCCCGAACCGGTCAGCCGATACTGCCCGTCAGGAGTCCAGACCCGACGCACGGTCATCTCGTTACGGGTGAGCGTCCCGGTCTTGTCCGAGCAGATCACGGTTGTGCTGCCGAGGGTCTCGACCGCCGGCAACTGACGCACCACCGCCCCCCGGCGGGCCATCCGCGATACCCCGATCGCCAGGGCGATGGTCACCGCGGCCGGCAACCCCTCCGGTATCGCGCCCACCGCCAGCGCGACCGCGGCGGTGAAGGTTTGCACCGGATCCTGGTGGCGCAGCAACCCGATCGCGAACGTGACCGCTGCGAGGGCCAGGATGACGACCGTCAGCAGCCGCGCGAAGTCGGTCAGTTTCTTGGTCAGTGGGGTGGCCAGCGGTCCGACCTCGCCGACCAGCCGGTGAATCTCGCCGATCTCGGTCTCTGCGCCGGTGGCGACGACGACTCCTACCCCGGCACCCCTGGTGATTAGGGTGCCCGCGTGGCCCATGTTGGCCCGGTCGGCTACCGGGGCGGCCCGGTCCACCACGGTTTCGGTCTTGGCCACCGGTTCCGACGCGCCGGTCAGCGCGGACTCGTCGGCCCACATATCGGACACGCTGATCAGCCGCACGTCGGCGGGCACCTTGTCGCCGGCCTCCATCTCGACGAGGTCTCCGGGCACCAACGTCGCCGAGGGAACCGACCGGGAGCGGCCGTCCCGCACCACGCGCGCTTCCGTGCGCACCATCGTGCGCAGACCCGCCAGCGCGGCCTCAGCCCGCGACTCCTGAACGAAGCCGACCACCGCGTTGGCGGCGACGACGGCGAAGATCACCGACGCGTCGATGTACTGGCCGAGTGCGGTGGTGATGGCACCGGCCACCAGCAGCACGTAGATCAGCGGGTTGTGGAACTGGCCGAAGATGCGTCGCAGCACACCGTGACCGCGGGGGGCCGGCAGCTCGTTGGGCCCGTAGACCTCCGCCCGCCGCTGCGCCTGCTCGTCGGTCAGCCCGCGGTGCGTGTCGGTTTCGAGCAGCAGGACCACTTCGTGCTCGGCCAGGCTGTGGTGCGTGCCGCGGTCGGCGATCCCCGGGTCGATTGCGGTCTCGGCCAGGGCGCCACGCTGTCGGAAGGGACCGGGCCGAGCCAGCGTCCAGCGACCTCTGCCACGGGGCGACACGGGGCCAGGCACCGGTTACGCCCGTGCAGCCAGCAGCTCAGCGATCTGAATGGTGTTGAGGGCGGCACCCTTTCGCAGGTTGTCCCCCGAGATGAACAGCGCCAGCCCACGACCGTCCGGCACGCCCGGATCGCGGCGGATCCGCCCGACCAGGGAATCGTCGACGCCTGCGGCGGCCAGCGGAGTGGGCACGTCGACGAGTCTGACCCCGGGCGCGCCATCGAGCAGCCGGCTGGCTCGTTCCGGCGAAATCGGCTGGGCGAATTCGGCATTGATCGACAGCGAGTGACCGGTGAACACCGGTACCCGCACACAGGTTCCGCTGACCGCGAGGTCGGGAATGCCGAGGATCTTGCGACTCTCGTTGCGCAGCTTCTGGTCCTCGTCGGTCTCACCGGAGTCGTCGTCGACCAGAGAGCCGGCCAGCGGCACCACGTTGAACGCGATGGGCGCGACGTACTTGTTCGGAGCCGGGAAATCCAGCGCACCACCGTCGTGCACGAGTTCCTCGACGCCGTCGATCACCGCGCGCGCCTGGCCGGCAAGCTCCTCGACACCGGCCACACCACTGCCCGAGACCGCCTGATAGGTCGAGGCCACCATGCGCACCAGCTGGGCTTCGTCGTGGAGCACCTTGAGCACCGGCATGGCCGCCATGGTCGTGCAGTTGGGGTTGGCGATGATGCCCTTCGGCAGGGTTCCGGCATCCCGGACGTCTCTGTCGAAGTTGACCTCGGACACCACCAACGGCACTTCAGGGTCCTTGCGCCACGCCGAGGAGTTGTCGATGACGACGGCTCCCGCTGCGGCGAACCGCGGCGCCTGTACCCGCGACATGGTCGCGCCGGCGGAGAACAGCGCGATATCCAGTCCGCTCGGGTCGGCCGTCGCGGCGTCCTCGACCTCGATCTCCTGTCCGCGGAACGACAGCTTGCGGCCCTGCGAGCGCGCCGAGGCGAAGAACCGCACGCTGTCCGCGGGGAAGTCACGCTCCTCGAGCAGGGCGCGCATCACCTGCCCCACCTGGCCGGTGGCACCCACGACTCCGATACTGACCACGTCAGCGCCCCGTTCCCGCGTAGACGACGGCCTCATCCTCGCCGCCGAGCCCGAAGGCCTCATGCAGCGCCGCCACGGCCTTGTCCAGTTCGGTGTCCTTGACCAGCACCGAGATCCGAATCTCGGAGGTGGAGATCAGCTCGATGTTGACCCCGACCTCGGACAGCGCCTCGCAGAACGTCGCCGTGACACCGGGATGGCTGCGCATGCCCGCACCCACCAAGGACACCTTGCCGATGTGGTCGTCGTAGAGCACCCGGATGAAGCCGATCTCGTCCTGTAGCGAGGTGAGCTTCTCGACCGCGGTCGGCCCGGCGTCCCGCGAGCAGGTGAAGGTGATGTCGGTCTTGCCGTCCTCGACCTTGGAGATGTTCTGCAGCACCATGTCGATGTTGACGTCGGCCTCGGCGACAGCGCGAAACACCTTGGCGGCGTAACCCGGAACGTCGGGCAGGCCGACGACGGTGACCTTGGCCTCACTGCGGTCGTGGGCGACTCCGGTCAGAATGGCATCTTCCATGGGGATGTCCTCGATAGATCCGGTGACAATCGTGCCCGGCCGGTCGGAGTACGACGACCGGACATGAATCGGAACGTGGTAGCGGCGGGCGTATTCCACACAGCGCAGCATCAGCACCTTGGCGCCACACGCCGCCATCTCGAGCATCTCCTCGAAGCTGACGGTGTCCAGACGGCGGGCGTTGCCCACGATGCGGGGGTCGGCGGTGAAGATGCCGTCGACGTCGGTGTAGATCTCGCAGACGTCGGCGTGCAGGGCGGCCGCCACCGCGACCGCGGTGGTGTCCGAGCCGCCGCGGCCCAGCGTGGTGACGTCCTTGCTGTCCTGGCTGACGCCCTGGAACCCGGCGACCAGCACGATCTGGCCCTCGTCGAGGGCCGAGCGCAGCCGTCCCGGGGTGACGTCGATGATCTTGGCGTTGCCGTGCGTGCCGGTGGTGATCACGCCCGCCTGGGAGCCGGTGAACGAGCGAGCCTGCGCCCCCAGCGATTCGATGGCCATCGCCACCAGCGCATTGGAGATTCGCTCGCCCGCGGTCAGCAGCATGTCGAGCTCCCGCGGCGGCGGCGCGGGACAGACCTGGCGGGCCAGGTCCAGCAGGTCGTCGGTGGTATCACCCATCGCAGAAACGACGACGACGACGTCGTTGCCCTGCTTCTTGGTTTCCACGATGCGCTCGGCGACACGCCGGATGCGCTCGGCGTCGGCCACCGAGGATCCGCCGTATTTCTGCACGACGAGCGCCACTGTCTGCCCTTTCGGAATCGGGGGGAGGTCGCATCAAGGATAAGGGGTCTCCGCACGTGCTTTTTCCGCCGAGATCGGCGGTAACCTGCCAGCAGTGCCCGATCACCCCACCGCCCGTCATGCCGACACCCGGGTGCCGATCCACCCGCCGATCGCCGCCAGGTGGAGTCCGCGGGCCTTCGATCCCGCCGCGGTGGTCACCGTCGAGCAGCTGACCGCACTGCTGGAAGCCGCCCGCTGGGCGCCGACCTGGGGCCACCGCCAGCCGGTCCGGTTCGTCGTCGGGGTGCGCCGGCGGGCTGGAGCCGAGCGACCCGGGGATCTACCCGGTGACGACACCTTCACGACGTTGGCCGGGCTGCTCAGGCGCGGCAACAGCTACGCGCATGCCGCCGGTGCGCTGATCCTGGTGTGCGCCGATGAGGGTGAGGACGAGCGGACGGCCCTGTACTCCGGGGTCGACGCCGGTGCGGCGATGGCCAACCTGTCCATCGAGGCGGTTGCGCGTGGCCTCATCGCCCACCCGATGGCCGGCTTCGACGCCGACGGAGCGCGCGAGGCATTTGCCATCCCGGCCGGGGTCCGGCCGCTGATGGTGATCGCGGTGGGCTCGCTGGGCGACTACGCGCAGGTGGACGACAAGATCGCTGAACGCGACGGGCGGCCACGCGAGCGGCTGCCGCTGGAGCAGATCGTGCTCAACTGGGCCTCTGTTCGGCCCCGGCAGGGCTGACCCAACAGCCTACGAGCAGGCTTTCGACAGCTGTGCGACCTGCTGGGTGATCCGGTCGTTGAGCGACGACATCTGGTAGACCACCACTGGTGTCGGCGCCCCCGGCGCTCGTGATCTGGTCTCTTCGCGAAGGCGGGGCAGGTCGGTGACGAACTGGTTGGCCAGTTGTGCCAATTCGGTCGCCTGCGCTGCCAGCCCCGGATCGTTCACTTTCTGCGCCCGCTCGGCCAGACCGTCGGCCCACTGCTGAAAGACCGCGTCCTCGGCCACCGTCGGCGGCCAGTCACCGTCCTTGGATTTGACCAGGGCCGCCTGCGACTGGTTGAACTCCAGCAACTCGATCACCGGTTTGCATTTCTCCGGGGGGCTGTCGAAGAACGTCGCCCACACGGCGACCCCTACCGCCACCACCGCCACCGTGATGGTGAGTATCCAGCGAGGTCGTTTCATCGTCGTCTTTCTCCGGAGTCCGCCGATCGGCCGGCGACCAGCCTAGCGAGGCATCGATTCCCGGCCCGCCTTTGGCCTGGTGACCGCATCGGAGTACAGTACTGCCTGTGCAGCGGGTGCTCCTCCTCGGACGCCGCGACGGGGTCTGATCCAGACTGGCTTCCCGTCGCGGGTGTTCGCGATGCGCCGGTCTGAAGTCCAATCCAAGACACCCGGAGCCAAATCGTGACCACTCAAACCTCACCTGATATCCCGTCTGCTTCTCAGGCGTTCGATTCCGTGGACGCATACGTATCCGCGCGCACCATCAAGACTCCCGCAGGCCCGCGCCGCGACGGCCAACCGTCGTGGAACACCCAGCGCAACTCCTCGATGCCGGTCAACCGGTATCGCCAGTTCGCGCAGGAGGTGCCGGGCGGTAGCCTGGCGTCGGGCCCAGTGCCCGTTCCCTTCGACCGCACCTGGCCCGACCGGGTCATCGAAAATGCCCCGCTGTGGTGTGCCGTCGATCTGCGGGACGGTAACCAGGCCCTGATCGATCCGATGAGCCCGGCCCGCAAGCGCCGGATGTTCGAGCTGCTGGTCCGCATGGGCTACAAGGAGATCGAGGTCGGTTTCCCGTCGGCCAGCCAGACCGACTACGACTTCGTCCGCGAGATCATCGAGCAGGGTGCCGTCCCCGACGACGTCACCATCCAGGTGCTGACACAGTGCCGCCCAGAGCTGATCGAACGCACCTTCCAGGCCTGCGAAGGCGCGCCGAACGCGATCGTGCACTTCTACAACTCGACATCGATCCTGCAGCGCCGCGTGGTGTTCCGGGCCGACCGCGACGAGATCAAGAAGATCGCCACCGACGGTGCGCGCAAGTGCCTGGAGGAGGCCGCCAAACATCCCGGTACCCGGTGGCGCTACGAGTACTCCCCGGAGTCCTACACCGGCACCGAGCTGGAGTACGCCCTGGACGTGTGCGACGCGGTTGCCGACGTCATCGAACCCACCCCGGACTGGCCGCTGATCGTCAACCTGCCGGCCACCGTCGAGATGGCCACCCCCAACGTCTACGCCGACTCGATCGAGTGGATGAGCCGCAACCTGGCACGCCGGGACTCGATCATCCTGAGCCTGCACCCGCACAACGACCGCGGGACCGCGGTCGCCGCAGCCGAATTGGGTTATCAGGCCGGTGCCGACCGGATCGAGGGCTGCCTGTTCGGCAACGGCGAACGCACCGGCAACGTGTGCCTGGTGACGCTGGGGCTCAACCTGTTCTCCCGCGGTGTGGACCCCCAGATCGACTTCTCCAACATCGACGAGGTCCGCCGCACCGTGGAGTACTGCAACCAGCTGCCGGTGCACGAACGGCACCCGTACGGCGGAGACCTGGTCTACACGGCGTTCTCCGGCAGCCACCAGGACGCCATCAACAAGGGCCTGGACGCGATGAAGTTCGACGCCGATGCCGCCGACAAAGACGTCGAGGACATCCTCTGGCAGGTCCCCTACCTGCCGATCGATCCCAAGGATGTCGGCCGCACCTACGAGGCCGTGATCCGGGTGAATTCGCAGTCCGGCAAGGGCGGGGTCGCCTACATCATGAAGGCCGACCACGGGCTGGTGCTGCCGCGGCGCCTGCAGATCGAGTTCAGCCAGGTGGTCCAGGCGATCACCGACGGTGAGGGCGGCGAGGTGTCGGCCAAGGAGATGTGGGACGCGTTCGCCGACGAGTATCTGGCCCCGGTCATCCCGTTGGAGCGCATCAAACAGTACGTGGATGCCGCCCAGGTCGACGGCGGGACCGACACCATCACGGCCACGGTCAAGATCGACGGCATCGAGTCCGAGATCGTCGGCTCCGGTAACGGTCCGCTGGCTGCGTTCGTCGACGCCCTCAACGGAGTGGGATTCGACATCAGCGTGCTGGACTACTCCGAACACGCGATGTCCTCCGGCGAGGAGGCCGCGGCCGCGGCCTACGTCGAGGCCTCCGTCGGTGGCCGCACGGTCTGGGGGGTCGGCATCGCCACCTCGATCACGACTGCGTCACTACGGGCCGTCGTGTCTGCCGTGAACCGGGCGTCGCGGCTAAGCTGACGCCCGCGCAAGCCTGCGCTGCCAACGACGTAAGGAGATTGGCCGTGGACTGGGGTTCGACGTGGGATTTCCTCTGGCATTTCCTGATCATCTTTGCCTGGATCGCCTACCTGCTGGTGCTGTTTCAGATCCTGGTGGATCTGTTCTGGCGTGACCACAAGACGTCGGGCTGGATCAAGGCCGTGTGGGTCATCTTCTTGATCGTGTTCCCCTGGCTCACGGCGCTGATCTACCTGATCGCCCGCGGCAAGGGGATGTCCGAACGCGCCCGCGCGGCCGCGTTGGAAGCCAAGAAGGAGACCGACGAGTACATCCGCGAGACCGCGGGCCGCTCGCCGACGCAGGAGATCGCGCACGCCAAGGAGCTCATGGATGCGGGCGCGATCAGCCCGCAGGAGTTCGAATCGCTGAAAGCCAAGGCGCTCAGCTAGCTGTTCTGATCGACTCTGCGCGGCCCGTAGGCGCTTCATCCGGCGGCGTTGGGCAGCAACGGCGGGCAGTTGCCTTCGGCGTCGGTCGCCAGCTCGAAATGCCACACCTCGTTGGCGTAGATCCGGCACAGGCCGAACCGCGCACCGTTGACCATCAGCCACTGGTCGGCGCCCACACCTCCCACGTCGACCGCCTGGCCGACCACATGCCTGGAGCCCTGGGGAGTCTGCACGTACCGGCGCGCAGCGGCCAGGCTGCCGTAGGTGGCCACCGCGTCGTCGAGCAGGCGCTGCTGAAACTCCGGTGAGCGCCATCCCGACGTGATGGTGATGTGGATGCCGTCAGCCGCGGCCGCGTCGGCGGCCTGCTGAATCGCGCTCAGCAGACGAGGGTCGAGCCGCCCGACCGCCGGGTTCTGCACGTCGAACGGGGTGAGCAGCTGCCCGTCGGCAAGCGAGCCGTCGCCCTGTCCGACCGCGGGCGGATCCGGGGTCACGGTGTTGTCGACCAGCCGGATCTGCGGTGTGAGGTTCGGTGGCGCCGCGGCGCCGAGAACAACGGTGGCCGTCGCCAGCAGCGCGAGCGCTGATCTGGCGATCGTCGGAAGGGACACCGGCATGATCCAGCCATCATCGCCGCAACGACGATGCCCTGCCAAGTGGCTTCCGCGGCGCCGGCGCCGCTCAGACCGATACCGGCTAGAACAGCGCGAACTGCTGGCCCTGATCGACCGATTGGACGAACTCGTCGATGCCGGTGCCGTCGGCCACGGAGCCGACGTTGTCCATGAACTGCTCGTCGGACACCACCGGCACCCCGAGCTCACGTGCGTGATAGCCCTTACCCTGCTCGGGCCTCGACTCGTTGCACACCACCAGCGAGGTTTCCGGATCGACCGCGTCGGTGTAGGCCAGTCCGGCGTGCAGGATCCGCTCGACCAGTTCCTCATGGGTGTGCTTGACCTTGGCAGACAGCGCCACCCGCATGCCCTGCACCAGCGGCTCGCCCCGCACGTACGGCCCCGGGTTCACATACGGGCACGGCATCCGTGAGGCCAGCATCTTCAGCGGGCGCAGCTCGTCGTGCGTCACCCTCCCGTTCGGCCAGCGCCGCCGCGTTACCGGGCGCACCGGCAGCCAGGCATCGCGTTCACGCGCGCGGTGCAGCGCCGGCGCCAGCACCCGGGAGAGCACCAGGGCGTCGTCGAAGGCGTCGTGGGCACGGGTCTGCTCGACGTCCCAGTGCCGCGCCAGCGTCTCCAGCCGCAGGTTGTCCAGGCCGAGGTCGAGCCGGCGGGCCAGCTCGACGGTGCACATCACGTCGTCGATGGGAAGTGCGGTCTCGGCGAGTTCGGCCTCGGCGACCAGGAACGAGTAGTCGAAGGACACATTGTGGGCGACCAGCGTGCGTCCGTGCAGCACGTCCACGAGATCGCCGGCGATGTCGGCGAAGGTCGGCTGGTCCTCCAGCATCTCGGCGGTCAAACCGTGCACGTGGGTGGGGCCCGGGTCGACTCCCGGGTTCAGCAGGCTGACCACCGAGTGCTCCACTCGCCCGTCCGGGTCCAGCGCCAGCGCGGCCAGACTGATGATGCGGGCGTGGCCCGGCCGGAATCCGGAGGTCTCCACATCGATGACGACCCAGCCGGCGCCCGGTTCAGTGGCTGGTCGGCCCCAGGTTTGGCTCACAAAATCAGAATGGCACGCACCCCCGACAGCACCCGGTACATCGGATCCGTGTCGGGCCCGCGTTCTGCTGGGCGAATAAACTGCACTGCGATGACGAGGCGCACGATGACGGCGTGGGGCCGCACTGCGCTCGCGGCCGGTGCGGCCGCGCGCTGGGCCTCACGGGTGAGCGGCCGCGGAGCCGGCGCGATGATCGGCGGCCTGGTCGCGATGACCCTGGACCGCTCGATCCTTCGCCGGCTGGGCGCGGGCCGGCGCACCGCGATCATCACCGGCACCAACGGCAAGTCCACGACCACCCGGATGGTCGCCGCCGCGCTGAGAACCATCGGGCCGGTCGCGACCAACGCCGAGGGCGCCAACATGGACGCCGGGCTGGTGGCCGCGCTGGCCGCGAAACGCGACGCACCGCTGGCGGCACTCGAGGTGGATGAGATGCACGTCCCACACGTGGCCGATGCCGTCGACCCGGCGGTGGTCGTGCTGCTGAACCTCTCGCGTGACCAGCTGGACCGAGTCGGCGAGATCAACCACATCGAACGCACATTGCGGACCGGCTTGGCCCGCCACCAGCGCGCCACCGTCGTGGCCAACTGCGACGACGTGCTGATGACCTCGGCGGCCTACGACTGCCCGAACGTGGTGTGGGTGGCCGCCGGGGGCAGCTGGTCGAACGACTCGGTGAGCTGCCCGCGCAGTGGTGAGGTCATCGTCCGGGACAACGGGCACTGGTACTCGACCGGCACCGACTTCAAGCGGCCCACCCCGCAATGGTGGTTCGACGACGACAAGCTGTACGGCCCGGACGGACTCGCGCTGCCGATGCGGCTGTCACTGCCCGGCACGGTCAACCGCGCCAACGCCGCGCAGGCCGTGGCGGCCGCGGTGGCGATGGGCGCCGAGCCGGCTGCGGCGCTGGCCGCGGCCTCCCATGTCGACGAAGTCGCCGGGCGGTACCGCACCGTGCCGATGGGCGAGCACACCGCCCGGATCCTGCTGGCCAAGAATCCGGCAGGATGGCAGGAGGCGCTGTCGATGGTGGACACCACCGCAGACGGGGTGGTGATCGCGGTCAACGGCCAGGTCCCCGACGGCGAGGACCTGTCCTGGTTGTGGGATGTCAACTTCGAACATTTCGTCCGCACGCCCGTGGTCGCGGCCGGAGAACGGGGCACCGACCTCGCCGTTCGGCTCGGGTACGCCGGAGTGCCGCACACCCTGGTGCACAACACCGTCGAGGCGATCACGTCCTGCCCACCCGGGCACGTCGAGGTGGTGGCGAACTACACGGCCTTTCTCCAGCTGACCCGGACGTTGGGGCGGATGCATCCGGCGGGCAAGAGCGCAGCGACTCGGGGAAGAGCCGATGGCTGAGACGGTGCGGATCGGGCTGGTGCTGCCCGACGTGATGGGCACCTACGGCGACGGCGGCAATGCGGTGGTGCTGCGCCAACGGCTGCAGATGCGCGGGATCGGCGCCGAGATCGTGGAGATCACGCTTGCCCATCCGGTGCCCGACTCGCTGGACATCTACACCCTCGGCGGCGCCGAGGACTACGCCCAACGGCTGGCCACCAGACATCTGCTGACCCACCGGGGCCTACAGCGCGCGGCGGCCCGTGGCGCACCGGTGCTGGCGATCTGCGCGGCGATCCAGGTGCTGGGCCACTGGTACGAGACGTCGGCCGGTGAGCGCGTGGACGGCGTCGGCCTGCTCGACGTCATCACGTCACCGCAGCCGGCGCGCACGATCGGCGAGGTGGTGTCCACACCACTGCTGACAGGATTGTCCCAGCCGCTGACCGGGTTCGAAAACCACCGCGGCGGAACGGTTCTGGGCCCCGATGCCCGACCGTTGGCTGCGGTGGTCAAGGGCGCCGGCAACCGCGCGGGTGACGGCTACGACGGTGCGGTGCAGGGCAGCGTGGTGGCGACCTACCTGCACGGTCCGTGTCTGGCGCGCAATCCCGAATTGGCCGACCTGCTGCTCTCCCGCGTGGTCGGGCCGCTGGCACAGCTGGACCTTCCCGAGGTCGAGCAGCTGCGCCGGGAGCGGCTGGCCGCCCCCCGGCGGATGTGAGCGCCTGGGCCAGCTTTCGCCCAAACCGACGTTATGCCGCGAAACTGCGAGTGAATCTCGCCCATGTGTTGGTTTGGGCGACAGAACTAGGCCATCTGGCGGCGGCCGGACAGCGCGCGGCCCAGCGTCAGCTCATCGGCGAACTCCAGATCGCCGCCCATCGGCAGACCGGAGGCGATGCGGGTGATCGTCAGACCCGGGATATCGCGCAGGATGCGCACCAGATAGGTGGCGGTGGCCTCGCCCTCGGTGTTGGGATCGGTCGCGATGATCACCTCGGTGATGTCGACCCCGTCGACCCGCTCGCCGATCCGGTTCAGCAGCTGTCGGATACGCAGCTGGTCGGGACCAACACCCGAGAGTGGGTCCAGCGCCCCGCCCAACACATGGTAGCGGCCGCGGAACTCCCGCGTCCGCTCGACGGCCTGCACGTCCTTGGGCTCCTCGACGACGCACACCTGCGAACCGTCACGGCGCGCGTCGCCGCATATCCGGCACCGCTCGGCATCGGAGACATTGCCGCACACCTCGCAGAACTGCACCCCGTCGCGCACCCGGCCCAGCGCGGCGGTGAGCCGGTCGATGTCCGGCGGCTCCACCGACAGCAGGTGGAAAGCGATCCGCTGCGCGCTCTTGGGACCGATACCCGGCAGCTTGCCGAGCTCGTCGATCAGATCCTGGACGGGGCCTTCAAACACGGCAGTACACGTCAGGACTCCGACAGGCCCTGTGCACCGCGCGCCTGGGTGGCCAGCGGGCCGAGATGGGTCTGCGCCAAGATGGCGAACTGCCTGGCCGCGTCGGCTATCGCGCCGACGATCAGGTCCTGCAGCGTCTCGACGTCGTCGGGGTCGACGACCTTGGGGTCGATGCGCACCCCGACCACTTCGCCGCTGCCCTTCATGGTCACCTGGACCAGTCCTCCACCGGCCTGGCCCTGCACCTCGGATGCCGCGAGCTTCTCCTGGGCTTCCATCAACTTCTGCTGCATCTGCTGGGCCTGGACGAGCGCGGACTGCAGGTCGGGCACCAGTTTGTCCCGCATCTGCTGCGCGCGCTCGATGAGGGCTGACATGTCAGGCTGGTTTCCGGGGTTTCCGGGGTCTCCGGGTTGCATGACAGTCTCCTTGCGTCTTGGTCTCGACTTGGTTTCGCCTGCCGTTTCAGGCGCCCGGCGACTTCAAGCCTAGACGGCGAGGGGTTACCTTGAGGCGCGTGCTCATGTCCGTCTGTATGCGTGTCGTAGCCGCAACATCCGTTAGTGCGCTGATTGCTGCTTCGACGCTGACCGCACCGGTTGCCCACGCCGTGCCGGCCAATATCGCGGGCATGATCGTGTTCCTCGACCCTGGACACAACGGCGCCAACGACGCCTCCATCAGCCGCCAGGTGCCGACCGGGCGCGGCGGCACCAAGGACTGCCAGGCCAGCGGCACGACGACCAACGACGGCTATCCCGAGCACACCTTCAACTGGGAGACCGTGTTGCGGATCCGCGCCGAGCTGACCCAGCTCGGGGTGCGCACAGCGATGTCGCGCGGCAACGACAACGCGCTGGGGCCCTGCATCGACGAACGCGCCGCCATGGCCAACGCGCTGGCACCGAACGCCATCGTGTCCATCCACGCCGACGGGGGCCCGGCCAACGGCCGCGGTTTCCACGTCAACTACTCCAGCCCGCCGCTCAACCAGGCGCAGGCCGGTCCCTCGGTGCAGCTGGCCAAGGCCATGCGCGACCAGCTGGTCGGTTCCGGCATCCCGGCCGCCAACTACATCGGCTCCAACGGGCTGTACGGACGTTCGGACCTGGCCGGACTCAACCTGGCGAAGTATCCGGCCATCCTGGTCGAGCTCGGCAATATGAAGAACCCGGCCGACTCGGAGCTGATGGAAAGCCCGGAAGGGCGCCAGAAGTACGCCGACGCCGTGGTCCGCGGGATCGTCGCCTACCTGGCTACCCAGCCGGCCCGCACCAGCTAGGGCGGACTGCCCCAGACTGCGCGACTCCTCACCACACCACAGCGTGGATCGTCGTCACGCCCCAGTCCAGACTGCGCGACTCCTCACCACACCACAGCGTGGATCGTCGTCACGCGGTCTCGACCTGCTTTTTCAGGTTCGCCAGAACCTCGTCCTGAATGCGGCGCAGGCCCAGCGGCGCGAACGTCTTCTCGAAGAACCCCTTGACGCCACCGGCGCCGTTCCAGGTCGTCTTCACAGTGACACTCGAGCCGGGGCCCGCCGGCGCGACCGTCCAGTTGATCACCATCGAGGAGTTGGCGTCCTTCTCGATGACGGTGTGGCCGGCCACGTCGACGCTGGCCTGCACCTCACGCACCCGGGACTTGGTGGCCTGCAGCTTCCACTTGACGACGGTGCCTTTGCCCTGGCCACCCTCCAGCACCTGGTATTCGCTGTACTGCGGCGACAAGATCTTGGGGCGAACACCCTGGTAGTCGGCGATCGCAGCGAGCACGGTCGCGGGTTCGGCGTCGATCAGGACCGTACTGGCCGCGCTGACCTGTCCCATCAGGCAAGACTCCTCGGGTGACGGTGAAACTGCATGCGAAAGGCAGACGTGCGGTCGCATCGACTGCGGCTGCGGACTAGCGTAGTCATGTGTCTGTTCGAGCAGCGCTGACAGCTCATGCCGAAGGCGTGGAACGGCTGCTCGCCAGCTACCGCGCCATACCGCCCAGTGCCTCGGTGCGGCTGGCCAAGCCGACGTCGAATCTCTTCCGGGCCCGGGCCAAACGCGATGCACCCGGGTTGGACACGTCCGGCCTGACCGGCGTCATCTCCGTCGACCCCGAAAACCGCACCGCCGACGTCGCCGGCATGTGCACCTACGAGGATCTGGTCGCCGCCACCCTGCCGCACGGGCTGTCGCCACTGGTGGTGCCGCAGCTCAAGACGATCACGCTCGGCGGCGCGGTGACCGGACTGGGTATCGAGTCGGCGTCGTTCCGCAACGGCCTGCCGCATGAGTCGGTGCTGGAGATGGACATCCTGACCGGAGCGGGCGAAGTGGTCACGGCCAGCCGCAAACAGCATTCCGACCTGTTTCGGGCGTTTCCGAATTCGTACGGCACCCTTGGCTATTCGGTGCGGCTCCGAATCGAGCTGGAGACCGTTCGACCATTCGTCGCACTCAAGCACCTGCGCTTCCACACGCTGGCCGACCTGATCGCCGCCATGGACCGCATCATCGAGACCGGCGGCTACGAGGGCGCCCGGGTGGACTACCTCGACGGCGTGGTGTTCAGCGCCGAGGAGAGCTACCTGTGCGTCGGCATGCAGACCGCCACGCCGGGTCCGGTCAGCGACTACACCGGCGAAAACATCTACTACCGGTCGATCCAGCACCCCGACGGAGAGAAAGACGACCGGCTGACCATCCACGACTACTTGTGGCGGTGGGACACCGACTGG
>Ga0210086_1000167_pt1 | contig 41608 bp, 38 predicted proteins | sample China_Galinas_PW_3_FD_184867 | JGI IMG/M metagenome (GOLD analysis project Ga0210086, IMG submission 184867) | Wetland microbial communities from San Francisco Bay, California, USA, that impact long-term carbon sequestration - China_Galinas_PWB_D2... | ecosystem: Environmental > Aquatic > Marine...
CACGCCGATCACCCCCGCCTCGATCCGCCGGGCCGCGGACATCGGCGACGACCTGCCCGTCGCGTGGAAGCACCGCAGCGAGCGCTACACGGAGAAGCTGGCCACCCCGGACACCAGCGTGGCCGATCTCGTCGGCGACATCGACCCGATCAAGGTCGCCGAGGGCCGCAGCCTGGGCGACCCCGAGACCATCGCCTACGGGCTCATCCCGCGCGCACACCGCGGGATCGTCGCCGTCAACGAACTTCCCGACCTCGCCGAGCGGATCCAGGTCTCCATGCTCAACGTGATGGAGGAGCGTGACATCCAGGTTCGCGGCTACACGCTGCGGCTGCCCCTGGATGTGCTCGTTGTCGCCAGCGCCAACCCCGAGGACTATACGAACCGCGGCCGGATCATCACCCCGCTGAAGGACCGGTTCGGCGCCGAGATCCGCACGCACTACCCGCTGGAACTCGACGCGGAGGTGGGCGTGATCGGTCAAGAGGCGCACCTTGCGGCCGAGGTTCCGGCGTATCTGTTGCAGATTCTCGCTCGGTTCGCCCGCTACCTGCGCGAGTCGCGGTCGGTCGACCAGCGTTCCGGGGTGTCCGCACGGTTCGCGATCGCGGCAGCCGAGACCGCGGCGGCGTCCGCGCGCCACCGGGCCGCCGTGCTGGGAGAGCGTGATCCGGTGGCGCGGGTGGTCGACCTGGGCAACGTGATCGACGTGCTGCGCGGAAAGCTGGAGTTCGAGTCCGGCGAGGAGGGCCGCGAGCAGGCGGTGCTGGAGCATTTGCTGCGCAGGGCCACCGCCGACACGGCGCAGAAGTTGTTGGGCGGCATCGACGTCGGGCCGATCGTCACCGCGGTCGAGCACGGCTCGCCCGTGACCACCGGCGAGCGGGTGTCGGCGCGGGACGTGCTCGCGGCGCTCCCGGAGGTTCCCGCGGTCGCCAAGATCCAGCAGCGCCTGGGTGCCACCACCGACGGACAACGGGCCGCCGCAGTCGAATTGGCCTTGGAAGCACTGTATTTGGCGAAGCGCATCGACAAGGTCAGCGGCGACGGGGAGACCGTATATGGCTAGACGGGGGCGGGGCCGCTCGTCTCTCTATTCGGCCTACACCGGTGGCCCGGATCCCCTCGCGCCGCCGGTGGACCTGCGTGACGCGCTGGAGCAGATCGGCCAAGATGTGATGGAGGGCAGCTCGCCGCGGCGTGCGCTCTCGGAGTTGTTGCGGCGCGGCAACAAAAGCATGCGAGGCACCGACCGGCTGGCCGCCGAGGCGAACCGGCGTCGTCGAGAGTTGCTGAGGGACAACAACCTTGACGGCACCCTGCAGGAGGTCAAGCGACTGCTCGATGAAGCGGTGCTCGCCGAGCGCAAGGAGCTGGCCCGCGCTCTCGACGACGACGCCCGGTTCTCGGAGCTGCAGCTGGAGTCATTGCCCCCGTCACCGGCGAAGGCCGTTCAGGAACTCAGCGACTATCAATGGCGCAGCGGCGAAGCACGCGAAAAATACCAGCAGATCAAGGATCTGCTTGGCCGCGAGATGCTCGACCAACGGTTCGCCGGCATGAAGCAGGCGCTGGAGAACGCCACCGACGAAGACCGCCAGCGCGTCAACGAGATGCTCGAGGACCTCAACGACCTGCTGGACAAGCACGCACGCGGCGAAGACACACAGCAGGATTTCGACGACTTCATGGCCAAACACGGCGAGTACTTCCCCGAGAACCCGCAAAACGTGGAGGAGCTGCTCGACTCGTTGGCCCAGCGTGCGGCCGCGGCTCAGCGGTTCCGCAACAGCCTCAGTCCGGATCAGCGTGCCGAGCTGGACGCGTTGGCGCAGCAGGCGTTCGGCTCACCCGCGCTGCAGCAGGCGCTGAACCGGCTCGACAGCCACCTGCAGGCTGCGCGGCCGGGTGAGGATTGGACCGGTTCGTCGCGGTTCTCCGGCGACGACCCGCTGGGCATGGGCGAAGGCACGCAGGCACTTTCAGACATCGCCGAGCTCGAGCAGCTGGCCGAGGCGCTGTCGCAAAGCTACGCCGGGGCCACCATGGACGACGTCGACCTCGACATGCTGGCGCGCCAGCTCGGGAACGACGCCGCCGTGGACGCGCAGACACTGGCGGAGCTGGAGCGGGCGCTGCTGAACCAGGGCTTCCTCGACCGGGGCGCCGACGGGCAGTGGCGGCTGTCGCCGAAAGCCATGCGGCAGTTGGGGCAAACGGCGTTGCGTGACGTCGCCCAGCAGTTGTCGGGCCGGCACGGTGAACGCGAGACCCGGCGCGCCGGCGCCGCCGGTGAGCTGACCGGCGCGACGCGACCGTGGCTCTTCGGGGACACCGAGCCGTGGAACGTGACGCGCACGCTGACCAATGCGGTGCTGCGCCAAGCGGGTACGGGACAGCGCCATCCGATTCGACTCACCGTCGAGGACGTCGAGGTGTCCGAGACCGAAACCCGCACCCAGGCCGCGGTCGCGCTGCTGGTGGACACCTCGTTTTCGATGGTGATGGAGAATCGGTGGCTACCGATGAAGCGGACCGCGTTGGCGTTGAATCACCTTGTCAGCACGAGGTTTCGGTCCGACGCGTTGCAGATCATCGCGTTCGGCCGGTATGCGCGCACGATGAGCGCCGCCGAGCTGACCGGGCTCGAAGGCGTCTACGAGCAAGGCACCAACCTGCACCACGCGCTGGCGCTGGCCGCACGGCACCTGCGTCGTCATCCGACCGCGCAGCCGGTGGTGCTGGTGGTCACCGACGGTGAGCCGACGGCACACCTGGAAGGCGGCTTCGGGCGCGGCGACGAGCCGGCGCAGGTTTTCTTTGACTACCCGCCCCATCCCCGGACGATCGCGCACACGGTGAAGGGCTTTGACGAAGTCGCCAAGGCAGGTGCGCAGGTGACGATTTTCCGGCTCGGCAACGACCCCGGCCTGGCGCGGTTCATCGACCAGGTGGCGCGCCGGGTGCAGGGCCGCGTTGTTATGCCCGACCTCGATGGGCTGGGCGCGGCGGTGGTCAGCGACTACCTGCGGTCACGCCGCCGGTAGCCTTCCCCCGCGAGCGTGCGTGTCTGTCCGTCGACACGCCGACGTAATGCGTACAAAGGTGCACGCTTGCGGACAATCGAAATCAGTGCCTTCGCTGCTTGCGCCTGACGCCCACGCTGCCCCACAGCGAAAACCCCTTGATCACCACGTGCGGTGCGCCGGGCATCCCCGTGCCCGCCGCCCCGTGGTCGAATGCGCCCATCACACCGTGCCCGTGAATATCGACGTTGACCTCCGGCGGCACCAGGATCGTCTGGCCGCCCATGATCGAATAGGTCTTGATTTCGACGTCAGGGCAGGTGAAGTCCGCATACCGCAAGTCGATGACACCGCCGCCCCACAGCGCGAACGTCGTCAGCCGCCCCGGCACGTTCCACCGGCCGCGGCGCTCGAAGCCACTCATGATCGCCAGCAGCACCGTCGACGGCGCCGGTCGGCACGACGCGCCCGGCCGCCGAGGCCGCATCGAGACGCCGGGCAGGTCGGCGCTGAGCCGGTCCAGCTCGGCATAGGTCTGAGCGGAGTAGACCTTGGCTAATCGGTCCTCGTACTCGTCCATCCCCAGACGCCCCTGCGCAGCAGCGTCGGTCAGCAACTGCGCGACCTGTATCCGGTCGGTGTCGGCAGCGTGCAACTCTGCGGAACGCGCAGGCATATTGCTGGTCATCAATCCCGAGCCTACGACGTTGCCGTGGCGCTGCCCAGGAAACCCGTCAACAACGCCGGTCCGCGTCATTCGGCGACCCAGCTCGGTGCCCGCTTCTGCAGGAACGCGAGCATGCCTTCGCGTGCCTCGTCGGAGGCGAATAGCCGCGCCGACAGCGCGCTCAACTCGTCGGCCCGGTCGGTGAAGCCGTCGAATATCGCGGCCGTCGTCAGCGCTTTCGACTCGCGCAGCCCCTGCGGCGAGCCGCGGCCGAGTTCGGCGGTGATCGTGCCGACGACGGCCTCCACGTCGTCGGCGGCAATCGTCACCAGCCCGATGCGTTCGGCTTCGTCGGCACCGAACTTCTCGCCGGTCAAGTAGTAGCGCCCCACGGACCGCGGGGTCATCTTGGGCAACAACGTCAGGGAAATGATCGCCGGCGCAACCCCGATGCGCGCCTCGGTGAGCGCGAACGTGCTGTCGCGGCCCGCGACTACGATGTCGCAGGCGCCGACGAGCCCGAACCCGCCGGCGCGCACGTGCCCGTCGATCGCGCCGACCACCGGCAGCGGCAGTTCGAGGATCGCCCGAAGTAATTCGGTCAGCTGGCGGGTCCGGTCGTCGGCTCCGCCTTCGGACGCCTCGGACAAATCCGCGCCCGCGCAAAATGTGCTGCCGGTGTGGCCGAGCACCACCGCGCGCACGTTCGGGTCGGCGGCCGCGTCGCGCAGCGCCTGATGCAACTGCTCCACGAGTGCCGACGACAGCGCGTTGCGGTTGTGCGGCGAGTTGAGCGTGACCCGTGCCGTCGACCCGCGGACTTCGTAGTCGACGTACTTGGTGCTCTTCGCGCTAGCGCTCATCGGCCATCAGTACGAGCGTGGCAGGCCGAGCGAGGTCTGCGCCACGAAATTGAGCACCATTTCGCGGCTCACCGGTGCGATGCGGGCAAGCCGGGACGCCGTGATCGCGGCCGCGATGCCGTACTCCTTCGTCAACCCGTTGCCGCCCAGCGACTGCACGGCCTGATCGACCGCACGGGTTGACGCCTCCCCAGCGGCGTACTTGGCGATGTTGGCGGCTTCGGCCGCCCCGGCGTCGTCTCCGCTGTCGTACAGCGCGGCAGCCTTCTGCATCATCAGCTTGGCCAGCTCGACCTCTATGTAATTCTGCGCCAACGGGTGTGACAGACCCTGGTGCGCACCGATCGGTGTCTTCCACACCTGCCGGGTTTTCACGTAGTCGATCGCCTTGCCGATTGCGAAGCGGCCCATCCCCACTGCGCTCGCCGCTCCCATGATGCGTTCGGGGTTCAAGCCCGCGAACAGCTGCGCGATAGCGGCGTCCTCCGAGCCGACCAGGGCATCGGCGGGCAGGCGGACATTGTCGATGAACACCTGGAACTGCCGCTCCGGGCTGATCAACTCCATTTCGATCGGCGTGTAGGTGAACCCGGGAGTATCGGTGGGCACGATGAACAGCGCGGGGCGCAGGTTGCCGGTCTTGGCTTCCTCCGTGCGGGCCACCACCAGAACCGCCTGCGCCTGGTCGACACCGGAGATGTACACCTTCTGGCCCGACAGGATCCAGTCGCTGCCGTCCTTGCGGGCTGTCGTGGTGATGCGGTGCGAGTTCGACCCGGCGTCGGGTTCGGTGATCGCGAACGCCATCGTGATCGAGCCGTCGGCGATGCCCGGAATCCATCGCTGTTTCTGCTCGTCGGTGCCGAACTTGGCGATGATCGTGCCGTTGATGGCCGGCGACACCACCATCATCAGCAGTGCGCAACCGTGGGCGGCCATCTCCTCCATGACGAGCGACAGCTCATACATTCCGGCGCCGCCGCCGCCGTACTCCTCAGGCAGGTTGACGCCGAGGAAGCCCAGCTTGCCCGTCTCCCGCCACAATTCGTCGGTGTGCTGGCCGGCGCGGGCCTTCTCGAGGTAGTAGTCCTGGCCGTAGTCGGCGGCCATCGCGGCCACCGACTTGCGCAGCGCCTGGCGTTCCTCGCTTTCGATGAAGCCGTTGTCGGTCATGGTTTCTCCTCACTTTCGACGCGGGCGAGAACCGCGCCGAGTTCCACTTGTTGGCCTGTCTGAACGCGGAGTTCGGCGACGACCCCGTCTTTGGGCGCGGTGACGGCGTGTTCCATCTTCATCGCCTCCATCCAGACGATCGGCTGGCCGGCGGCGACGGTGTCGCCGACCTGAGCGCCGAGCCGGGTCACCGCGCCGGGCATCGGGGCGACGAGAGAACCGGGCTGCAGCGCCGACCCCGGCTCTCCGAAGCGCGGGATGGCTGTCAATTGCACCGGGCCGCCGGGGGAGTCGATGAACACATCGCCGCCGTACCGGGCGACGTCGAACGGCCGGTCCACGCCGTCGACTCTCAGCACCGCCCGGTCGGGCGCCGCAGAAACCAAGTGCACCTCGTGGCCGGGCACTCGCAGCGCCTTTCGCTCGAAGCGGTATCGCACCTCGTGCTCGTCGCCTTCGACGTCGGTATAGCGCTTGACCTGGTAGCCCGACGCCAGGTTGCGCCAGCCGGACGGCACGCTGCCCAAAACCGTTGCGGTCGCGCGGTTGTGCGCTGCGTCGGCGAGCGCCGCCGCCAGCGCGGACCAGCGCACGGTCTCGGCGTCGGCCAGCGGCGTGGAAAGCACCGCAATGTCATGGGTGTCGAAGAACGCGGTGTCGGTGTCACCGGCGATGAACGCGGGGTGCCGAAGCACGTTCACCAGCAGGTCGCGGTTGGTGCGCACACCGTGTACACGGGCACGGGCGAGCGCATCGGCGAGCAGGGCGGCGGCCCTCCGACGAGTCGGGGCGAACGAGATGACTTTGGCCAGCATCGGGTCGTAGTGCACGGAAACCGCCGATCCGTCGACGACGCCGGAGTCGACGCGGACGCCTGGCCGGGTCAACGGTGCAAAGGCGCCGTGGGCGGCCGGGATGTCGAACGCGTGCAACCTGCCGGCCTGCGGCTGCCAGCCGCGTCCGGGATCCTCGGCGTACAGCCTCGCTTCGATCGAATAGGCCTGAGCCGCTGGCGGTTCCGGCCCGAGGTGGACGCCGTCGGCGACCTGCAGCTGCAGCTCCACGAGATCGAGGCCGGTGACGCATTCGGTCACCGGGTGTTCGACTTGCAGGCGGGTGTTCATCTCGAGGAAGTAGAAAGCTCCGTCGTCGTCGGCGAGAAACTCCACCGTTCCGGCCCCGGTGTAGCCGATCGCGCCAGCCGCCAGGCGGGCTGCGTCGAACAGCTTGTCGCGCATGCCGGGGACGCGTTCGACGAGCGGCGACGGTGCCTCCTCGATGACCTTCTGGTGCCGCCGCTGGATCGAGCACTCCCGCTCGCCGACCGCCCACACGGTGCCGTGTTCGTCGGCGAGCACCTGCACTTCGATGTGACGGCCCCGAGTAAGGTAACGCTCACAGAACACGGTGTCGTCGCCGAACGCAGAGGCGGCTTCCCGGCGTGCGGCAGCGACTTCGTCTGGCAGCGTGGCTAAATCGGTGACGATCCTCATGCCCCGGCCGCCGCCGCCCGCGGACGCCTTGACGAGCACGGGTAGCTGCGACTGCGTGACACCGGCCGGATCGAGCTCGTCGAGCACCGGCACCCCGGCGGCGGCCATCATCTTCTTGGCTTCGATCTTGCTGCCCATCGCCGAGACCGCGGCGACCGGCGGGCCGATCCAGGTCAGGCCGGCGTCCTGCACGGCAGCGGCGAACTCGGCGTTCTCCGAGAGGAACCCGTAGCCGGGATGGATCGCGTCGGCGCCGGCGGCTTGCGCAGCGGCAATCAGGGCCGCGGCATTGAGGTACCCGTCGGTGCCGGGCAGCAGCACCCGCGCGTCGGCCTCGGCGACGTGCGGCGAACCGGCGTCTGGTTCGGTGTACACCGCAACCGTGCGCAGCCCGAGCCGACGGCATGTCGCGAACACCCGGCGTGCGACTTCGGACCGGTTCGCCACCAGAACTGTATGCATGCTGCCGCTCACATCCGGAACACGCCGAAGTTCGACGTACCCTCGATCGGCGCATTCGCAATAGCGGACAGGCACATCCCGAGCACGGTGCGAGTGTCGCGCGGGTCGATTACGCCGTCGTCGTACAGCATGCCGGACAGCACCATCGGCAGCGACTCGGCCTCGATCTGCGCCTCCACCGCAGCTCTCATCGCGGCGTCGGCTTCCTCGTCGACTTGCTGGCCGCGCGCCTCGGCGGCGGCTCGGCTGACGATCGACAGCACGCCCGCCAGCTGCGCTCCGCCCATCACGGCGGATTTGGCGCTGGGCCAAGCGAACAGGAAGCGAGGGTTGTACGCGCGCCCGCACATGCCGTAGTGGCCCGCTCCATAGGACGCGCCGATCAGCAGCGAGATGTGCGGCACCGTCGAGTTCGACACCGCGTTGATCATCATCGACCCGTGCTTGATCATGCCGCCCGCCTCGTATTGCTTGCCCACCATATAACCGGTGGTGTTGTGCAGGAACAGAAGTGGCGTGTTGGCACGGTTGGCCAGCTGGATGAACTGGGTGGCCTTCTGCGACTCCTCGCTGAACAACACCCCGCGGGCGTTGGCCAAGATGCCAATCGGGTAGCCGTGCACCCGCGCCCAGCCGGTCACCAGAGACGAGCCGTAGAGCTCCTTGAACTCGTCGAACTCCGACGCGTCGGCCACCCGCGCGATCACGTCCCGCGGGTCGAACGGGGTACGCAGATCGGGCGGCACCACCCCGAGCAGCTCCTCGGCGCCGAACAGCGGCTCGACCACGGGTCGGGGCGCTGGCCCCTGCTTGCGCCAGTTCAGCCGCGCCACGATCCGCCGGCCGATCCGGATCGCGTCGAGCTCGTCGACTGCGAAATAGTCGGCTAAACCCGATGTGCGGGCGTGCATTTCAGCGCCGCCGAGCGACTCGTCGTCGGACTCCTCGCCGGTGGCCATCTTCACCAGCGGCGGCCCGGCCAAGAACACCTTCGAGCGTTCCCTGATCATCACCACGTGGTCGGACATACCGGGGATGTACGCGCCGCCCGCCGTGGAGTTACCGAACACCAGCGCGACGGTGGGGATGCCGGCGGCCGAGAGCCGGGTCAGGTCGCGGAACATCTGACCGCCGGGGATGAAGATTTCCTTCTGCGTCGGCAGGTCGGCACCGCCGGATTCCACGAGAGAGATCACCGGCAGCCTGTTCTCGAAGGCAATCTGATTGGCGCGCAGAATCTTCCGCAAGGTCCATGGATTGCTGGTGCCGCCCTTGACCGTCGGGTCGTTGGCCACCAGCAGGCATTCGACACCGCTCACCACGCCGATGCCCACCACTGCCGAGGCGCCGACGGCGAACTCGGTGCCATATGCCGCCAACGGGCTCAGCTCCAAGAACGGCGAGTCCTGGTCGATCAGCAGTTCGATGCGCTCGCGCGGGGTGAGCTTGCCGCGGGCGTGGTGGCGCTCGGCGTACTTCGGCCCGCCGCCGGCAAGCGCCTTGGCGAGTTCGGCGTCGATCTCGGCGAGCTTGGACGTCATCGCCGCGACGGACCCGTCGTATGCCGGCGCACGGGTGTCCAGCGTAGAGCGCAGCACCGTCACGACTGATACCCCAGCGTCTTGGCCGCCAGTGCGGTGAGGATTTCGGTTGTCCCGCCGCCGATTCCAAGGATGCGCATATCACGATACTGCCGTTCGACTTCACTTTCGGCCATGTAGCCCAAGCCGCCGAAGAGCTGCACGGCCTGGTTCGCCACCCACTCGCCCGCCTCGACGGCGGTGTTCTTCGCGAAGCACACCTGCGGGATCAAGTTCGTCTCACCCGAAAGCTGGCGCTCCACGACGTTGCGCGTGTACACCCTGGCAACGTCGACCCGTCGCGCCATCTCGGCGAGCGTGTTCTGCACCGACTGCCGCGAAATCAGTGGGCGCCCGAAGGTTTCCCGGTTTCGGCACCATTCGGCGGTGATGTCCAGACAGCGCTGGGCGCTTGAATACGCTTGTGCGGCAAGCCCGACACGTTCCGACACGAAGGCAGCCGCGATCTGCATGAAGCCGGTGTTCTCGGCGCCGACGAGGTTGGCGGCGGGAACCCGCACGTCGGTGTAGGACAACTCGGCGGTGTCCGACGACCGCCAGCCCATCTTGTCCAGCTTGCGGGTCACCTCGAAACCCGGTGTGCCCTTTTCGACGACGAGCAGCGACACCCCGGCCGCGCCGCGTTCACCGGTGCGCACGCCGGTCACGACGTAGTCGGCGCGCACGCCCGAGGTGATGTAGGTCTTCGCGCCGTCGACGAGGTAGAAGGCACCGTCCCGGGTGGCGCTGGTGCGCAAGTGCCCGACGTCGGATCCGCCGCCGGGCTCGGTGATGGCCAGCGCGCCGATCAACTCGCCGCGCAGCGTCGGCCGCACGAACGCCTCGATCAGGCGTTCGTCGCCGGACGCGATCATGTGCGGCACCGCGATCCCGCACGTGAACAGTGACGCGAACACTCCGCCCGGTGCGCCCGCGTGGTGCATCTCCTCGCAGATGATCAGCGAATCTGCGCCGTCGCCACCGCCGCCGCCCACGGCCTCGGGAAACCCGGCGCCCAGCAGCCCGGCCGCCCCGGCCTTGCGGTGCAGATCCCGAGGCAGTTCGCCGACGCGTTCCCACTCGTCGGCATGCGGCAGCACCTCGCGTTCGGCGAACGTGCGCACCGTCTTGCGCAGTTCGTTGCGCTCGGGGGTGTTCCACAGGCTCAAAGCAGCTCCTCGGGGATGTCGACGTACCGACTTCGCAGCCACTCGCCCAGGCCTTTGGCCTGCGGGTCGAAGCGGGCTTGATAGGCCACGCCCCGACCGAGGATGTCCTCGATCACGAAGTTGACGGCCCGCAGATTGGGCAGCACATGGCGGGTGACGGGCAGGTCGGCCACCTCGGGCAGCAGCGTGCGCAGCTTATCGACGGTCAGCGCGTGCGCCAGCCAGCGCCACTGGTCTTCGGTGCGCACCCATACCCCCACGTTGGCGCTGCCGCCCTTGTCGCCGCTGCGCGCGCCGGCGATGGTGCCGAGAGGCACCCATTGCGTTTCGCCGAACGGCAGCGGCACCGGCAGCGCGAACGGCGCGACCGGGGTCAGCTCCAAAGTCTCGGTGGCGGAGGCGATTTCAGTGCGACTCCCGTCGGCATGCACTGCAATGTGGGGCACCTGGTCGGCGGGCACGGCACCGGGGGAGAACACCCCGTAGATCTGACCGTCTCCGGGTGGCGCGGTGGTGGTGAAGCCGGGGTAGCTTGCCAACGCCAATTCGACTGCCGCAGCGGAGAACTGACGGCCGACATTGGCGGGGTCGGGATCACGGACTACGCAGCGCAGCAGTGCGCTTGCCGTCTCCTCGGTGTCGGCGTCGGGATGGTCGGTGCGGGCGAGCGTCCACTCCACCTCTGCGGGCTTGGCCGTCAGCGCCGTCTCCAGCTGTCGGCGCACGAGCTCGGCCTTCGCGTCGACCTCCAGCCCGGTCAGCACGAAAGTCATCGAATTGCGGAACCCGCCGACGGTGTTCAGCGACACCTTCAGTGTTGGCGGGGGCGGCTCTCCCCGCACGCCGCTGATCAGCACCCGGTCCGCGCCGTCGTCAGACAGCTCGATCGCGTCGACGCGCAGCGTCACGTCCGGATTGGCGTAGCGCGCGCCGGTGATCTCGTAGAGAAGTTGTGCGGTCACGGTTCCGACGGTCACCGCGCCGCCGCTGCCGGGATGCTTGGTGATCACCGACGAGCCGTCGGACCGCACTTCTGCGAGCGGGAAGCCGGGGTGCGTACAGGCCGTCAGGTCGGGAAAATCTTGAGCGAAGAACGCGTAGTTGCCGCCGGTGGCCTGCGCTCCGCATTCGATGACGTGACCCGCTGCGACAGCGCCGGCGAGCTTGTCGTAGTCGGTGCGCGACCAGCCGAAGTGCGCGGCCGCGGGACCGACGACCACCGACGCGTCGGTGACGCGGCCGGTTACGACGACGTCCGCGCCGCCGCGGAGGCAGTCGACGATGCCCCACGCCCCCAGGTAGGCGTTTGCCGCAAGGGGCGAGCTGACGCCAGATGTCGCCGGCCCTGCGGCTCCGAGGCCAAGTTCGGCGGCCCGTGGCAGCAGGTCGTCACCTTCGACGTGAGCGACGCTCACCGGCACGCCGAGGCGCTCGGCCAGCGACCGCACCGCGTCGGCAAGCCCTGCCGGGTTCAGCCCGCCGGCGTTCGCGACGATCCGCACCCCCTTGTCGTGGGCGATGCCGAGGCATTCCTCGAGCTGGATGAGAAACGTCTTCGCGTAGCCGCGCTCTGGGGCCTTCGCCCGGTCCCGGGCGAGGATCAGCATCGTGAGCTCTGCCAGATAATCGCCGGTCAGGTAGTCGAGTTCGCCGCCGGTCAGCATCTCGCGCATCGCGGAGAGGCGGTCTCCGTAGAAGCCTGAGCAGTTTCCGATGCGGACGACTTCGGGTGTGTAGGCCACCACATCCTCCTCCCGCCCGGACTTCTCGACCAACCGGTAGGTTAGCCGCCGTCTCGCCGAAATTGCACTCAGGGTCGCGATTCGACGCTGACCACGACCGTGGTTTCACTTTCGGCGCTGCGCGGCAGCTTTTGGAGGCGCCCGTACTCACCGGCTATCCTGAACAGCAATCCCCCGAACCAGATGGAGAGCTCGATCATGGCTGTGCCCAAGCGCAGGATGTCGCGTGCGAACACCCGAAGCCGTCGTGCGCAGTGGAAGGCCAAGCGCCCCGAGCTTGTCAACGTCACCGTCGCCGGTCAACAGCACAAGGTGCCCCGGCGGTACCTCAAGGCCGCCCGGCTCGGCCTGATCGATCTCGACCGGCGCTGACGTCGGCGGCGCCAGCCCAAGATAGGGGCGGATCGGCGCGTTCTCAGGCCACTCTCAGGCGTTCCGTAGACACTAGTGCCCGTGCGGATTCTTGTCGTTGACGACGATCGCGCCGTGCGCGAGTCCCTGCGCCGCTCCCTTTCTTTCAACGGTTACTCGGTGGCACTGGCGCAGGACGGTGTCGAGGCGCTCGAGGCGATAGCCAACGAGCGCCCGGACGCCGTGGTGCTCGACGTGATGATGCCCCGGCTCGACGGCCTCGAAGTGTGCCGTCAGCTCCGTAGCACCGGCGACGACCTGCCGATCCTGGTGCTGACCGCACGCGACTCCGTCTCCGAGCGGGTGGCCGGGCTCGACGCCGGCGCCGACGACTACCTGCCGAAGCCGTTCGCACTCGAGGAGCTGCTGGCGCGGATGCGTGCACTGCTGCGACGTACCGGGCCCGACGACAACGCCGACACGGTGGCGATGACGTTTTCTGACCTGAGCCTCGATCCGGCGACCCGGGAGGTGACCCGCGGCGACCGTCGCATCAGCCTGACCCGTACCGAGTTCGCTCTGCTCGAAATGCTGATCGCGAATCCGCGGCGGGTGCTGACCCGCAGCCGCATTCTCGAGGAAGTGTGGGGATTCGACTTCCCTACCTCCGGCAACGCGCTCGAGGTGTACGTCGGATACCTGCGCCGCAAGACAGAAGCCGAAGGAGAGCAGCGGCTGATCCACACCGTGCGCGGGGTCGGATATGTGCTGCGGGAAACACCGCCCTGATGTCAGCCCAAGAAGCCCAAGCCCGACCCCAGCTGCACTTCACCCGTCAAGCCAGCAGCTCGCTTTCACTGCGCTGGCGGGTGATGTTGCTGGCCATGTCGATGGTGGCGATGGTGGTGGTGCTGATCGCGGTGGCCGCCTACATCGTCGTGTCGGCGGCCCTGTACCGCAACGTTGACAACCAACTCAAGACGCGGTCGCAACTGTTGATCGAAAGCGGTGCGCTGGAAGCCGATCCGGGCAAGGCGATCGAGGGTACGGCGTATTCGGACGTCAACGCGATGCTGGTGATCCCGGGCCGGGCGATCTACACAGCCAACCAGGCGGGGCAGCGGCTTCCATTCGGGCAACAGGAAAAAGACGTGGTCGACGGCGATCTGCTGCTGTCGTTGCGCGCGGCGGGCGATCAGCGGGTGCTGGCCACGCACCTGCCCAACGGCAGCACGCTACTGGTTTCGAAGAGTTTGCAGCCGACGAATTCAGTTCTGCGCCAACTAGGCTGGGTGCTGGTCGTGGTCGGCGGAGTAGGCCTGGTGATCGCGGCAGTGGCCGGCGGCATGGTGGCAAGCGCAGGGCTGCGGCCCGTGCGCAGGCTCACCGACGCCGCCGAGCGAGTGGCCCGAACCGACGACCTGCGGCCCATTCCCGTCGCCGGCGGCGACGAGTTGGCCAGGCTCACGCAGAATTTCAACATGATGCTGCGCGCGCTCGCGGAATCGCGAGAACGCCAAGCCCGATTGGTCACCGACGCCGGCCACGAGTTGCGCACCCCACTGACCTCGCTACGGACGAACGTGGAGCTGCTGATCGCATCGATGGAGCCGGGTGCACCGCGGCTGCCGGAGAACGAGATGGCGGGACTGCGTGCAGACGTGCTGGCGCAGATCGAGGAGTTGTCGACACTGGTCGGCGATCTGGTGGACCTCACCCGGGACGACGCCGGCGAGGTGGTGCACGAGCCGGTCGACATGTCCGAGGTGGTGGACCGCACTCTTGAGCGAGCCCGTCGGCGCCGCAACGATATCGAGTTCGATTCGGAGGTCACGCCGTGGCAGGTGTTCGGCGATGCGGCGGGCCTGTCCCGGGCGGTGCTCAATCTGCTGGATAACGCCGCAAAATGGAGTCCGCCTGGCGGCCGCGTGAGCATCCGCTTGAGACAAGTCGATCCGTCCCACGCGGAATTGGTGGTGGCCGACCATGGGCCCGGCATCCCGCCCACCGAACGCCAGCTGGTGTTCGAACGTTTCTACCGCTCGGCGTCGGCACGCGCGTTGCCCGGATCCGGGTTGGGGCTGGCCATCGTGAAGCACGTGATGATGAAACACGGTGGGGTTCTTCGGATTGAGGACACCGTACCTGGCGGGCAGCCGCCGGGCACGTCTATCTATGTGCTGTTACCGGGCCGGCCGATGCCCACGCCGCACGCCGCAGAGGTTGAAAAGTCTGTGGATGATGCGAGGGAGATCTCAGTCGATTCTCAGTCGAGCGTTGCACGCTAGAGGCGACATCGCACTGACCACTCGAAGAAAGAGCGACTCAGCGACATGACCAACCACCCGAGGTATTCGCCGCCGCAGCGGCCAGGGAGTGCGCACGCCGGTGCTGCAGGCCAGCACTACCCCGCGCAGGCGCAGCGGTATTCCCCCTATGACTGGCGCGCCACCCAGGAGATCCCGATCCCACGTCAGCCTTATCCGCCGAATGTCGGCCCGCAGCCGACCGCGGCCTCGTCGCCTGTCACTCCGGCTGGGCAAAAGCGTTCGCGCGCAGGAGGTCTCATCGCCGGCGCAGTGGCTGTCGCCGTCGTCTCTGCCGGCGTAGGAGGCGGAGTGGCCCTGGCGGTGAGGCCGGATCATCCGAACACCACGACCGCCGTCGCCACTGCCCCGGGAGCGCTGCCCGGGCAGCCCGCGGCCAGCCTGCCCGTAGGGTCGGTTGAGCAGGTGGCGGCCAAAGTGGTGCCGAGTGTCGTGAAGCTGGAAACGTCCATGGGACGCCAGTCAGAGGAGGGGTCCGGCATCGTCTTGACGTCGGACGGCTTGATTCTGACCAATAGCCACGTCGTTGCGGCCGCGGCCGAGCGCGGGTTGCCCGGTGGCACGCCCACCACCGTGGTTACGTTCGGCGACGGGCGCACCGCACCGTTCACCGTGGTGGGCACAGATCCGTCCACCGACATCGCTGTGGTGCGCGCGGAGGGTGTCTCAGGGCTCACGCCGGTCACCATCGGCTCGTCGTCGAACCTGAAAGTCGGCCAGGACGTGGTGGCGGTCGGATCCCCGCTGGGACTCGAGGGTACGGTCACCACCGGCATCGTCAGCGCGCTGAACCGTCCGGTGGCGACCGGCGGCGACGCCGGCGACCAGAACATGGTGCTCGACGCGATCCAGACCGACGCGGCGATCAACCCGGGCAACTCCGGTGGTGCGCTGGTGAACATGAACGGCGAGCTGGTCGGCGTCAACTCAGCGATCGCGACCCTCGGTGACGAATCGACCGGACCTGCGAGCGGGTCGATCGGCCTGGGCTTTGCAATCCCCGTCGACCAGGCCAAGCGCATCGCCGACGAACTGATCCAAACCGGCACCGCCACGCACGCCTCGCTGGGAGTTCAGGTGAGCAACGACGCCTCCACCAACGGCGCGAAGATCATGGAAGTAATTCCTGGGGGGCCCGCTGCCGCGGCGGGACTGCCCAGCGGGGTGGTGGTCACCAAGCTCGACGACCGCATCATCAACAGCGCCGACGGCCTCGTGGCTGCTGTGCGCTCGAAGGCGCCGGGGGACAAGGTGACGTTGACTTACAGTCAGCCGTCGGGTGGGAATCAGACGGTCGAGGTGACGCTCGGCCAGGCGCAGACGCGATGAGGCTGGCCCGCGACCCGGTCGTGAGGATGGTGCCGTCGGCGCCGCCGCCCGGATATACGGTGGCATCCATGGAACAACCCGTGGAGTTGGCGGGCCGCGCGCTCGTTGTCGTCGTCGATGACCGCACCGCTCACGGCGACGAGCAAGACCACAGTGGGCCGCTGGTGACGGAGCTTCTCACCGAGGCGGGCTTCGTCGTCGACGGCGTGGTGGCCGTGGCAGCGGACGAGGTCGAGATTCGCAACGCCCTCAACACCGCCGTGATCGGTGGGGTCGATCTGGTGGTGTCCGTCGGTGGGACCGGGGTCACGCCGCGTGACGTCACGCCTGAAGCCACCCGCGACATCCTCGACCGCGAATTGCTCGGGATCGCCGAGGCACTACGCGCGTCGGGGTTGTCGGCGGGCATCATCGACGCCGGGCTGTCGCGAGGGCTGGCCGGGATCTCCGGCAGCACACTCGTCGTCAACATTGCCGGCTCCCGGTACGCCGTGCGCGACGGCATGGCAACCCTCAACCCGCTCGCGACGCAAATCATCGGACAGCTGTCCAGCCTCGAGATCTAGGCCATCCGCAGTACACGGGAGGTTCACTCGGCCTGAACGTCCAGTTAACAGCAGGTTTTTATAACCGTGTGATCTTCGTCACAGTACAACAGCATTTGTGGCGGGGCCGTCGCTTAGCGGGCCTTACTTGGCAAAACCGGGCAATCGCCCGAACCCGTCGGTTGTATTCCAAGATCACTGTGCCACCATTGATTTTACGACCGTCGAATTCGTGCGGCCCAACGCGGTTAATGGTGGCGGAATCAGGCAAGGCTCAAGCCTAGCTAGACGGAATGGTGCGGCACCCTGACGCTTGGCTCCAGCAAACTATCCGAGCCAAATCTCAGGGCGAATTCGCAGAACCGTATCCGTTGCCGGGTCGGTGGACCGCCGTTATGTTCCTCGTGACAACGATGAGCAGCTGGTAAGGGGACAGCCTGAGAGCTATCTCATCTGGGGTTCTTGCGCCGTGGTGTCAAAGCCTGAACTCCACGAACAATGGAGCCAGGTGGTCTATGGATCACCGTCGACATGGCTAGGGAGAAGATGAAGGTTATCGGTCGAGTGCTGGTGGCTCTGATCGCTGCTGTGGCGGCGTTGTTCGTGAGCACGGCGACGTCTCATGCCGGGCTGGACAACGAGATGAATGTGGTGGACGGCAAGGGTCGCACGCTGGTGATCCAGCAGTGGGACACGTTCCTCAACGGGGTGTTTCCGTTGGACCGCAACCGGCTGACGCGGGAGTGGTTCCACACCGGCCGGGCGATCTATCACGTGACCGGTCCGGGTGCCGACGCGTTCGAGGGCACCTTGGAGCTGGGGTATCAGATCGGTTTTCCGTGGTCGCTGGGTGTGGGGCTGAACTTCAGCTACACGACGCCGAACTTCAACCTGGACCAGGCCGACGTTTTCGGCACATTCGACGGCACTCCGACCGGCTTCCTCCTCATCACCACGCCGCCGCTGTTGCCCGGGGCGTCGATCAGCGCTGATTTGGGCAACGGCCCTGGTATTCAGGAGGTGGCGACGTTCTCGGTGGACGTGGCCGGCCCGGACGGTGGGGTGGCGGTGAACAACGCGCATGGCACGGTGACCGGTGCGGCCGGTGGTGTGCTGCTGCGTCCGTTCGCGCGGTTGATCTCCAAGGACGGTGACAGCGTCACCACCTACGGCGAACCCTGGAACATGAACTGACAGAGCATCGGCAGATCGGCCCCGGCTCAGGGCCGATCTCCGTCATGCTGTGTGTACGTCGCGGTGTAACGCGTGAACTGTGAAACACAAGTCCGGGGGTGAACCGCACCGCGACGAGCCATCACGGCCCTTTGCCCGAAAATCGCCTGACGGCTATCGTCCTGATGTCGCCTCGTAATAGATGCTGGGTTTGCTGGGTGTTCTGAGATTCTTGTGCGCTGTGGTGATCAAGTAACGGAAGTTGTGCAAGGGACGAAGTCACTGGCATGGCGGTTCCTGTGTGGAAACGACGTCGACATGGCTAGGGAGAAGATGAAGGTTATCGGTCGAGTGCTGGTGGCTCTGATCGCTGCTGTGGCGGCGTTGTTCGTGAGCACGGCGACGTCTCATGCCGGGCTGGACAACGAGATGAATGTGGTGGACGGCAAGGGTCGCACGCTGGTGATCCAGCAGTGGGACACGTTCCTCAACGGGGTGTTTCCGTTGGACCGCAACCGGCTGACGCGGGAGTGGTTCCACACCGGCCGGGCGATCTATCACGTGACCGGTCCGGGTGCCGACGCGTTCGAGGGCACCTTGGAGCTGGGGTATCAGATCGGTTTTCCGTGGTCGCTGGGTGTGGGGCTGAACTTCAGCTACACGACGCCGAACTTCAACCTGGACCAGGCCGACGTTTTCGGCACATTCGACGGCACTCCGACCGGCTTCCTCCTCATCACCACGCCGCCGCTGTTGCCCGGGGCGTCGATCAGCGCTGATTTGGGCAACGGCCCTGGTATTCAGGAGGTGGCGACGTTCTCGGTGGACGTGGCCGGCCCGGACGGTGGGGTGGCGGTGAACAACGCGCATGGCACGGTGACCGGTGCGGCCGGTGGTGTGCTGCTGCGTCCGTTCGCGCGGTTGATCTCCAAGGACGGTGACAGCGTCACCACCTACGGCGAACCCTGGAACATGAACTGAGCACAGATTTTCTTGTCGGCTAAGACTTGTCGGCGCTCGTCGTCTTCGCGCTGTCCGGGCTCGGGCCGGTTCCCGGCCCCGTGACCGTCTCGTGCCGCCCGGAGCCTTGTCCGTTGGAGGCCAGCAGGTCCCGGATCTCCGTCAGCATCGACAGTTCCGTGTCCTGGGCCTGCTCCACCTCGCCGCGCTTCCGCAGCCTGTTGTAGGGCATCACGATGAGGAAGTACACCACCGCGGCCACCAAGAAGAAGTTGATGAACGCCGACAGCACGACGTTGAGGTCGATGGCCTGGTCACCGCCGATCGGGATGCGCAGAATGCCGTACTCGGCGTCCCTCCCCGCGCCGATGCGGGTGATCAGCGGTTCGATGATGCTCTTGGTGAACGCCGTGACCAGCCCAGTGAACGCGGTGCCGATGACCACCGCGACCGAGAGGTCGACGATGTTGCCTCTCGACAGAAACTCCTTGAAACCCTTGAGCATGTAGCGCTCCTCCTGTGCTCGGTCAGCGGTCGTGAGCCGTACAGTAGTCGCCTTGATCCCTCTCAGCGGAAGGTCAGCGTGACCGTCTCGGCCAGCGCTACCCCTGCCACGTTGTGGGCCGTGGCCGCGGGCAGCGCCACGAGAACGACCCGCTCGTTGCCGGGCCCGCGCTGAGCCGGCTTGGGCGACACCAGAACCACGACGGCGTCGGTGGCCACTACATGCGGCGACGGCTCGGCCGACGAGTTCGGCGGCCCGGCGGCCAGCACGTCGACAACGTCGCCGGCGCGAAGCATCTCCAGGAGTGCGGAGTCGGCGAGGTGCAACGGCACGATGCGGGCGTTCGGTCCCGCTGCCGATGTGGCCAGCCGCGGGCCGAGTAGCCGGACGTCGGTGAGCACCTCGCCACGTCTGGCCGGCCCGGCGAGTGTCGCGCCGACGACATCGTCGGCGCCGGATCGAGCGCCGTCGGGAAGCGTTGTCGTCGAACGCTTTTCGACACGCACGTCGTCAGCCGTGAGCGGGATGCCGGGCGGCAGGTCACGGGCTGCGACCACCGCGTCGGTGTGATCGCCGTTCGGATCGGACCGAAACGTTGCGACCGCGGCGAGCACCACCAATGCCGCGGCAGCGACACGTCGCGCCGCCGGCGTGCGCGACCAGTCCGGTCGCAGTAAATGCGAAAGGCGACTCAGCGCAGTCGGATTGAGCGATTCCCCCATTCGGCCACGTTAAGCGACCGGGACAGCCGAAGGGCGGGGAAGATGGAGGCGCTGTGGATAACGGGTCAGCTGGCGGCGGCCGCCGGGGCAGGAGTCGAAGTGGACGACTTCGCGTCACCGTTGGTTTTCGACGTCGAGGAGGTGTCGCTGGCCGAGCCCGACGACTCGGCGGCCTTCTTCTCCTTCTTCTCGCCGTCCGACGAGCCGTTGGATGCCGCCCTGCTGTCGGTGCGGTAGAAGCCGCTGCCCTTGAACACGACGCCGACCTTGCCGAAAAGCTTGCGCAGCCGGCCCGAGCACTGCGGGCATTCGGTCAGCGCGCCATCGGTGAACGCCTGCACCGCGTCGAACCGGTTGTCGCACTCGGTGCACGCGTAGGAGTAGGTCGGCACGGGATCCTCCGGTTAGGTCAGCTTGCTAGCACTCTACCTATTCAAGTGCCAACCAGCCAGCGTGCATTCCCGAATGCCCCGGGTCTCATCGCAACGAGACCAGCCCGTATCCGGGGGTCAACGCGTGGGTCATCGCGATGTCGTGGGGTTCGACGGGCAGCTCGTCGACCAGCTCGTCGTCACCCACCACGGCGATCAACCGGGCGGCGGGATCACGAAAACCCAAGGACCGGTCATAGAACCCGGCGCCGCGACCCAGCCGGACACCGTGGCGGTCGACGGCCAATGCGGGTACCAGGACCGTGCTCACCGACTCCAGCGCTGTTGGCGGCAACCATGGCGGGGGCGGCTCGAACAGCCCGTATGGGGCCGCGACCAGTGACCCCGACCGGTATTGCGACCACTGCAAAGGCTGGGGGATGCCCTCGACCGACGCGCGGGCGACCGGCAACAAAACAGAGCCGCAGATGGCTACCATCGCGTCAGCGAGATCGGGGAAACCCGGTTCCGACGGCAGCGGCGCGTAGGCGGCGACCAGGTCGTCGGAGTCGAGCTCGGCATTCAGGTGCCGCACCAGCGCAGCGGTTTCGGCGCGCCGAACGTCTTCGTCGACCGCTCGCCGCGCGGCGACACGCTGAGCGCGGATACGGTCCTTTAACGTGGTCGCCACGCGCTAACAATGACAGGGGGCTCGAGCGGATTGCCGCAGCGACGCACAGGTCACGGGGATAGGGTGTGATCGATGACGCGACCAGAAGTTCCGATTCCGCGGACGGCCATCGTGCCGGCTGCGGGCCTGGGCACCAGATTCCTGCCCGCCACCAAGACGGTGCCCAAGGAGTTGCTGCCGGTCGTTGACACCCCCGGCATCGAGTTGGTCGCGGGTGAGGCCGCCGACGCCGGCGCCGAGCGGCTGGTGATCGTGACCTCCGAGGGCAAAGACGGCGTCGTCGCGCATTTCGTCGAGGACTTGGTGCTGGAGGGCACGCTGGAGGCGCGCGGCAAGACCACCATGTTGGAGAAGGTGCGCCGCGCGCCGGCACTCATCAAAGTCGAATCGGTGGTGCAAGCCGAGCCGCTGGGGCTCGGCCACGCGGTCAGCTGTGTGGAGCCGGTGCTGTCGGACGACGAGGACGCCGTGTCGGTGCTGCTGCCCGACGACCTCGTGCTGCCCACCGGCGTGCTGGAAATCATGTCGAAGGTGCGTGCCAAGAGGGGCGGCACCGTGTTGTGTGCGATCGAGGTCCCGCCCGCGGAGATCAGCGCATACGGCGTGTTCGATGTCGAGACCGTGCCTGATGCCGCCAACCCGAACGTGATGCGCGTCAAGGGCATGGTCGAAAAACCCAGAGCGCAGGACGCTCCGTCGCCGTATGCCGCCGCCGGCCGCTACGTGCTGGACCGGGCGATCTTCGACGCGCTGCGGCGCGTACCACGGGGCGCGGGCGGCGAGATCCAGCTGACCGACGCCATCGCGTTGCTCATCGAGGAGGGTCATCCGGTGCACGTGGTCGTGCATCGAGGGTCCCGACACGACTTGGGAAATCCCGGCGGCTACCTCAAGGCTGCGGTTGACTTTGCATTGGATCGTGATGACTATGGCCCGGACTTGCGGCGCTGGTTGGTAGCGCGATTGGGGTTGGAGCCGCAGGCCCGGCCGCACTAGGCGCGGCAATGCAGTGATTGCGTGCCGGGCTCGCGATCAACGGCAGAAAGGCATGCTGTGCGTTCGGTTGAGGAGCAGCAGGCACGCGTGATGGCCGCGGCGGTGGCGCCCCGGCCCGTCCGCGTCGCGATCGCCGAAGCGCAGGGCCTGATGTGCGCCGAAGAGGTGGTGACCGAAAGTCCGCTCCCCGGATTCGACCAGGCCGCGATCGACGGCTACGCGGTGCGCAGTGTGGACATCGCGGAGGTCGGTGAAGGCAGCGAGGTCGATGGCATCGCCGAGGTCGGCGGGATCGAGGTGCGGCTACCGGTCGTCGGGGACATCGAGGCAGGCGCACGGACACCGAGCCGCCTGCAGCCCCGACAGGCCGCGCGGATGCGCACCGGCGCACCGATGCCCACGCTCGCCGACGCGGTGTTGCCGTTGCGGTGGACCGACGGCGGCGAATCGAAGGTTCGGGTGCTGCGCAGCGTTCGCCGGGGTGCCTACGTGCGGCACGTGGGTGACGACGTCCAGCCCGGTGACGTCGCGGTGCGCGCCGGCGCGATCATCGGCGCGGCGCAGGTGGGCTTGCTTGCAGCGGTGGGCCGGGAGCGGGTTCTGGTGCATCCGCGACCGCGGTTGTCGGTGATGAGCGTCGGCAGCGAGCTCGTCGACATCTCCCGCACACCGGGCAACGGCCAGGTGTACGACGTGAATTCGTACGCGCTTGCGGCCGCCGGACGCGACACGGGCGCGGAGGTGAGCCGTGTCGGGATCGTCAGCACCGATCCGAAGGAACTGCGCGAGGTCGTCGAAGGCCAACTGAACCGCTCGGAGGTGGTGGTGATCGCCGGGGCGGTTGGCGGTGCCGCCGCCGAGGGTGTGCGGTCGGCGTTGTCCCCCCTCGGCGAGATCGACATCAACCGCGTCGCAATGCATCCCGGTTCGGTGCAGGGATTCGGTCAGCTTGGCCCGGAGGGTGTGCCGACGTTCTTGCTACCGGCCAACCCGGTCAGTGCGTTGGTGGTGTTCGAAGTGATGGTGCGGCCGCTGATCCGGCTGTCGCTGGGCAAGCGTCAGCCGATGCGGCGCGTTGTCGAAGCCCGCACGCTGTCGCCGATTTCGTCGGTACCCGGGCGCAGAGGGTATCTGCGCGGACAGCTGATGCGCGATCAGGACACCGACGAATACCTGGTGCAGGTGCTCGGCGCACCGGGCGCGTCGTCACACTTGCTGGCGACCTTGGCAGAAGCCAACTGCTTGGTGATCGTTCCCAGCGATGCCGAACAGATCCGCACCGGCGAGATCGTGCGCGTCGCGTTCTTGGCTCAGCGTGGCTGACCGCGAAAACCGTTCGCTGTGAGCTTTTTTCGTAGCAGTGCTGCCCACCCTGGTTGGCCGGCCACCGTGGGCCCGATCAGGGTGGCCGGGGGCACGGTGCGACTGCGGCCGGTGCGGATGCGCGATGCCGCACAGTGGAGCCGGATGCGGCTGGCCGACCGCGAGCATCTCGAGCCGTGGGAGCCGACGACCGACACGGATTGGGTTCGCCGACAAACGGTTTCGACATGGCCGGCGGTGTGCTCGGGTTTGCGAGGGGAGGCGCGCAGGGGGCGCATGCTGCCGTTCGCGATCGAACTCGACGGCGACTTCTGCGGGCAGCTGACCGTCGGCAACGTCACCCACGGCGCGCTGCGGTCGGCGTGGATCGGATACTGGGTTGCCAGTGCGGCCACCGGCCGGGGCGTCGCGACGGGCGCGCTGGCGCTCGGCCTGGACCACTGTTTCGGGCCGGTGACCCTGCATCGGGTGGAGGCCACGGTGCGTCCGGAGAACGTCGCGAGTCGGCGGGTGCTGGCCAAGGCCGGCTTCCGCGAGGAGGGCCTGCTGCGGCGCTATCTCGACGTCGACCGCGCATGGCGCGATCATCTGCTGCTGGCGATCACCGCGGAGGAAGTGCGGGGCTCGGTGGCGGGGACGCTCGTGCGCGCGGGCCAGGCGCACTGGTCCTGACGGCGTTCTGCGGCTCAGTTCTGAGCCCGGCGTTCTGCGCCGAAACCGAATTCCGGGTCGTGGTGTGGCCGCTTACCACGACGCTGGCTTCAATCTCGGGGCGCCGACGGGGTACCCGTTGTGTTACGGATGTGATTCATGTGCCTGTTGGTGCTTGCTTAGAGCGAATTACAGGTGTGTAATTGTGCTGGTCACACGGCGCGCCTTCGCCCTTTGCGCTGATCACGGACCTAGCCTGACGGTGAAAGGAGCAGGCACCATGCCAAGTGTCCCGCAATCACTTCTGTGGATCTCCCTTGTGGTGCTGTGGCTGTTCGTCCTCGTGCCGATGCTGATCAGCAAGCGCGACGCCGTCCGTCGCACTAGTGACGTCGCGCTGGCCACCCGGGTGCTGAACAGCGGCGCGGCCTCCAGGCTGAAGAAGCGCGGGCCGGCCGACGGGCACCGCAGCGATCCGGACTGGCAGCCGCTTGACGATGACGACGACGATCTCGAGGACGAGCCGGTGAAGGCGTCGGTGGTCGTGAAGGCCGCCGCGCCGGCCCCCGAGGAGGACATCCTCGACGTTGACGTCGTCGAGGAGAATTCCGGTGTGCTGCCGGTCGGTGCCGGGGAGCCGGTCGAGGAGGCCAAGCCGGAAGCGCAGCCAGAAACCGAGCCCGCGCCGGTCGCCGCCGATGAGCAGCCAGCCGCCGACGCCGATGAGCAGCCAGCCGCCGACGCCGATTCCGACGCCGATTCCGACGATGACGGCACCTCCGACGAGTACGAATACGTCGAAGACACTTCGGGATTGGAGTCCGAGGAGGATCCGCCGACGGCGGCGGCGCCGATAACGTCGCGGCGTCGGCTCTACGAGTCCCAGACCGCAGCGGCGGTCGGCGCCCGCAAGTACCGCTTCCGCAAGCGCGTGCTGTTGGCGATGTCGTTGGTCCTGATCGCGACCACGATCGCGGCTGTCACGGTGTGGCCCGGCGGATGGTGGGTCTGCGGCACCGCCGGGACGATCACGATCCTGTACCTCGCCTATCTACGACGCCAGACCCGCATCGAGGAACGGGTGCGGCGGCGGCGGATGCAGCGGATGGCGCGCTCGCGGATCGGCGTGCACAACACGGCCGATCGCGACTACGACATGCCGTCGCGGCTGCGCCAGCCGGGGGCCGCGGTGCTGGAAATCGACGATGAGGACCCGATTTTCGAGCATCTCGACTACGCCCCGGGGCCGATGGAATATCACCTGCCCAGGGCCGCCGGCCAGTAACCGGTCGGCTCGTCGCGGTTTACCCGCGCCTGCCATCGGCTGGTAACCTGCTAGCGGCCAGGGGCTATGGCGCAGTTGGTAGCGCGACTCGTTCGCATCGAGTAGGTCAGGGGTTCGAGTCCCCTTAGCTCCACTCTCTGGTTCCCGTCCACGGTCCGTGTTTCCGCAAACCGCTCAGGCCAGCTGGACTCTGATAGCGCCGGGCTGGGCAGCTCTTGGCCGGCCGCCACCAGCAAACTGCAGCGATCATCGTGCACAGCTTGTGACCAAGGTCCCGCCCTCGAAGTGTCTTTTTGTAGTTACTTGGGCCAAACCGTGACCATACGGTGATAGCCGGGGAAGCGATCCGGCCGAAGCGGTAAGCAGGGCATTCGTGGCTAACCGGTTCCTCCGGGGGCAATGGAGCGCAGGGGCCGCTACCCCAGACTGAGTCCTTCTCGCCACAAAGGAAGCGGCCATGAACCCGTTCAACATCCAGCGCGTCGAAGCCCGCAATTCGTGGGTGCAGAAGGCACGGTGTCGCTCCACCGATCCCGACAAACTCTTCGTCCGCGGAGCAGCGCAAAGGAAAGCGGCTGCGATCTGCCGGCACTGTCCGGTGATCTTCCAATGTGCCGTCGAGGCACTCGACAATGAGCTCGAGTTCGGCGTCTGGGGCGGCATGACGGAACGCCAGCGGCGGGGGCTGCGCAAGCGGCACCCCGAGGTGGTCTCCTGGGCCGAGTTCTTCGCCGATCGCCACGAACAGCGCGCCGCCGGAGACTCGGCCTAACCGGCCGCCGTCGGGCGATCCTCGTCATCCGGCAGGGTCGCCGCATGACCCGCCGCCCAGCTCAGTTCACCGGCACGTCGAGTATCGGCCGTTGGATGTAGGCGCCGGGACCGTCGAAATGCCACCACTCGCCCGAATACACCGTCAGTTCACCGCTGTTCATCGCGGCACGCAACTGCGCCCGGTTCGCTTGCTGCTCGGGGCTGACGCCCTCGGTTGCGAACGCCAGTGCGCGCGACGTGAAGTCGTCGAAGTCGGTTCCCATGTCAGCAAGGCACAGTGCTGTCAGCTGGCGTTCTGGCGGGCACTGCTCCTGGCGGCTTGCGGTTGTCACGTCCACCGAGCGCCCGGCCTCGTGGCTGCGCGCGTACGGCCCCGGGCGGGCCACCCAATCCGAGTTCGGTACCGCCTCCCACATCCTGACCTGCACGTCGTGCGGCCGGTAGCAGTCCCAGAAGACCAGCACGGCGGGCCGCAGCGCCTCCGCTGCCGACGCCAGACCCTGCGTCATCGACTGGTCCACCAGACAGCGGGCGTCGGCGGGATACATCGCCGCACCCACGAAGTTGCTCGGTGTCGCGTAGCGCAGATCGATGACCGCGTCCGGAACGACGGTGCGAATGTCGACGAGGCCCGCTGCTTGTGCCTGCGGGCTCAGTGCCGGCACGGCGGCGACGGACGTCGTCGCCACCGCGGTGACCTGAGGAGACGGGCTGGTCACCGGAGAAGTCACACGCTGGGCGCCGCAGCCGGCGCAGCTCGTCACGACGAGCGCGGACACGAGTAGACATCTGATCGCGAGCATCACCGTATTGTTCACGTCCCAGCAGTCGTTCCGGCGCTTAGCAGATTCTCATCAGATTCTTCGCAGATTGCCGGGTCGGCTCCCAGGAATTGACTAAAAGCGCCGCGCACCATGAAGGTGTCCGCTTTGTCTGACCGGCTGGAGCACTCATGAGCACCAAACCGTCCGAGGTCGTCGAGCGCTATCTGCACAGCCGCGGGCTGCGTTATTTCCGTGGCCGCCACGACGGGGAGTACTTCTTCATGTTGACCGTCGGTCACGAGCGGTTCCATGTGCACCTGGAGATCCTGCCCGGCAAGTCGCACGTGCTCGCGGTCAGAGTCGCTCCCGGGCATTTCTTCCCCGCGACCGACCGCGACCGGATGATCGGCTTCGCCCGCAGCTGGAACGCAGACGGTCGGCACGCGGAAGTGATCCTGTCCGAGTCCTCAGACCCCCGGCGCATCGGAGTGGCCGCGCAGAGCCTTTGTCAGATCGGCCACCTCGACATCCACGACTTCGCCAACTTCGCCGACAAGACAATCCGGTCGGCGATCCGGCTTTTCGCTGAGTTGACTCCAGCACCTGAGCTCAAAGAAGCCAGTTAGAATCGAGGCTTCGCGGGCAGGCGCACAAGCGATCCCGAAGCTCGCGCATCCGCTGACCAGGCGACTGCCCCCACCGACTGTGTCGCTATTATCGTATCTTTAGCAAATGCGGATCATCGACGCCGACGGGCACGTGGCCGAGGGAGCGTCGCTTGCGGTGGAAGCGATGAAGCGCTGGCCGCAACACATCAGGCCACGCGCGGACGCCCGCGGCCTGGTGATCGAACACCGCAACTATCCAGAGGACAGCGGTCCGGGTGCAGGCTGTCCGACCGAACACGGGCTCAGCACGGCCGCCGGCATCGACTGCAGATCCGCCGAAGGTGTGCTGGGCGACGCCGACCGCGACCAGATCGACACGATGGTGCTGTATCCGAGCCTCGGGCTGTGCGCGCCGACGCTCGAGGACCCCGACTTCGCGACGGGTTTCGCCCGGCTCTACAACCGGTGGATCGCCGACTACTGCGCGCAGGCCAACGGTCGGCTGCGCGGCATCGCCGTCACCCCGATCGAGCACGGCCAGGTGGCGATCGACATCATGCGCGAGGCGAAGGAACTCGGACTCGTCGCCACGCACATTCCGCCGGCGCTGAAGACCCGCAACCTTGACCATCCCGACCTCGACCCGTTCTATGCCGCAGCCGTCGAACTCGACATGCCGCTCGGCATTCACGGCGCTCCCGGCATCCACCTTCCGAAGATCGGCGTCGACCGCTTCACCAACTACATTCAGGTGCACTGCATCAGTTTTCCGTTCGACCAGATGACCGCGATGACCGCGCTGGTGTCGGGTGGCGTCTTCGACAGGCACGAAGGTCTGCGTGTCGCGTTCCTGGAGGCCGGCGTGGGCTGGGTTCCCTTCTTCATCGACCGCTTGCACGAGCACTTCCAGAAGCGCGGAGACTGGATCGAGCACGGCTGGCAGCGCGACCCTCAGGAGTACCTGCAGGCCGGCAACATCTGGACGACGTGTGAGCCGGAGGAGCCCATCCTCCCGGGGGTCGTCGACGTGCTCGGCGACGACTTCATCATGTTCGCCAGCGACTATCCGCATTGGGACGGCGAATGGCCGGAGAGCACAAAGCACCTGCGCACCCGGCCCGACATCAGCGAGCAGACCCGCGCCAAGATCGGCGGGGCCAATGCGGCGCGGTTCTACGGCCTCAACTGAGTGCCCGCAGCGCCGAGACTACGCTTATTGCACGGTTTTTCGCGATTTGCGTGCAACAATCGTAGTCTCGGCTCGTGGCATGGCGGGGGGGTTGGCGGCGCGGCGCTCCACTTCGGTGGGTACCACCGGCTCTCGTGACCAGGGCCCGCGGGTGACCGCATTCATCCTGATCTCGGGCAGATCGACCGACGGGTCGACGGTATCGAGCCACGCCACGGCTTCGGCGACGTCGGCGGCGCGGATCGCATACATCTCGAACGGCACGTCGGCGAGCATGTCGGTCTCGACGGGGCAGGGCGTCACGAGGTGGACGTTGATCCCGTCGCGATCGACCTCGAGCGCGAGCGCGCGCGCGAACGCATTCATTCCCGCCTTCGACGCCGAGTACGCCGTCCTGGCCCGCATCGGCTCGTGAGCCGCTGACGACGAGATGAAGACGATGCGCGAACCTGCCCTCATCCGCGGCAACGCGGCCGACGTGACCACGAAACACGAGTCGAGGTTGGCCGACATGGTCGCGCGCCACTGCTGGAAAGTCTGCTTGCGGGCGTATGTTCCGCCGAGGACCCCCGCCGCGTGCACGAGCAGGTCGATCTGGGCCACCGCGGCCACCGCCGGCTCGAACGCCTCCGGCCGGGACGCGTCGGCGACGACATAGCGAGCACCCATCTCTTCGGCGGCCGCGCGCAACGGCTCCTCACGCCGAGCGGCGAGCACGACGTGGTAACCGAGCGTGACGAGCTTTCGGCCGCAGGCCTTTCCGATACCGCCGCTGCCCCCGGTGATCAATGCCGTTCGCACGCTGCACCTTTCAGTGGCGCCGCCGCGCCATCGCCTGCGGTGACAGCGCGACGATTCGCTGCTCGGGATCACCGGCCATGAAATAGGTCTGGGTGTCGGCGAGGTGCCGGGCAGCCAGCCGGCGCGCGCGCTCACCGTCCCCGGCCAGGATCGCGTCGGTGATCTTGTTGTGGATGTTCAACGCCACCCGGCGCTTGCTCATCGACGGGTACTCGCCACGGGCTGCGGTCTCATCGGCCCACTGCTGAAGGTGGCTGGTCCACAGTGTCTCGAGGCTGCCCACCACCGCGATCATCGTGTGGTTGCCGCAGCCGCGCACGACCTCGTCGTGAAACTGATTACCGATCTCGGTGAACCGCGCGCCATCGTCGATGCTCTCGGCCATCGCCTGGTTGATCTCGCGAAGTGTGGGGACCAGTTCGTCGGCGCGGTCGGCGCGCCGCGCGGCCAACGCCGCACACATCGGCTCGAGTTCCTGCAGCGCCGTGCCCAGATCGCCCAGCGGAACGTAGTCGCTCTGCAGCAACAGCCCCAGCATGTAGGCGGCGCTCGCCTTCGCCGGTGCGTGCACCACCGCACCGCCGCGGTTGCCGCGCCGCACGGACACCAGGCCCTCGGTTTCCAGTATTCGCAACGCCTCTCGCAACGACACGAGGCTGACGTCGAACTGCTCGACGAGCACTTCCTGACGCGGCAGCACGTCGCCGTCGGCCAGTTCCCCGTCGATGATCTGGCGGCGCAGCTCATCGGCGATGATTTCGGCGGTCCTGCGCGCCGACAGCCGACGGCGGACTTCCAAGCCGATTCCCTGCGTTGTCATGGCTCGGCAATGCTAACAGCTGGCTATCCGCCAAAACTAACTAAGATAGCCGTTCGTGGCCGGTACCCCAATGACGGATCTGCGCGTGGTCGAGATCAGTGACCGCATCGCCGGCGATTACTGCGGCAAGTTGCTTGTCGACGCGGGCGCTGACGTCGTGAAGGCCGAACCGGCACCCCGAAGCCCGATGCGCAGGTTCACCGTAACCGGTGAGGTTCCTGCGCCGGGTACGGACTCACCACTGTTCAGCTACCTCAATTCCGGAAAACGAAGTGTCACCGCGCTTTCCGACGAGCTGCTGGCCCGGGCCGACGTGGTCGTGGTGTCGGTCAGCCGGTCCGCGGCGCTCGACAGCGGACTAGACCCGCAGCACCTGCTTTCCGGCGCACCGGGGTGTGTGGTGGTCACCGTGTCCGACTTCGGCTGGACGGGGCCATGGGCCGACCGTGCTGCGACCGAGTTCACGTTGCAGGCGTGGTCGGGGTGCACCGGATTCCGCGGCGATCCGGCCGGCCCGCCGATCGCGATCGGCGGCGAGCTGGGGGAGTACATGGCGGGCGCGTTCGCGGCGTTCGGTGCGCTGGCGGTGCACCGCCGGGTACGGCGGGGCGGCCCCGGCGAGCACCTGGATCTGTCCATGCTGGAAGCGATGACGCTGATGCAGAGCTGCGAGTGGCTGCACGCTCAGCTGATGGGCGTGCAGTCGATCCAGCGCTCCATCGAGGTGCCGTCGATCGAGCCGGCCAAGGACGGCTACGTCGGCATCACCTTGGTCACCGGCCAGCAGTGGCTCGACTTCGTCGCGATGGTCGACTGCCCGGAACTCACCGAAATCCCCGAGCTGCGTTTTCAATTGGGCCGCTGGGAGCATCGCGACTGGATACGTCAACGCATCGGCGGCTGGCTGCGCGAGCGCACCGTCGCCGAGATCGTCGAGCTCGGCCAGCTGTTCCGGCTGCCGATCGCTCCGCTGGGCAATGGCGCGACGATTCCCGAGATGCAGTACATGCGCGAGCGCGGCGTGTTCGTGCCCAACCCCGCCGGGTTCCGCCAGCCGCGCACCCCGTGGCTGATGTCGGTCGCACGACCAGCATCGGTCCGCAAGACTCCGTCATCCGTCGAACATCACGAGATCAACTGGTCGCCAAGGCAATCCGCTGCGCCGCCGTCGTCGTCAGGGTTGCCGCTCGAGGGTGTGCGTATCGTCGACCTGACCGCGTTCTGGGCTGGACCGTCGGCCACGCACTCGCTCGCGGCGTTCGGCGCCGACGTCGTCAAGGTCGAATCCGTCCAGCGGCCCGACGGCATCCGGTACTCGGGCGGGATGCGCCGCGACGTCGACGACTGGTGGGAATACGGCTGGCTGTTCCAGGGCGTCAACACCAACAAGCGGTCGGTGACGCTGGACCTGCAGTCCGCCGATGGCGTTGAACTGTTCAAAACCCTCGTGGCGCAGGCGGACGCGGTCATCGAGAACTTCTCGCCGCGCGTGCTGGACCAGTTCGGCTTGGGCGGCGGCACCCTGCTCGAACTGAATCCCCGGCTGGTGGTGGTCAGGATGCCGGCGTTCGGGCTCGACGGACCGTGGCGTGACCGCGTCGGCTTCGCTCCGACGATGGAGCAGATCGCCGGTCTGGCGTGGGTCACCGGGATGCCCGACGGGCCCCCCGTCGCGCCTCGGGGTGCCTGTGATCCGCTGGCCGGTGTGCACGCCGCCTTCGCGCTGCTGGCGGCGCTGAATTCCGTCGACGACACCGGCCGCGGCCAGCTCGTCGAGTTGCCGATGATCGAAACGGTGCTCAACGTAACCGCCGCGCAGCCAATCGAATTCGAAGTGTTCGGCCTGACGCTGCAGCGCCGCGGCAACCGGGGACGGCCCGGCACGACGCAGAACGTGTACCGGTGTGCCGGTGAGGACGACTGGGTCGCGCTGACCGTGCGAACCGACGCGGAATGGGAGTCGCTTCTGGAGGTGATGGGCCGGCCGGCGTGGGCCCGAGCACGAGCCGACGATGTCGACCGCCGCCTGCAGGAGTGGTTCGCTTCCCGGAATGTCGACGATGTCGTGGAGCGCCTGGCCGGCGTCGGCGTGCCGGTCGCCGCGGTGGTGTCGCCCTCGGCAGTCACGGAGAACCCGCAGCTTCGCCACCGGGGCTTCTTCGAGCGCCTCGAGCATCCGCGCACCGGTCCCGGCTGGTATCCCTGCCCGCCGTTCGCGCGGCTGGCCGGAATGGCGCGGTGGCTGTCGAGCCCCGCCCCCACTCTGGGCCAGCACAACGAAGAAGTGCTCAGCCAAATGTGCGGCCTGAGCGAGCGCGACCTCGAACGGCTCGCCGCGAACGCCGTGATCGGCACCCGCCCGAGAGGTCTGTAGGTAACCTGGTTTGCTGTGACTGATCGGCGACGCGCGGACCCCAGGCCCGCGCTGTCGCGCGCGCGTCTTCTCGACGCCGCGACATCATTGCTGAGCTCGGGCGGTCCCGGTGCGGTGACCGTCGACGCGGTCACCCGAGCCGCCAATGTCGCGCGGGCGACCTTGTATCGGCACTTTCCCAGCGGAAACGACCTGCTCGCGGCGGCCTTTCAATCTTTGATCCCTCCGGTCCCGATGCCTACCGAGGAGGGTTCGCTGTCCGAACGGTTGACCACCTTGGTGCAGGCATGGGCCGAGTCGATGGCTGAAGCCCCCGCCGCGCTGTCGGCGATCTCCTGGTTGTCGTTGGGCGGTGGCATTGACCAGCTGCCCAGCGAACGGGCCCGGGTCGCCCGGGAAAGCGTGGAGATCCGCACGCTTCGGGAACGGATCGCCCAGCAATACTCCGCGCCGTTCGATGCGATCTTCGACAGCGCGCAGGCCAAGGAAGAACTGGGCGAGGTCGACCGGGAGCAGGCCATCGCCCTGCTGCTCGGGCCGATCCTGCTGGGCAAGCTGTCCACGCTGGCCGAATTCGACTACCGCGAATGTGCTCGGGCGGCCGTGGAAGGCTTTCTCGCAACCCACACCAGCGGCGGTTCAACGCCGCGTAAGCGAGATCCCCATCTCGTCGAAGATGTACATGTTGGTGGCGAGACTGGGGTAGGCGACCGTCGGTGAGCCCAGGCTGATCCCGTCGGCCGCAAGCAACAGTTCGTCGAACACCGCGCGGATCTCGGCGCGGGCCAGCATCGCGCCAAGGCAATGGTGTGGGCCGCCCCCGCCAAACGCGACGTGCGGGTTCGGGCTGCGACCGATGTCGAACACGAACGGCTCGGCGAAGACGTCCTCGTCGCGGTTCGCCGAACGCAGCATCGACACCACCCGATCGCCGTTCGGAATCGCGTGCCCGTCGATCTCCACGTCCGCCTTCGCGGTACGCGTCCAGTAGGTGACCGGTGTCGACCACCGGAGCACCTCTTCCACTGCGGTTGTCCGCAACGCTTCGTCGTCGCGGTAGCGCTCGATCTGATCCGGGTTCGCGACGAAGGCCTGCAGTCCGGCGGCCAATGCGTTCTTCGTGGTGTCGCTGCCGGCGAAGGCCAGCACGAAGAAGAAAATCTCCAGCTCGTCGGCCGGCAGTGACAGCTGCTCACCGTCGTCGCCGGTGATCACCGCCGACGTGAGCGTGCTCCAGATGTCGTCGGCGGGGTTGCGTCGCTTGTCCGCCGTCAACTCCAGTGCATAGGAGAAGATCGTCGCGTAGAGGTCGGCGTCCTCCTGCTCGGAGAGGCGCGCCTTGGGGTCCTTTGCCTTCAGGATCCGGTCGAAGCACTCGAAGATGCGCGGACGGTCGTGCTCCGGCATGCCGATGATGTCGCCGATCACGGTCATCGGCAGCAGGTCGGCGACGTCGCCGATCCAGTCACCGCCGCCGTCGGCGAGCAGCCGGCCGACCATCGAGGCGGCCCGGGAGCGGATACCCTCCTCGAGCTTGCCGATGGCGCGCGGCGTGAACGCGCTCGCGATCACCCTGCGCCGCTTGGTGACGTCGGGCGGGTCCATGTTGATGAGCGTCGGATACGACGAGAACCTGTCCATGGCCTGAATGAGTGGCCCGTCCACCGCGGTGAACGAGTCGGCGTCGCGGTGGATGCGCAGGGCGTGGCGGTGCTTGGTGGTCATCCAGAAGTCGCGCTGCACGAGCTTGGCCACGCCGGGGGTCAGCTCGTGGTGGAAGATTGGCTGCTCGCGGCGGAGGCGAGCGAACAGTTCGTCTGGAAAGCCGTTGCGCCACAACGAGAAATCGGACAGATCTATCGCGGGAAAAGCTGCCTTGACCCATCATCCTAAAATACTAAAGATAGGCGAGCAGGGGCGAGGCCGAACGGAGGACGCAGTGACGGACACGATGATGGATCCGTCGGACCGCGAGTTCGGCCCGGGCGGGATCGGGTTGTCGCCATACCGGTTTCCCACCGGGTGGTTCGTCGTCGGGTTCGCCTCCGACCTGGCTGCCGGGCAGGTGAAGCGCGCCCACTACTTCGGCGAAGAGCTGGTGATCTTCCGCACCGCGTCGGGACGGATCAACGTGCTCGACGCCTACTGCCAGCACCTCGGCGCCAACATGGGTGTCGGCGGCACCGTCGAGGGGGAGCACATCGTCTGCCCGTGGCACGGCTGGCGCTGGACCGGTGACGGCAGCAATGCGCTGATCCCGTACAGCAAGATCGGCTGCAAGAACAACGTCCGCGTCCGGATGTATCCCACGATTCAGTGGTATGGGTTCGTCCTGGTCTGGCACGAGCGGCACGGCCGCGCGCCGTACTGGCAGCCGCCGGTGCTGCCGGAGCTGGAAACCGGCGAGTACTACCCGCTGCACCCGCACAGCCGCATGCTCAACCGGGTCAAGGTACATCCGCAGATGATCATCGAGAACGCCGCCGATCCGTATCACGTGCAGTACGTCCACAAGGCCGACAGCCCCGCGAACACCGCCTCGTTCGACGTCACCGGCTATCACCTGCACGCCACGGTAAACGCCGATTTCGGTGGCGGCCGGGCAAAGACATGGCTGACGCCCCACGGCCCCGTCGACGCCAAGATCATCTACGACAACTACTCACTCGGGCTGGGAATCGTGCGCTTCCCGTCCGAGCTGGTCGCGACGATCCAGGTGACCGGCCAGACCCCGGTCGACGAGGACTACACCGACTACTTCTACACCCAGGCGTCGGTTCGCGAGCCCGGCGACTCAGGCGACAAGGCGACCGGCCGTGCCGCGCGGTTCCTGGCACTGCAGCAGGAAGTCATCAAGCAGGACTTCTTCACGTGGGAGAACATGAAGTACCTCGAAAAGCCCAACTTGGCGCCGGAAGAGGCGCGGGACTACGCCGCGCTGCGCCGTTGGGCACACCGGTTCTATCCGGAGGCCGAGGCGTCGCCGTCCGACTTCGGGTACACCGCCGACGGTGCGCCCGACCCGGCGGCGGCACACGGGTAATGACGGTAAGCCCGGCGGCGTTCGGGGTTGAGCGATTCTCGGTTCCTGCCGTGCTCGACGCGCGCGCCCAGCAGTTCGGCGACAGGGCGATGATGTCGATCGCCGGCACACCGGTGACATTCGCGCAGATGCGCGACCGGTCATGCGCAGCGGCCAACGTGCTCGCCGACCTCGGGGTGCAAAGTGGCGACACCGTCGCGCTGTTCACCGGCACCTGCCCCGAGTGGGTGTACTTCTGGTTGGGCGCGGCTCGGATCGGCGCGGTGACCGCAGCCGTGAATGCGGCGAACAAGGGCGAGTTCCTCTCGCATGCATTGCGGCTCTCCCGCGCCAAGGTCGTCGTCACCGACACCGAGCGCGCCGAACGGATCGTCACCGGCGAACGTTTACTGCTGCTGGGGGGTTCGCTGTCCGAGCAGCTGATCTCCTCACCCATGTCCGTCTCGGCGGCTGCGACCGAACCGGACGACATCGCTGCGTTGTTCTTCACGTCAGGCACCACTGGACCGTCGAAAGCCGTTGCCACTAAATGGCATTACCTGTTCTGCGCGGCCGCAACCGTTGCATCGGCATGGGAGCTCGCGGCAGGGGACGTGTTGTGGACGGCGATGCCGCTGTTCCATCTCAGCGCCGCGCCGACGGTGTTGGCGCCGATGCTGGTAGGCGGCACCAGCGTGCTCGCCGACGGTTTTCATCCGAGCCGGGTGTGGGATAGCGTAAAATCTTGCGGTGCAGTCGGGTTCGTCGGTGCTGGCGCGATGGTTTCGATGCTGTTGGACCAGCCGCCTGAGCCACGTGACGCCGATCTCGGTCTGCGGTTCATCTCGGCGGCCCCGATCGCCGCGGATCAGTACCGCGGCATCGAGCAGCGCTACAACTGCCGGGTGGTCACAATGTATGGCCTCACTGAGGCCTTCCCGATCGCGGTCAAAGCTGTTTCCGACGAGGGTGTGCCGGGGACCTCCGGCACGGTGAATCCGGCATTCGACGTGCGCGTCGTCGATCAGGGTGGACGGCAGGTACCGTCCGGCACGGTCGGTGAAATCATCTGTCGGGCGAGTTATCCAGGCGTAATGAGCATGGGATATGTGGCCGACTGCGGATCCGGGCTGCGCGTCGACGAGCATCCGGAGTGGTTTCACACCGGCGATCTCGGCCGGCTCGACGAGCACCAGCACCTCACCTACGTCGACCGTGCCACGGACTCGCTGCGCCGGCGCGGCGAGAACGTGTCGTCCGTGGAAATCGAAACGACGGTGATGCGCCACCCCGCGGTGTTCGAGGCGGCAGCGGTCGCCATCCCCAGCGAGCTCGGGGAGGACGACATCTTCGTCGTCGTCACGCTGCAGCCCGGGGCGACCCTGGACCACACCGATCTGCTCGACTTCTGCGCGGCCCGGATGCCGTACTTCTGCGTGCCCAGATACCTCGAGGTGCTCGACGACATCCCCAAGAACGTGATCGGTCGCGTCCGTAAAGACGTGCTGCGCAATCGTGGCCTCGGCGATCACGTGTGGGACCGAGAGGCGCACGGGTACATGGTGACTCGCTAGGAGACGACACATGACTTTGACCTATCAACGGCAGTACGTGCTGGACGGGCTGGCCGGACGTGCCGCCATCCGGACGCTGAACGCGCGGCACAACCGGTTGTACTCGGCCGGGGACCTGGCCGGGTGGATCACCACGTTCCGCCACTCCGGGGCGACCTACACCCGGGCCGCGGAGACATTCACCGACCTGCGGGCCGCATTCGACGGCGGGGACGGGCAGCGACTGGTCACCGTCGACCACGAGATCTCGGTCGACGGGGTGGACGCCACGCAGCGCTGCGTCGCCCTGTTGTTCACCGGAGCCCAACTGCGCTCCACCGGAAGCTATTCCGACCGTCTGATCTACGAACGGGGAGGCTGGTACTACACATCCCGCGAGCTCGTGTGGGATCCGGTGTGAATCGCGAGCTCGCGTTCGGCAGCTACGAGGACGCGCTGCAGATGGTGGGCGCCCGCACCGAACCGCGGTTTGCCGGTACCGCGGTGAGCGCGGCCAGAATTCAGCACTTCGCCGCGCTGGTGCGCGACGGCAACCCGGCTTACTGGGACGACGACTTCGCCGGACCGGTATGGGGCGGTCTGGTGGCGCCGCCGGCGATGTTGATGAGCCTGCTGATTCCGCCACCCTGGGTGCCGTCGAAAGCTTCGCGCAGCGTGTCGATCGCACTTCGCGTGCCGCTGCCGGGAACCACGTTCATCAACGCCGCTAACGAAGCCGAGTTCTTGACGCCGATTCTCGAAGGTGACCGGCTCAGCGTCGTCGAGGAAGTGGTGTCGGTGTCACCGGAGAAGACGACGCACCTCGGGGCCGGCCACTTCGTCGAGACCTGCGACAACTACCACCGCGATGACGGCGCGTTGGTCGCAACGACCCGAAACACGTTGTTCCGCTTTATCCCGGCCGCGTCATGACGTGGGACGAGATCATCGTCCCGACGGACCTTCCAGAGGTGGTCGACGAGATCGACTATCGGCGGGTGGTGTTGAACGCCGGTGCGACGTGGGATTACTTCCCGGGTCATCACGACCCGGCGTACGCCCGCGCTAGAGGGCACCCCACGATCTTCGTCAACACGATGCACGTCGCAGGATTCATCGACCGGGTAGCGACCGAGTGGGCCGGCCCGTACAGCCGAGTGGTGCGGCGCAGGATGCGAATGTCGGGCGCGATCTACGCCGGCGACTCGATGGTCGGGCGTGGGCGGGTGGTCGACAAGCGGTGCGAGAATCTCACCGGCGCCACGCGATACGTTGTGGACCTGGATGTCGACGTGTGCAACCAACGGGGCGAGCTGTGCTGCCCCGCGACAGTGACTTTGGAGCTGAAAAGCTAGCTGCCACACATGCCCCATCACTCGAACAGAGCCGACGCCGGTCACGCCAGGGGCGGCAGCTTGCCGTCGCTGACCGTCGATTGCAGCTCGACGTATTCCGACAGCCCCTCCGCGCCGAACTCGCGTCCGATGCCGGACTGCTTGAACCCGCCGAACGGACAACTGGTGTCTAGCGTGTACATGTTGATTCCGTAAGTGCCCGTGCGGATCTGCGCGGCGATTTCGAGGGCGTGTGCGGTGTCGGCCGTCCACACCGAGCCCGCGAGCCCGTAGTCACTGTCGTCGGCGATCCGCACGGCCTCACGCTCGTCGGAGTACGTCAACACCGTCACCACCGGACCGAAGATCTCCTCCCGGGCGATGCACATCTGATTGGTCGCGTCGGTGAACAATGTCGGCCGCACGTACCAGCCGCGATCGTAGGGTGCGTCGGTGCCGCCGACGACGATTCGCGCGCCCTCGTCGAGTCCGGCCTGGATGTATCCCTGCGCGCGATGCTGTTGCCGTTGTGCGACAAGGGGTCCGACGTCGGTGGCTTCGTCTGCGGGGTCGCCGACCTGAAGGCCCGACATCATCTCGGCCAGCGCGTCGACGACCTCGTCGTGGCGGCGTTCGCTGACCAGCACACGGGTCTGCGCGACGCAGGCCTGCCCGTTGTTCATCAGGCTCGCGGTCTTGAGCCCCCGGACGGTGTGGTCGATGTCGGCGTCGTCGAGAATGATTGCCGCGGACTTGCCGCCGAGCTCTAGGCTGACCCGCTTGAGCTGTTCGCCGCACAGCGCGGCGATTCTGCGGCCGGTCGCCGATGATCCGGTGAACGAGATCTTGTCGACACCGGGGTGTCCGACCAGGCTCTCGCCGGTGTCCCGGCCGCCGGGGATGATCGACACCACTCCCTCGGGCAGGTCGATCTCTTCCAGCATCTCGGCCAACCACAGCGCGTCCAGTGGCGTCTCGGGCGCGGGCTTGACGACGACGGTGCAGCCGGCGATCAATGCCGGGATCAACTTGGGCATGATCAGGAACTGCGGCACGTTCCACGGCACGATCGCGCCGACGACCCCGACCGGTGCGCGGCGCAGATGGACCTCCCCGAACAATCCCTGACGCCGCTCAACCCACGGGTACTCGCGGGCAGTCGCCATGGCAAGGTGCATCTGCGCCAGCGCCCCGGTCGCCTGCCCGAGCCGGCTGAAGGTGCGGGGACTGCCCATCTCCGCGGTGATCAGGTCGGCCATCTCGTCGGTGTGAGCGGAGTAGATCGCGGTGAGCTTGTCGATCTTCTCCATCCGCTCGTCCACCGACAGCCGGGGCCACGGGCCGTTGTCGAACGCGTCGCGGGCGGCGGTGACGGCCTCGTCGACGTCGGCGGCCGTCGCCTCCGGAGTTCCGCCGATCGGCCGCTCGGTGTGGGGTGAGATCACCGATATCCTCTGGCCGGTCGCGGGCGGCTGCCAGCGGCCGCCGATGAAAAGCTGTTCGTACTCAAGCGATCTCATGAGTTCCGCCGCTCTGTCACCCGGATGGGGTTCGCTATTACTGCTAACATAGCAAAATGGGCGATGGCCAGGGACACTGGTGCCGTTACCCGTTCGACCTCGTGCCCGGCGACCCGCAGTTCTGCTTTCCCGCGGCCGAGGGCCAGCACCCCGGCTGCGAGTCCGACACCTGGTTTCTGGCCGGGGAGCTGACGGGCAATCGCAGCGGCCGCACGTTCGCATTCCTGACGATCTTCAACAAGAACCGTCCCGGCCACACCGTCGTCGCCGACTTCTACACGTTCGCGCTGTTCGACCTCGATAACGGCACGTACGGGACATACACCGACTACGACATGCCGCCCGCCAACCTGCGACCCGGCGTTTCACCCAAACTGTCCGCCGAACAGGGTCATCTCGACCTGACATACGAAAGCGGCGCCGGAGCAGCCGTGTGGCGTGCTTGCCGAGACGAGCACGACGCGCTGCTGCCCTGCACCTACGACGTCGCCCTGGTCGGCGCCGATTCCGCCGGCGAACCGATGACGTTGTGGCTGCACGTCACATCCTCGCGCGCCCCGGTACCACTGGGCGCCTCGACCTACAACGGCAAGATCGCCTGCTTCGGTCAGGACGACACGTACTCCTACTTCCAGACCGGCATGACGATGACCGGAACCCTGCGGTGGGGTCCGGTCGAAGAACCGGTCAGCGGCAACGCGGGTCATGTTGACCGGCAGTGGTTCCCGAAGTACGCCGGCGGTGGCGGCACGAACGGGGATCCGCGCGCCCGTGCCCACGAGTGGCGAACGATCAACCTCGACAACGGTGTCGACCTCAACATCTGGCGCCAGTTCGACCGCACGAATCACAATGCGCTGCAGCCGTTCTCCGCGGCGACGACGAGCCCAGCGGAGCCTGGAGCCGAACCGCAATGCGCCGAGGACGTCGAGGTCTCCGTCACGAGTTATGTGCGCTGGCCGGAGGAGGTGCGCACCCTGGTTCCGCCGTTGGCCGCGGTGCGGTACCTGCCGGACCGGCACCGCATCACGTCACGACAGCTGGACCTGGACTTGACCGGTGAGCCGTTGGTGGCAGCCCCCGCACACGCGTTGCCGATCGAGTACATGGAAGGCCCGTACCGGTATCGCGGGAGGCTGGGCGGAAAACCGGTGAGCGGGTTCGCGTTCTACGAGCGGTCGCTTGCGCTGTACCGCGACTGGGAACTGGTCGACGTGCTGGCGACCGCTGTCGATGTCGGCGACCTGCGTGCGTTGACAGAGGCAGGTCGCCGGGAGGAGGCGGTCGCCTGGCTGGAAAAGATCGACGCGCGTACCCCGGAGGTGGCGACGATCGTCGACGACCTGATCGCAGCGCTTCGCCGGGGATAGGCCGCTTGCTACCGATGTGATCCAGCGACCGCCTGCGCCCAGGCCGAGTGGCGGTGCTGTAGCCCGGGCTCGTTG
>Ga0210086_1000168_pt1 | contig 41544 bp, 42 predicted proteins | sample China_Galinas_PW_3_FD_184867 | JGI IMG/M metagenome (GOLD analysis project Ga0210086, IMG submission 184867) | Wetland microbial communities from San Francisco Bay, California, USA, that impact long-term carbon sequestration - China_Galinas_PWB_D2... | ecosystem: Environmental > Aquatic > Marine...
GTCTACGCGGACCTGATGAAGCATCTGCGGCAGCGCCACGGCCGGGAGATCTTCTCGGAAGACGGCTCGAGCGTGGACGACCAGGTGGCGTCCCTGATGGCCGGACGGCGGATCGCGACGGCCGAGTCGTGTACCGCCGGCCTGATGGCCGCACGGCTCACCGAGCGGCCGGGGTCGTCGGATTACGTGGTGGGCGGAGTGGTCGCCTACGCCAACGAAGCCAAGGCCGACGTGCTCGGTGTGGACGCCGCGCTGATCGAAAAGCACGGTGCGGTGTCGGAGCCCGTGGCCGAGGCGATGGCCGAAGGCGCGCTGCGCCGCTTCGGCGCGGACACCGCGATCGCGATCACCGGCGTCGCGGGCCCCGGCGGGGGGACGAAGGAAAAGCCGGTGGGCACAGTCTGCTTCACCGTGATGCTCGCGGGCGGGTCGGCGCAGACACGCACGCTGCGGCTGCCCGGCAACCGCTCCGATGTCCGGGAACGCTCGACGACCGTTGCGATGCATTTGCTGCGGCGGGCATTGCGCGACGACTGAAAACCGGTCACTGGCGTCGGTCGTCGCGGTCCCAGACCTCGATCATCGTGCGCAGGATCTCCTCGGCGCGGCCCAGCCCGCCGAGGTGGCTCTCGCCGGGCATGGGGTAGAACTCCGCATCGGGCAGCCTGCCGACGACGTGCTGGCCGTGGGAGAACGGGATGATGTGGTCGGCGTCGCCGTGCCACCAGCGGACCGGGACCTTGACCTCGTCGAGCCGGAATCCCCAGTCACGGGCAAAGGCGACGATGTCGTAGAACGGCGCGGCGAGTTGCTTGCGGCTGCCGTTGAGCAAGTCGTCGAGAAACATCGCCTTGATCTCCGGCCGCGCCAGCAGCCGGCGGTCGGCCGGCGGTGACATCAGCCCGTAGATGTCGGCGGCGGGTCCCGCGACCGGACGGATCAGCTGAATCAGAGTCATCGCGGCCAGCCTGATCGGGGCGCCAGCGACCTCCAACAGCGGCGCGACCCGAGTACCGAGCGCCATCAGGCCGCCGCCCATGCGGTCGGGCCCGCGCGTCGGGGCGACGCCGCCGACCACCCCGGCGACCACCACGCGCTCGGGCATCGCCGCGGCGCACGCCAGCGTGTACGGGCCGCCTCCGGACAACCCGACGACGGCCATCGTGTCGACGCCGAGCGTGTCCGCGATCGTGCGCAGGTCATCGGCGAACGTCGCGACGGTTTCGTACTGGTATGGCGTCGACGACCCAATCCCGGGCCGGTCGATCCCGATCAGCCGGATGTGCTCGCGTTCGGCGTAGACCCGTGCCTCGGTCGGAATCTGGCGACGAGCGCCTGGGGTTCCGTGCAGCCAGAAAACGGCGCGTCCCTGTGGAGCGCCGAACTCGGCGAACCCGATCTGACGGTCCTCGCCGACCGCGATGTTGCCTTCCAGTTTGGGACGAGCTATTGCGACGACCATCCCGAGAGTGTCGCACGGGCCCTGTCCTACCCCGGCAGAACCGCCTCGATCGCCGCGACGACCTCCGGTGCGTCCGGTTCGGTGCGCGGCCGGAATCGGTTGACGATCCGCCCGCCCGGTGCGAGCAGAAATTTCTCGAAGTTCCATTGCACGTCGCCGGCGACGCCGTCGCGATCCGGCGCCTTGGTCAGCTCCTCGTACAGCGGGTGCCGCCCGTCGCCGTTCACCTCGGTCTTCTCAAGCAGCGGGAAGGTCACCCCGTAGGCCGTCGAGCAGAACGTCTTGATGTCTTCTGCGCTGCCCGGTTCCTGGCCCATGAACTGGTTACAGGGCACGCCGATCACCGTCAGGCCGCGGTCGGCATAGTCGCCGGCCAGCTTCTGCAACGCGGTGTACTGGGGGGTCAGACCGCATTTGGAGGCGACGTTGACGACGAGCACCGCCCGTTCGGCGAACTGCGACAAGGAGATTGGGTCCCCGTCGAGGGTGGTCAGCGGAATGTCCTGAATCGGGGCAGCGGTCATGGGCGACACGTTACCGATCCCGCCGCCGTACAGTTCATCAGGTGGACTTCGACCTGAGTCTGCCCTCCGGGCGGATCCGTGCACGGCGCTGGGGCGCCGAAGGCGCGCCGCTGCTGCTGTGCATCCACGGCCTGTCTGCCAACCTCTGCGGGTTCACGTATCTGGCCGAGCGCCTGGCCGGGCCACACCGGCAGGTCGTCGCCATCGACCTACGGGGTCGAGGGCGCAGTGAAGTGACCCCGCCCGGCACCTACGGGCTGGACAATCACGCCCGCGACGTAGTCGATGTCGCCACAACGCTGGGTGCCGACCAATTCGATGTCGCCGGATGGTCGCTCGGCGCGCTGATCTCCATGCGGGTCGCCCTCCGCGACGGTGACCGCCTCTCCAGCGTCACGCTGATCGACCATGCAGGGCCCTCGGACGCCGCGGCTCTGGTGCCGATCCGCGCCGGTCTGGACCGACTCGACGCGGTCGTGCCGACACCTGACGCGTACCTGCAAGCCGTCCGCACCGACGGTGTCATCGACCCGTGGTCTGAATTCTGGGACGGCTACTACGCGTATGAACTCGAGCAGCTCGACGACGGCTCGTGGTGGGCATCGACGTCTCGGGCGGCCGCCGAGGAAGACCTGTACCAGGACTGGCCGAGCGACTGGAGCGAACATTGGCGTGCACTCACGATGCCGACGCTGCTTGTCAGGGCACTCAAGCCGCTCAATGGGGGGTTGATTGTGCCCGACCGCGCCGTGGACGGTCTGTTGGCGGCGAATCCGGCGGTGCGTGTGGTCGAGACGCCCGACAGTAACCACTTCACGTGCATTGTCGACCCTGTGACGCTCGGCGCGATCGATGATGTTCTGCGAGAACGGACCTCATCCGAGTAGCAATGCCGCACACCATCTGAGTAGCAATGCCGCACACCATCTGAGTCGCCGAGATTGCATTTTGGCAGGCCCGCACTCGCATTTTGCCTGCCAAAATGCAATCTCGGCGACGGTGGTGTCTCGTCAGCCGTACGCCAGCAGCAATGGGACCCGCTGTTCGGCGGTGGTCAACGATCCGTGGTGGCCGATCAGCGACGACTCCAGCGGCTCCACCGTTCGACGCACCACGGCGGCCGAGCCGCGGGCCGCCACCACGACATCGCCGATGCGCGGACGCACTTCGTCGGCGACACGCTCACCGAACCACCCGGCGGCGACGGCCTCCTCCCGCGACACCACCCACGCCCGGTCCGCCAAGGTGCCCCGCCAGGCGGCCAGCACGGCCTCGGTGGCGCCGTCGGCGACATAGACGTGGCGGGCGCGCGGCTCACCACCGATGGCCTGCACGCCATCGAGCAACGGCTCGCAGCCGTCGACATCCACGATGTCGGCGGTCTCGACGGCGACCATGCCGTGGTCGGCTACGACCGCGAGCAGCCCACCGGGCGGCAAACCCTCAACCACGGACTCCACCAGCCGGTCCACCTGACGCAGCTGCATCCGCCACGCGGCGGACCCGGGACCGTAGAGATGGCCGAGGAGGTCGAGCTCACCGTGGTAGCCATAGCAGAACCCCCCGTCGGCGACGGCGGCGCGCACACACGCGGCCAGATCCCCGAGGCCCTGCACGCCGACATAGCGAGCGCCGCGCAGCACCGCCCGGGTCATCCCGGATCCGGTGAACTCAGCGGGGGAGACGACGCTCACCGCGACGCCCGCGGACACAGCTCGTTCCAATGTCGTCGGCATCGGCTGCATCCGCTCGGGCGGGACCTCTTCGAGGAGGTCCTGACCCCCCGGGTGGGGCCGCCACCGCAAGGCATTGAACAGGCCGGTGCCGGGCAGCCGGAATGAGTAACCCACCATGCCGTGCTCGCCGGAACGACAGCCGGTGCCCAGCGCGGCGAGCCCCGCGACGGTGGTGGACGGGAAACCGACCTGCAGGGTCTGCCCTCGCATCCCCGCCAGGACGGGAGCGTCGGCCGCGCACGTGTCCAGCAACTCGGCGCCCAGGCCGTCGATCAGCAATACGCAGGCGCCGGAGAGGTTCCCGTGCAAGAGAATCCGACTGTCGAAGCCCGCCACACCCATCGCGGCAAGCACCGACGGCACCACATCGGCCAGGTGTGGGAATCTCGAATCCGGCTGTGGCAGTTGCATACTGGGAGCCTGCTAGCTCGGGTGGCGTCTGTGCACGGAAACCGCGTAATCGCCATCGGTGAACGGTTCGCGATCCCAGGTGGCCCAACGCGCCACGGGCATCAGACCAGCCTCCTGCGCGAGCCGGTCGTATTCCGACAGCTGAAGACGATGCGGCCTGATCGAGAACCCCGACACCAGCAGCCCATCGGGCACGAGGCTTGCGGTGAGCGCTTGCAGCACACGTCCTTCACTTCCCGGGGCGAGGAAGATCATCACGTTTCCCGCCAGGACGGCGAGGTCGAACGTCGCGCCGAGTTCCACGCGAGCGAGATCTGCGTGCAGCCACGTGAGGTCCGGCGCTTTCGCCCGAGCCGCCTCGAGCATCCCGCTGTCAGCATCCACGCCGACGACGGAAAACCCGCGCCGCGCCAACTCGACGGCCACCCGCCCGGTACCGCAGCCGGCGTCAAGCACGCTGGTTCCGCCGCTATCGGGCAGCAGTTGCTCGACCAGATCAGCTTCGCCATGCACGTTGTGGCCGACAGCGGCCAGGCGTCTCCACCGCTCGTCGTAGTCGTCACCTCGGGGGGCGCCCACACCCTGCCAGCGTGTGCTCATCGTCCGCCGGTGTTCGCCGTCATGGCCGAACGGACCTCGGCGACGTGCACCCACTCCAGCAGGTGCGGGTCGGCCGCATAGTATGTCCTGCCGTCCGGTGCGGTTCCGGCGCTGGTCCGCTGTACTCGCCGGATCCGACGGTCTTGGGCGAACCATGGCGGACCCGGTGTGTGGTGGATGCGGTCGCGGTTGGCGGGACCGTCGGGTCCGGCCACCATGGCGAACAAACTCCGGCCCGGGGTCTGCCGAACTGTGCTCGACTCGCGCAACACCGTCACGACTCCACGGTACGGGCGCCTGTGCATCAAGTTCGCTGTGACGGCCGAGTCGGCGATGAATGCGTGGCAAAACCCACACTCGACAGGCACATCCAGCGACACTTGACATCGACGACGCTGACTGCGAGGAAGCCGCGATGGACGAAGCAACTCTGGACACCCACAGCGACTGCCCGCGCTACCACTTCGACCGCCACACGCCGGACTACCGCGAGAGATTCCAGACGATCACCGAGCAGATGCAGAACCGGTGCCCGCTGGCGTGGACCGACACCTACGGCGGGCACTGGGTGGCGGCCGGCGGCGAACAGGTTTTCGAACTCGCCCGAGGCACCCACCTCTCGAACGACAACGACGTCAACGGCGAACGCAAAGGCTACGAAGGCATTCAGATTCCGCAGCAGGAATACTCAGCCTACTTTCGCGGCGGCATTTTGGAGATGGACGAACCCGAGCACCGGATCTACCGCGCTGTGCTGAACCCGTATCTGTCACCTGCGGCCGTGCAGCGGTGGACACCGGCCGTCGACGAAATCGTCAGGGCCTGTCTGGACGAAAGAATCGAACGGGGTCGCATCGATTTCGTCGACGGCCTCGCCAACATTGTCCCGGCGGTGCTGACGCTGGCCCTGATGGGCATCCCGATCAAGGACTGGCAGATCTACAACGAGCCCGCGCATGCGCAGGTCTACACACCCGCCGATTCGCCCGACGTGCCGCGGGTGGCCGAGATGTATTCGGCGATGGCCGCTGATCTGCTGCGCAATATCGCCGAGGTACGCCAAACACCGCGCCCGGGTCTCATCGACGCGCTGACGAAGTTACGAATCAACGGTGAACCGGCGCCAGAGATCGAACTACTCGGGATGCTCACGTTGCTGATCGGCGGCGGCTTCGACACCACCACCGCACTGACCGCCCATGCGCTGGAATGGCTTTCGCAACACCCCGAGGAACGCGCACGGCTGAGCCGTGAGCGGGACGACCTGCTCGACTCCGCCACCGAGGAGTTTCTCCGCTTCTTCACGCCCGCGCCGGGCGACGGTCGCACGGTCGCCCGCGACTGTGAGGTCTCGGGCGTGACGCTCAAAGAAGGTGAGCGGCTGTGGCTTTCGTGGGCGATGGCCAACCGCGACCCCAGCCTTTTCAAGAATCCCGACACCGTGCTACTGGACCGCGGCGCCAATCGCCATTTCAGTTTCGGGCTCGGCATTCACCGGTGCATCGGATCCAACCTGGCGCGAATCGTCTTCAAACGGATGCTGATCGCTGTCCTCGACCGCATGCCCGACTACCGATGCGATCCCGAAGGCACCGTGCACTACGACACCATCGGGGTGATCCAAGGGATGAAACACCTGCCGGCGACCTTCACCCCGGGGCCGAGGTTGGGGCCGGGCCTCGATGCGACCCTGAAGGAGCTGCAGCGGGTCTGCGACGAACAGGAACTCGCGCGGCCGATCACCGAGCGCAAGGAACCCGCCGTCATCGACTACTGACGGCCGCGATGCGGGCAGCGACGTCGGCCGCTAGGGTGCGCGCCCCGCACGCGCGTAGACCTCAGCGAGCATGCCCTGCAATTGAAGACCGGCGAGCTGTGGGGGTACGCCGCTCGGTGCCACCGCGTCCGTCAACTGCCATGGCTGGCAGCCGTTGGTCTTGAACGCACTGTCGCTCGGCAGAATCTCGACCGTCTGCGGCTTCTTGCTCAGCGCGTTGTCGATGGTGCTCTCATCGGGTGCCAGCCGCTTCCAGTAGCAGGTTCCGCTGTCGGCAGGACCCGCGGAGCTGTACGTGCCCGCGATGATGTCGGTTCCCACCGTGAACGTGCCGTCGCGGTCGATCGTGGTCAGAACGGGTCCAGGCGGCGGCCCCGGCGGCCCAGGAAGCGGCCCGGGAGGATCGGCGCTGGCGATCCCCGCCGAGCACGCAAAGCCGGCAACGACAACCATCGCGGCGAAGACCGCCGATCTCTTAGCCCCCACGAAACGGCAGGGTATCACTCAGGCCGTCTTCTTGATCAGTGGCAGAAGCAGTTGACGGCGCGCTGCGATCACATCGGCGAAGTAGTGCAGCGCCTCGTGCACCGAGCCCGCGACCGGGAGCAGGGCGTCGTCGCCGTCACCGACGAGGTCAGCCACCGCATCCGTTGCGACCAGCGTGCATTCCACCCCGGCCGCGCGGCAGTCCTGGGCGAGGGTTTTGAGCAACGAGATGGCGTCTGCGGCGGAGATGCCGACGTCGGTCAAGTCCAGGATGAGAGCGTCTTTAGCCAGGACAAAGCGTTGGATGTAGGCGGTCACGGCATCGACATTGACGGCATCGATGCTGCCCGTGACCGTCACGACCGTCGCCAGGTGCCGGTAGTGAGCCCGGATTTGGGCGCGACCGCAGCCGAACGAGGCATTGTCGAATCGGATCATCATCAGGCCCAATCTCGAGGTGAAGCGGTGGGCCGCGTGCAGGGCCCCTTGTTATCGAACGTTAATCCCGAAAACTAAGGTGACGCGGAGTAACACCTAACCGGTTGCTAAGAAATGGCTTTGGAGCGGGCGCTGACAACCCTCAATTGGATCCATGGTGCGGAAGCCGGACGACCTGGACGAAGAATTCGTCGATCTGGCGCACGGCATTCATGAACTGGTCGAGGTCGACCGGCTTGGTGACGTAGGCGTTGGCGTGCAGTTTGTAACTGCGCAGGATGTCCTCTTCGGCCGAGGAGGTCGTGAGCACGACGACCGGGATGTGAGTGAGGTCGGGATCGGACTTGATCTTCTCCAGCAGTTGTCGGCCGTCGTACTTCGGCAGGTTCAGGTCGAGCAGGATCAGGTCGGGCCGCGGCACATCCTTGAACGAACCGCGACGGTACAGGAAGTCCAGCCCCTCCTGGCCGTCGTGCGCAACATGCAAGGTGTTGTTGATCTTGTTGTGCTCGAACGCTTCTCGCGTGATGAGCTCGTCTCCTGGATCATCCTCGACGAGGAGAACGTCGATCGGTCGGCCGGCCGGTGTCATTGATGTGTTCCTTCCAGGGTGGTCTCGGCTGTCTCTTCCGCGACTGTGGGCATGGGCATGGTGAAACAGAAACGCGTTCCGTCGGTGTAGGAGGTGTCAATCCATATGGTGCCGCCGTGGTGCTCGACGATCTTCTTGCACAGTGCCAATCCGATGCCAGTGCCCGCGTACGCGTCGCGGCCGTGCAGGCGTTGGAAGATCACGAAGACCTTCTCGACGAACTCGTCCGCGATCCCGATGCCGTTGTCTGAAACCCTGAGCAAGAAGTCGTCGTCGCGTTCTTCGCAGTCGATGACGATCTTCGCCGTGACGCCGTCGCGGCGGAACTTGACCGCGTTGCCGATGAGGTTCTGCCACACCATCGCCAGCAGTGTCGGATCGCCGAGGACCTCTGGCAGGCCCGGCGGACGCTCGATCTCGGCGCCTGTCTCCTCCAGCGTGGTGGTGAGGTTGGCAAGCGCCGCGTCCAGCGCGGAATCGAGATCGAGCTGGGTGTTCAGGGCGTTGAGACGCCCGACTCGTGAGAACGTGAGGAGGTCGTTGATGAGCACCTGCATGCGTTTGGCGCCGTCGACGGCGAATCCGATGTACTCCGCGCCGCGCTCGTCGAGCTTGTCGCCGTAACGCCTCTCCAGCAATTGGCAGAACGAGGCGACTTTTCTCAGCGGTTCCTGCAGGTCGTGCGAGGCGACGTAGGCGAATTGCTCGAGTTCGGCATTGGACCGTCGTAATTCGACGGTCTGCTCGGCAAGTGCTTCTCGCGCCGCCCGGGATGCGTCGAGTTCGTCCACGATTCGCTGCCGCATGTTCTCGACGTCGGTTGCAATGCCCCGGATGTCCCTGGGCCCGCGCGGGAAGATCCGTTCGGTGAAGTTGCCCGCGGTGATTCGCCGGCATGCGGTGGCGAGCGCACCTAGTGGACGGGTCACGGCACTTCGCGCGACGACCGCCAGCAGGATGGCGGTGACGAAGAAGGCCCCGACCAAACCACCCAGCACTCTGTCGCGCCACGCACGGATCTGGTCGAGCTGCGCAAGCCCATCTGTGCGCGCAGCGGACAGATGCTCGTTCTGCGCGTTGAAAAGTGTTCGCAGTCGGTCGAATTCACCCTTGGCGCGCTCCGCGGTGGTGCTAGCCACGACGGCTGGATCACCGGGAGTCACGCTCGCGATCAGCCGCTCGGCATATTGCGACCGCCACACCGCGGCGGCCCGCTCGATTGCGTCGAGATCAGCCACCAACTCGGGGTGGCCGCCGACCTTCTGCCGGATCTCCTCGGCCGCCGAGACTTCAGTACGTGTGCCGTCGTAGTAAGGCTCGAGGAATTGCCGGTCTGCCGAGATCAGATAGCCGCGAACGGCTGTCTCCTGGTCACGCAGTGCGGCCTGCAATTGGTAGGCGGCGACCCGCGCGGGCTGAATGTCGTCGATCAGCTCCGTGGACATCTCGTCGGTGCGGTTGAGCAATACGGCAACTCCCACTGCGCCGGCGAGCACGACAAGACCCATGACCGACAAGACGAGGTTCTGCCAGCCCTGCACGGTGAGTTGTGAGCCGCGCCGTGGCGCGAGGACCGCGGGCTCGTCGTGCACTGTGGTCTGCGAACTCACGTCGTCCGCTCCACGCGCACCACCGCGATGTCGTCGGTCAGGCCGCCGTGCGCCTGCGCGCGCAATTCGGCCTGGTCGATCAGCGCGTCGAGAAACGCCGGGCCGGGAAGGTCGGCGACGGATCGCGCCAATTCGAGCAGGCCCTCTTCGCCGAGGCGCTCGTCGCCGTGCCCGGAATGTCCCTCGAAAAGCCCATCGGTGAGCAGAACTAGCCCATGCCCCTTCGGCAGCTCCAGCTCGTTGAGGGGCCAATCGTAATTGTTCAGCCCGAGCGCGGGCCCGGCCGGCGGTTCCAACCATTCCACCGTGCCGTGACCATGCACCAACATCCCGGGATGCCCGGCCCGGACCGCGGTGAAGCTGAGGTCGTCGGGGGAGAACGCCAAGCTCAGCACCGTCGCGAAGATTCCGCTGCCGGGGCGTTCTGCGCGCAGGATCCGTTCGAGTTGCCGCATCCGCTCGTTGCCGCGCAGACCGGCGAACGTGAGAGCTCGCCACCCGATCCGCAGCGCGACTCCGAGGGCGGCCTCGTGCGGCCCGTGTCCGGCCACGTCGCCGACCATGACGTGCACCGTCCGGTCCGGTGTCTGCACGAAGTCGTAGAAGTCGCCGCCGAGCAGGGCGTTTTCCCGGCTGGGCCGGTATTTGGCGACGATGTCGACGCCGGGATCGTCGAGCAGCAGGGGGGAGGGCAGTAGGCCGCGCTCGAGCCGCGCGTTCTCCCGGGCGCGAAGCTGGCTGGCGTACAGGTCCACAGCGGTGAGCTCGGCGCGCTTGCGCTCGATCGCATACAGCAGCGACCGCCGGAGCATCTCGGGATCGACGCGGCCCTTGACGAGATAGTCCTGCGCGCCGGAGGCCACCGCCGAGACGCCGAAGTGCTCATCGATCAGTCCCGTCAGCACGACGATCGGCAAGGTGGCATCGCGCTCGCAGATGCGGTCGAGGGCAGCGGTGCCCTTCGCGTCCGGCAGGTTCAAGTCCAGGAGTACGCAATCCGGACGACTGGCCGCCAGTTCGCGCTCGGCGTCCGCCATGGACGGCGCCCACACCAGACGGATTTCTGCGCCCGCGTCGGCGATCAACTCCTCGACCAGAAGCGCGTCGGCCCGGTCGTCCTCGACCAGCAGGACAGACAACGGCTGCGGCCCGGTGATAGAGGTCTGGCCGGCATTCGGCAGCGGCACCGGCTCGGGGTCATGCAGCGCGCGCATACACCATGTCCTTTACGTCCACGTCGCGCGGCCGCGTTTTGACCACTCCTGGGGTGACAACGCCTAGACAATACCGGGGTGCCCGGCGCGCCGTCTCCAGTGCACAGCGCCCCGCGAGGCGTGACAGCTTCGCGGGGCGCCGCTTCAGGTTGTGGTAGGCGCAGGTCGTTACTTGATGTCGAACCGGTCGTTGTTCATGACCTTGACCCAGGCGCTGACGAAGTCTCGAACGAACTTCTCCTTCGAGTCGTCCTGCGCGTACACCTCGGCGAGCGCCCGCAACACCGAGTTCGACCCGAGGACCAGATCGTTGGCGGTCGCGGTCCACTTGGTCTGGCCGGAGGACCGGTCACGACCCTGGTAGACGTTCGCCTCCGACTCCGAGACCTTCCACTCCGTGCCCATGTCGACCAGGTTGACGAAGAAGTCGTTGGTAAGCACGCCCGGCCGGTCGGTGAACACGCCGTGCTTACTGCCGCCGTGGTTGGCGCCCAAAGCCCGCAGACCACCGATGAGCACTGTCAGTTCCGGAGCAGTCACGTTGAGCATGTAGGCCCGCTCCACCAGCAGCTTCTCCACCTGGTTCTTCTCGCCGGGCCGCAGGTAGTTGCGGAAACCGTCGGCCTGCGGCTCGAGCACCGCGAACGACTCCACGTCGGTGTTCTCCTGTGAGGCGTCGGTGCGTCCCGGCGCGAATGGAACGGTGACCTCGAATCCGGCGTCCTTGGCGGCCTTCTCCACCGCCGCGGAACCGGCCAGCACAATCAGGTCCGCCAGCGAGATCTTCTTGCCGCCAGAAGCCGAGCCGTTGAAGTCCTGCTGGATTCCCTCGAGCACCGGCAGCACCTTGGACAGCTCGGCAGGCTCGTTGGCCTCCCAGTTCTTCTGCGGCTCAAGGCGAATGCGCGCCCCGTTGGCTCCGCCGCGCTTGTCGGTGCGGCGGAAGCTGGCCGCCGATGCCCATGCCGTCTTGACCAACTGGGCAACCGACAGGCCGGAGTCGCGAACCTTGGCCTTGAGGGCGGCGACGTCCTGCTCGTCGACCAACGCGTGGTCGACCGCCGGCACCGGGTCCTGCCACAGCTGCGGCTCGGGAATCCACGGGCCCAGGTAGCGCGAGACGGGGCCCATGTCGCGGTGCAACAGCTTGTACCACGCCTTGGCGAACGCCTCGTCCAGTTCCTCGGGGTGGTCCAGCCAGCGCCGGGTGATCTCCCCGTAGATCGGATCGACCCGCATCGTCACGTCGGTGACCAGCATCGTCGGCTTGCGGTTCGGGCCGCCGAACGGATCCGGAATGGTCGCCTCGGCATTCTTGGCCTCGAACTGCCAGGCACCGGCCGGGCTCTTGGTCAGCTCCCATTCGTAGCCGTAGAGGATCTCCAGGAAGCTGTTGTCCCACGTGGTCGGGGTGTTCGTCCACACCACTTCCAGACCACTGGTGATGGTGTCGCCAGCCATACCGCTGCCGAAAGCGCACTTCCAGCCCAGGCCCTGCTGTTCGATCGGGGCGGCCTCGGGCTCGGGTCCGACCAGGCCGGCATCGCCGGCGCCGTGGGTCTTGCCGACCGTGTGGCCGCCGACGATCAGCGCGGCCGTCTCCTCGTCGTTCATCGCCATGCGGCCGAACGTCTCGCGGATGTCCTTGGCCGCCGCCAGCGGATCCGGCTTGCCTTCCGGCCCTTCCGGATTCACGTAGATCAGCCCCATCGTGGTGGCACCCAAGGGGTTGGCCAACTCCCGGTCACCGGAGTAGCGCTTGTCGGTACCCTTCCAGGTGTCCTCGAGGCCGAAGTCGATCTCCTCGGGCTCCCAGATGTCCTCGCGGCCGAACGCGAAGCCGAACGTCTTGAAGCCCATCGATTGATAGGCGACGTCGCCGGCGAAGATGATCAGGTCGGCCCAGGAGATCTTGTTGCCGTACTTCTTCTTGATCGGCCACAGCAACCGGCGTGCCTTGTCCAGGCTCACGTTGTCGGGCCAGCTGTTGATCGGGGCGAAGCGCTGGGCGCCCTGGCCGCCGCCGCCGCGGCCGTCGTGAATGCGGTAGGTGCCGGCGGCGTGCCAGCTCATCCGGATGAACAGGCCGCCGTAGTGGCCGTAGTCGGCCGGCCACCAGTCCTGCGAATCCGTCATCAACGCCATCAGGTCGGCCTTGAGGGCCTCGACGTCGAGCTTCTTGAACTCATCGGCGTAGTCGAAGTCCGCGCCCAGCGGATTGGCCTGCGCCACCTGTGGGTGCAGGGTCGCCACATTGATCTGGTTCGGCCACCAGTCCTGGTTAGTCATCGGCGCATGCGCCTTGGGCGTGGGCGACGGGATGGCCGGGTTTTCGCTCTCGCTGGCACTCTGCGTCTTCTCCGCTGAATGCGGCGGGCGGGCATCGGATGTGTCGGGCACAGCGTTCCTTTCGGGGTTAGGTGAATCGGGCTGTGATCACGGCTGTGATCGAGGATCCTGTGATGGCGAGCAGCCGGGGCACAGGCCCCAGTAGATGACCTCGGCCTCGTCGAGGACGAAGCCGTCCAAAGAATTCGTGTCGTCAAACGGAGTCAGGCAGGGCGCGTCGCCGACGGCGCAATCTACGTCGGCGATGACTCCGCAGGACCGGCAGACCACGTGGTGGTGGTTGTCGGCGACCCGGGTCTCGTAGCGGGCGACAGAGCCGGACGGTTGAATTCGGCGCACCAGTCCGGCGGCAGTCAGCGCGTGCAGCACGTCGTACACGGCCTGCCGCGACACGTCGGGAAGGTCCGCGCGCACGGCACCGAAGATCGTCTCCGTGTCGGCGTGCGGATGGGCGACCACCGCTTCCAGCACCGCGAGGCGAGGCCGAGTCACGCGGAGATCAGCGATGCGCAGCTGCTCCACGTAATCCGGCGAGGGAGGCACGCAGCCAATATGCCGTCTTTTCTGGAATCAGTCAAGACTGCGGTGTGATTGGTGTCGGCGGAATGGTCGTGTCTTGCGACAAGCTGACCAGCCCCGACTGCGCGAGCGCATCCTCGATGAACTGTTGCACCGGCCGCGAGCTGAAGAACCCGGTGTGACCACCGCGGTACCAGTGGACTTCCGGTCGGCCCCAGTGCTCCCAGAGGCGGACGGCATGCGCGCGCGGCAGCACGATCTGGTCGGCCACTCCGGCGTAGACGAACCGGCCCTCGGCCGGCACTCGCGGACGAAGAGACAACGGCGACAACATCTTTCCGAGCGGTGCCACCTTCTCGAGAAGTTGGCTGCGCGGATCGTCCCGAGACAGCAGGCCGGCGCCGTGGTGCGCCATCAGTTCAAACAAATTCACCAGCGGCACACCTAGGATCGCGCAGGTGAGGCCGTCTTCCAGGCTGGCCACCAGCGACGCGACGTAACCGCCCAGCGAGATGCTGTTGAGCCCGATCGGGGAGTCGGGCTCCTGAAGCCGGATCCACGACAGCAGCCGCCGGATATCCCACACTGCTTGGGCCGCGGCGTGCACGTTGTCGACCAGGTCCTCGCCGGGCCACGACACACCTTCGGGCAGCCCACGCCTGCGCGGGCCGTGCAACGGTAGGACAGGCAGGACGACGTTGAGGCCGAGATCCTCGTGCAGGTGCCAGGCGCGGAAAAGCCTGAGGTCGATTGGGGCCCTACCCATCGCGCTGCCGTGTATGCACACGAGCCAGGGCCGTGGTTCGTGGTGGCGCAGCACCAGCGCGTATTCGCGGGTGTTGCCGCCGTAGCTCAGCCACCGGTCTGCACCCGGCTCGCCCGGCCGCGGGGCATAAGCGCTGTCGAAGACGATCCGTTGGTGAGAACGTCTACGCCCCGTCACCTGACTCCCTGTGACCTCAGTCAGCGGTGGCGGTGCCGCAAAAAACCCTTCGGTGTTCTCCAGCAACCCATTTCGCTGGTAGAACTCCAGCGCCGCGCCCGCTTCTGTTTCGATTCGCTCGAATCCCTGCGGGTCGCTCATTCGGCGGACCAGCCGAAAACCCATCAGGACGAACTCGTCGATGAACGCTTGAGCCGCGAGCGCGAGAGTGGGCCGCGCGATCGGAAGCTCATCCGCCTCACGACCGAGGTAGGCCTGCCATGATCGCGCATAGAAGCGGCCGGTTCGCATGAACGGCGTGACGACGTGGCGCACGGGGTGAGGGCCCTGCGAGAACGAACGCGAAGACTCCTCGGGCTGCTGGCCGCCTCCGTCGCCGTCGTATTCAGCCATCCGCCAACACTAGGGAGGCCGGCAGCGGCCCGCAAGGGGCTTAAGTCCCGGGAAGGGGCCTCGGTTCCTGATCCCGGCTCGCCTGTCGTCACTTCCGCCGTGCGTACCGCTCGACGAATCTACGCAGGATGAGCGGCGGATGCTCGATATCACGTTGTCGCACGGCGGCTTTCAACGAATCAGCCGTCTCGGGCGCAAAGTAGCCGTGGTTCTTGTATACGTCTACCCGGGTGCACATGCCATCAACGTCGAGTTCGGGGTGGAACTGCGTCGCATACACGTTGTCGCCCACCCGGAAGGCCTGCACCGGGCAGTCGGCAGAGGATGCAAGGCAGGGGACTTGCGGGGGGAGCGAACTCGCCGCCTCTTTGTGCCCGCCGAACGCATCGAACACATCGGGCAGATCGGCAAACAGCGGGTCGTCGCGGCCGGCGGTGGTGAGGGCGACCGTCACGGCACCAACCGGCTCCGTGTAGGTGCGGTCAATGACGGCGCCGATCACCGAGCCGAGCGTGCCGACGCCGTAGCAGCATCCGAGAAACGGAAAGTCGCGCTCGATGATGCGGCTGATTAGGGGCAGCAACTCGGATTCGACGCGTCGCTGCGTCGTTGACTTCGAGTCGGGGGCGTCGCTGACGTTGTAGGGGCCGCCACCGAGGATCACGCCGGACCACTCGTCGAGATCGATTGTGCCTAAGGGTTGATGAGTCAGGCGGATGCGGGGCATCCCTTTGGCGTCGAGCCGGGCGAAGCGCATCATCGCGCGGTACTCGTCGTCGGCTGCTTCATCCTCGCCCCGGATCGACAGAAGCAGGAATGGCGCTCGGGGTGCGTCTGGTGTCATGCGGCTTTCATTCGTGTCGATGTCTAAGCTAAGGGCAAATCTATCGGCGGCGGGGGCGGGTGTTGATCGTTCCCGCGCGGGGTGCACCCGGACCCGTGTCACGGACCATGAATCGACCGCTTTCGACCCTCGCATCACAGACACCGTCGCCCGGATGCCGATCGCTGACGCTTCTGCCTGGCCACTGGTCATCACCCGGCATCTGAGCTAGGACTGGACCATGCGGGTACTCATGACCGGCGGCACCGGCTTCGTCGGCGGGTGGACCGCCAAGGCGATCGCGGACGCGGGACACTGCGTGCGCTTCCTGGTGCGCAAGCCCGAACGACTGCAGACGAGCGTCGCCAGGCTCGGGGTCGACGTCTCAAACTTCACCGTCGGCGACATCGTCGATGCGGAGTCGGTACGCGAGGCGTTGCGCGGATGCGACGCCGTCGTCCACAGCGCGGCCCTGGTTGCGACCGACCCGCGTCAGAACGAGCAGATGCTGACCACCAATATGGCCGGCGCCAGCAACGTCCTCGGGCAGGCCGTCGAGCTCGGACTCGATCCCATCGTTCACGTGTCAAGCTTCACCGCGCTGTTCCGTCCCGGCCTGAAGACGCTGACAGCCGACCTACCGGTGGTTGGTGGAAGCGACGGCTACGGCAGGTCGAAGGCGCAGGTGGAGACCTACGCTCGCGGTCTGCAGGACGCCGGCGCCCCGGTGAGCATCACCTATCCGGGCATGGTTCTCGGACCGCCGGTCGGTGATCAGTTCGGCGAGGCCGGAGAGGGCGTCGAGGCGGCGTTGCGGATGCGGGTGATACCCGGGCGCGGTTCGGCATGGCTGGTGGTCGACGTCAGAGACCTGGCAGCGCTGCATGCGGCACTGCTGGAACCGGGGCGCGGTCCGCGCCGCTACACCGCCGGCGGTCATCGAATTCCCGTGCACGAGCTTGCAACTCTGATCGGCGAGGTCGCGGGGGTGACGGTGCTCCCGGTCCCCGTTCCAGATGCCGTGCTGCGCGCGGCCGGGGGAGTGCTCGACCGAGTCGAGCGGTTGCTGCCTGTCAAGACTCCGTTCACCGCGGCGGGGATGCAGTACTACACCCAGATGCCCGAATCGGACGACTCACCGAGCGAACGGGAGTTCGGCATCACATATCGAGATCCACGAATCACGATGGCGGACACCGTTTCCGCCCTCGGGCGAGACTAGCCCCGGTCGCGGGAGGACGTGGCGCGTGCGCGCCCCGCGCCGCGCGGGGTGGTCAGTGGCCCTGCCAGTCAGGCTTGCGCTTCTCGCGCCAAGCACGAAGACCTTCGGCAACGTCCTCGGTCGCCGCGGCGACCTTGCGCATGACTTCACCGAAACGGACCGACTCGATCCAGCCCATGTCGGCGGTCCGCCACGCCACTTCCTTCGTGGCGCGTTGGGCCAGGGGAGCGGCCCCGGTGAGGGTTCGAGCCCACGCGCGAGCCTCCGCCTGTAAGGCGTTGGGCTCGACCAGCTTCCACACCAGACCGATCTCTTTCGCCCGCCCGGCGCTCATCGGCTTTCCCGTCAGCAGCAGCTCCATCGCGTTGGCCCAGCCCACCCGCTGAGGCAGCCGAATGGCCCCGACGATGGTGGGGACTCCGATCGCCACCTCGGGGAAAGAGAAGACGGCCTCAGATGTCGCGATCACGAAGTCGCAGAACAGGACTCCCGTCAGCCCGTAGCCGATACAGGGACCGTGCACGGCGGCGATGGTCGGCTTGAACAACTCCATCCCGCTCTCGAAGGAGTTGATGGTCGGCTTCTCCCAAAACGTGCCGGCGAAGGTGCCGACGGAGCCCTCGCCGTCTTTCAGATCACCCCCGGCGCAGAACACGTCACCGTTGGCCGTCAGGATCCCGACCCAGGCGTCCTCCTCCTCACGGAACCGGTTCCACGCCGCGTTCAGGTCCAAGCGCAGGGCGCCATTGATCGCATTACGCGCCTCTGGGCGATTGAGGGTGATGGTGGCGACGTGGTCTTCCAACTCATAGGTGACGAGGCTCATGGCTGCACCCTAGTTTCGCCCCTGGTCAAGGCAGCCCGGTTTTCGATCACCCGTTCCTTCATGTCGTAGCCACGCCTGCGCAGCATCTTCTCGCGATGAAAGTCATTGCGACACGCGGCGGGCGCGACGGAAAAGACATCCGCATGCTGCTTGGCCCGCTGCGCATCATCACTGCGGCCGGGTGTGTGGCAGATCGTCGCACGCTACTTTCCCGGCCAGACCATCACCGATGGGTCCAGGCTGCTCGTCGAGGACCTGCTCAACCAACAGCCGCCGTCGCGGCGCAGCGCGGCGCGGCAAGCACGCCGTGGATCCCACTCGGCACGTTGCCGGGGATCAGTTGCCTGGGCTGGTGTAAGACAGTCGGACAGTAGGTTGTCCGGTTATCGCGGTGATGGTGTCGAAGTCTTTGTCGACGTGCAGGATGGTTAAACCGGAAAGTTCGGCGGTGGCCGCGATGATGAGGTCGGGGATCGAGGGGCCGCGGTGCTGGCCCCGATCGGCTAGGAGCATCTGAACTTCGAGCGCGCGGGCCTCAATTTTTGGCGTCGGGTACTCGACTGGCATTGCCGCCAAGGGGGATTCGCGAAACTCACGTCGAGCGACGTCACCAGATTGGGCCGAGTAGCCGACTTCCAAGCGGGTCACGTTGCTGATGTGCACTAGTCCGCGCTCGATGCGGTTGCTCCACAGGTCCGGATCGCTGCTCTCCGCAAGACGGGCGAGGGCCGACTTGTCGATCAGCCACTTCGGCTCGATCACTGCCATGCTTGGCGCATCAGGTCATCGTCGGCAAGGCCGGCGACGGCCTGTCCAAAACGATGTAGGTCGTCGCGAGTCACGGGAACTCGTGGGGCGCGCGCATCCTGGGCGAGCCGTCGACGAATGTACTCAACGCGCGACAAGCCCAGCTCAGCAGCTCGCGCGTCGATTCCGGCGAGTACATCATCTGGTAGGTCGCGGATCAGCACGTCACTCATGCGAAAACGATATCGGGTGATATCGTCATTGTCGAGCAGGGCGGCCGATCGCTTCTACGAAGTCTGAACGTTTCGCAGTGCGCCTGACGCCTGGGCAGGACGTGTTGATTCGCCGTGCCGCCGAGGTCGAAGGGACCGACCTCGTATTTGTTGCCCAAGCAGTCTCGGCGGATCTCTACCGGCCCCGATCTAGAAGCCGGCCGTCATCCTGTCCAACGCTGTACGGCAAGGAGCCGGTGGTAGCCCAAAGCTTGTGCGGGTTTATTTGCTGAATACGGAGACGATCCGCGCTATCGCCCATGTCTACATTTCGTCTACAGTGGATCCATGGCAGCAGAAACCACAACTGTCCGAGTCCGCCGTCCAGATTCTGAGCGTCTTCAATCTCTGGCCAAGGCTCGTCAAACCGCCGTCGTCGACGTCGTGCACGCAGCCATCGACGCCTTGGAACGGCAGGAATTCCTGCGGGGGCTCAACGGGGATTACCAGCGCCTGCGTGACGAACCCGAACTGTGGGAGCAGCACCTGGCCGAGCGTCACGAGTGGGACGCCCCGGCTTGATCTGGCGAGGGGAGGTCTACTCCGTCGATCTCGGCCAGCCAGTCGGACACGAGCCGGCCTTTCGACGCCCGGCGTTGGTGGTGTCGGTCGAGATTCTCAACAACGGCCCGGTCGGCCTGGTAGTCGTTGTCCCGATCACGACCACTAGTTACGGCCTGCGGAACCATGTCGAACTCGAGTCAGAGGGCAGCGGACTGGACCACACCTCCTACGCCCGCTGCGACCAACTGCGAGTGGTCTCCGTCGAACGACTGTCATCTCGCCAGGGAATGATTGGCCCAGACCAGATGCGGACCATTGACCAAGCGCTGCGCTCTGTGCTCGATCTGTGATGCAGGTTCAATTCCGTTGTGCGGTAAGAAGTGTGGATGTACTTAAGTTGACATAATGTGGCTTATCGGCAAAAACCTGGCGACAGAGGAGATTATCGGCCTTAATTTTGGCCTGCGCATGGCTTATATATAAGCTAGAATGGTGGCATGCGGATCCTGCCTATTTCGAGGATGAAAGACAAGCTCAGCGAGTACGTCGATGCGGTCGCCCAGACGCAGGATCAGATCACGATCACCAAGAACGGCGCGCCGGCCGCGGTCCTGGTCGGTGCCGACGAGTGGGAATCACTGCAGGAGACGCTGTACTGGCTGTCTCAGCCTGGCATCAAAGAGTCGATCGCCGAGGCCGACGCCGACGTCGCCGCGGGCCGCACCTACGGCGAAGACGAGATTCGCACCGAGTTCGGCGTTCCACGGCGCGACAATACATAGCCGGCGTTGGCCTACACGGTTCGGTTCACCGCCACCGCGCGGCGTGACCTGCACAAGCTGCCGCCTCGAGTGCTCTCGGCGCTGATTGAGTTCGCCTTCGGCGACTTGGCGCGCAAACCGCGGCGAGTCGGCAAGCCGCTGCGGCGTGAACTGACCGGGCTGTACAGCGCCCGGCGCGGCCCGTACCGCGTGCTGCACCGCATAGACGACGATGAGGCGCTCATCGTGGCGGAGCGCGTCGGTCATCGCGCCGACGTGTACCGCCGCTGAAGTCGCCCCACTGTCGGAACGATACCGGGGCCGGGCCAACGCGTATTTGAAACGTCACAGTGACGTAGTGAGCTGACGAAACCCCGCTCCTCTCGCCCGAGAACCTTGGCGCGGGTCCCCCGCAGACGCCTCCAGAAGGCCGGTAAACTGTCACGTGACAAAAGTAGTGGGTAGCCGCAACTGTCCGTTCTGGCGTATCGGTCAGTTCCAAGGGTTGACGAGCTCAACGCCGGTTCCGTCGAAGTGCCGAGTGTTGCGAGTGGCAACGCTTGCGTGGCGGGCGGCGGCGATGCCCGCGATCTGAACGTCACGAATCTCCACCGCACGCCCGACACGCTGACGACTCGCTGCGATCGTCCCGGCGGCGAGCGCAGCCGTCAGGTCGAAAGACTGCACACGACCGTTGAGGTCCTCGGCCAGGAGTTGAGAAAACATCTCGTCGAGCTGCTTTCGCCGTCGACCGTGCTCCAAAAAGCCAATGCCAGTGCGTATCTCGAATACTGTGATCGACGTCGTCCAGATCGATTCAGCCGGTTGGTTGTCCAGCCATTGCACAACGGCCGGATGCGGTGTGTCCCGCATCAACGCGGAGAGGACATTCGTGTCAAGCACGATCATTGTTCGAACTGGGCAGGCTCGACGGGTTGCCCCCGCAATTCGGGAATCTCTTCCTTGAGTCCTACGCCTGTGAAACGCGACGCGATACGAGAGCCTAGCCGCCCAGGCGGATCGTCGACATTTCGGACAGCATTTCGCAAGATGTCGCGCACCTCCTCTTCGGTGCTGCGACCATGCTGACGGGCCAGGCGCTGCAGCTTGGCCTTGGTGTCGTCGTCAAGTTGCCGAATAAGTATCTGCGCCACGACGCAACGCTATCATGATAGCGCCTGTGAAGTGCGGTGACTCGCAGACTCTCGGTCGATCGGGTCGGCGCGCCCGCCGCAGCGATGGCTACGGTTGCCACTTCCGTTCCCCGTGTCCGGCGTCATCCAATCTGGGACAGATAACACTTGCTCCCCCGGGATGTCATCAGCGCCGAAACCGAAACGGACGGGAGCACGCCCATGGACGAGGTCGACATTTCCGCTGGTCACTAGCTGCACCGAGACAGCTCGGGATTTCATCAGCACGACGATGAGGTGTATCCCTATCGATATCCCGAATAGACATACCCACGGTATCCTGCCCATATGGCTGACGTGACAACCATCAAGGTGCCCAAAGCACTGCGGGACCGGATCGCGGCTGGTGCGGCCGACGAGGGCCTCAGTGCTCAAGCGTTTCTCCAGTCGCTGATCGAGATCCACGAACGCAACAAACGCCTAGCCGCCGTAGCCACCGCCTACCGCGAGTCTTCTGATGACGACCTAGAAAGCTGGCGCGAAGAAACTGAAAACTGGGCCGCCGTAGACGCTGACGGCCTAGGTCGGTGACCGATCTCAGTCCGGGAAACGTGGTCTGGGTACAGTTTGACCCCACGGTCGGCAGAGAACAACGCGGGACGCGGCCCGCGGTCGTCGTCGCCTCCCGCGGCTATCTGGCAGCCGTACCCGACTTCGTAATCGTTGTCCCCGCAACCACGCGAGATCGCGATTGGGCGCACCATGTTCGGCTCACTGGGCCACGACTACGGCTGCCGAAACCGACATGGGCGATGACCGAACAGCCCCGCACGATCAGCTACACGCGAATCACCGGTCGCGCCGGCAGCGTCGAGCCAGGATGTATGCGCCAGATTGGACGCTGGCTCGACGACTTCCTGCATTGTTCGCAGTCATACCGGCCGTGATTGCGCGACACGACCACCGGCCGTCCGCCACGCCCCGGCGACCGATCCTCATGGCTACAAACAGCAGGCGGGGTCGAGCGCCCCGCACAATGCTTGCAGCGATTCCGGTCGAACCCGGTGAAGAACATTCATGCCGCGCCGATCCGAGACCACCAGTCCGGCTTTGCGCAACTGGCCCAGGTGATGGCTGACCGTGGATTCGGTGAGCCCGAGAACGGCGGCGAGCTCCCCGCCGCTCAGCCCGCCGTCCGTCGAACTGAACAGGTGCGACATGATCTTGACCCGGACCGGATCGGCGATCGCCTTGAGCCGCATCGCGATCTGTAGGGCGTCGTCATCGCTGATTGGCCCCGCGGCCACCGGCGCGCAGCAGACCGGCCCGGACATGTCAATCACCGGCAATGCTTTGGGCATGAACCCATCATGCCCGTGTTGTTGACATATATCAAAAAGGTGGCATGCTGAGGATCTGCGCGTTAGTTCGATATATGTCTCACAAGTCCGAGGAGGATCCGATCATGTCCCGTGTTCAATTCGCCCTCAATGTCGATGATCTCGACGAGGCGATCACGTTTTACTCCAAGCTGTTCAACACCACGCCGGCGAAGGTCAAGCCGGGTTACGCCAACTTCGCCGTCGCCGAACCTCCGTTGAAGCTGGTGCTGCTGGAAAACCCCGGCAAGGGCGGCACCGTCAACCACCTCGGCGTCGAGGTCGAGTCCAGCCAGCAGGTGCACGCCGAGATCGCCCGACTGACCGGCGAGGGACTGTTCACCGACGAGGAGATCGGCACCACGTGTTGCTTCGCCACCCAGGACAAGGTCTGGGTGAGTGGCCCGGCCGGGGAGAAGTGGGAGGTCTACACCGTTCTAGCCGATTCCGACACCTTCGGCACCAGCCCGCAGAAGCCCGGTGACGGCGATGACGCCGTGTGCTGCGGCGCATCGTCTAGGGAAACAGACGCCGCGGCAGCATCCTGCTGCTAGCCGATTCCGACCTGCCGCTGCCGTGGCGACATAGCCGCGGTGGGCACATGATTGGGTTCGGCTACACGCTCGTACCACTGCAACAACCGACTCGCACGGGAGACTGACGAAGACCTGCGCCGCGGTATGCACTTCCCCACCGCGACTGGATCCGTTCTTCACCGACCACATGACGCTTCAAGACGTCTACGAGACCCCGGGCGCCATTCGCACTTCCACGCGAAGCAACTCACCTTCACCGAGCGTTCATTTGCCAACTGATTCTATGCCTGCCAATATCGATGTATGTCGAAGTCGCAGGAGTTGGTGACCGACCAGGCGTGTTGCCCACCCGGGGCACTGCTGCGTGAGCCACTCACGGCCACGGCGGCCGCGGATATGGCGACCAAGCTCAAGGCCCTGGCCGATCCGGTGCGGCTGCAGTTGTTCTCGGCGATAGCCAGCCATGCCGGTGGCGAGGCGTGTGTCTGCGACATCTCGGTCGGGCTGGATGTTTCCCAGCCGACGGTGAGCCATCACCTCAAGGTGCTGCGCGACGCCGGCTTACTCACCTCGCAGCGCCGCGCATCATGGGTCTATTACGCGGTGGTGCCCGAGGCGCTGGCCAGCCTCTCGGTGCTGCTTGGCGCAGTTACCACTGACACTGTGGGAGTGCCGGCGTGACCGAGACCGCCACCACTTCCGCGCCGGCGGTCGTGGGCAAGCTCTCCACCCTCGACCGGTTCCTGCCTTTGTGGATCGGCGCAGCGATGATCGCCGGCCTGCTGTTGGGCCGGTGGATCCCGGGTTTGAATACCGCGCTGGAAAGCGTTGCGATCGATGGGATTTCACTGCCCATCGCACTGGGCTTGCTGATCATGATGTATCCGGTGCTGGCCAAAGTGCGCTACGACCGCCTCGACACAGTCACCGGCGACCGCAAACTCCTGATCTCCTCGCTGGTGATGAACTGGGTGCTTGGCCCGGCGTTGATGTTCACCCTGGCCTGGCTGTTGCTTCCGGATCTGCCCGAATACCGCACCGGGCTGATCATCGTCGGCCTGGCCCGCTGCATCGCCATGGTCATCATCTGGAACGACCTGGCCTGCGGCGACCGCGAAGCCGCCGCCGTCCTCGTCGCACTCAACTCGATCTTTCAAGTCGTCATGTTCGCCGTCCTGGGCTGGTTCTACCTGTCGGTGCTGCCCGGATGGCTCGGCCTGGAACAAACCACGATCACCACCTCACCGTGGCAGATCGCCAAATCCGTGCTCATCTTCCTCGGCATCCCCCTGGCCGCCGGCTACCTCTCCCGCCGTCTGGGAGAACGGGTGAAGGGCCGCGACTGGTATGAGACCCGGTTCCTGCCCCGGATCGGGCCGTGGGCGCTCTACGGGCTGCTATTCACCGTCGTGATCCTCTTTGCGCTGCAAGGCGATCAGATCACCAGCCATCCGTGGGATGTGGCTCGCATCGCCCTGCCGCTGTTGGCCTATTTCGCGATCATGTGGGGCGGTGGCTACCTGCTCGGCACCGTGTTGGACCTGGGCTATGAACGCACGACCACTCTGGCGTTCACCGCTGCCGGCAACAACTTCGAACTCGCCATTGCCGTTGCGATCGCCACCTACGGCGCCACCTCCGGCCAAGCCCTGGCGGGAGTCGTGGGGCCCCTGATCGAAGTCCCGGTCCTGGTCGCCCTGGTCTATGTCTCCCTAGCGTTGCGGCGCCGCTACAACCACCGCACCTCACAGCACATTCCCGCCGACTCAACGACGAAAACGGACACCACACCATGACCGACGGCCCCGTCACCCACGAGCTCCGCGAAGACTTGTCCATCGACCAAAAGCTCGCACTGAAAACTGCGGCGACCCGGCTGCACTGCGAGTTCGTGCGAAACGCGATGCGACCCGCGGTCGGTTAGAGGTCCTGGTCGCCGTCGACGAACTCGCAGAAGGCGTCATAGGCGCGGGCGGCATAGATCGTCCCGGGACCGCCGGCCATCAGGATGCTGACACCAATGGCCTCGGCTGCCTCCTGTTTGGTCGCACCGGCGCGCACAGCACCGCGCGCGTGTGAGGCGATGCAGCCGTCACAACCGTGCACGACGCCGATGACCAGCGCGATGAGTTCCTTGACCTTCTGGTCGAGAGCACCGTCGGCCAGTGCGGCCTTGCTGATGTCTCCGAAGCCGCGGTAGACGTCGGGAATCATCTGCCGAAGCGCACGGTGCTTCGGCCTCAACTCACCGAGCAAAGCGTGATAGTGCCCATCCTCACCCGACTCTGCGTTCACAACGGTCACCGTATCGGGTCGGCGCCGGCCAAGCCGACAAGGCCCTCGAAAAAGTGACGAGGCGGAAGCAATCAAGCGGTGCGCTTGGCGCAGCGGCGGGGTGGTCCACCGTCCCCCGCGTTTTGCGAACCTCGTTAGAACCCGAGCGTCGATTGGCGGCGCACTACCGCGGCAGCGGTGCGCTCATGCGACTGCTCCCCGCCGGAGTTTTCTGGTGAACTTGCGCGTGCCTCTGGGTGTTTTGGGGTGTCGGTCGAGCCAGCGGTGAGTCGCGAGTTTCACACCGTCCTCGGCCAAGAACCACACCAGCGCGTACGCCCACACGACTGCTGCCCAGCCCCACCCAAGCGGTGCCATGAGCACCCCGTAGACCGCGATCAGGGTGGCGACGGCCTGGGTTCCAACGACCGCGGCCAGCAGGATGGGAGCCGGCGCCGGCCGTGACCAGAACGGACCGCGGGTGCGGGTAACGAAAACGGTCAGGTGGCCCGACACCGACAGCTTGAGATAGATCAGGGTTCGGATCAGGTCCTGGTCCAAACCGAAGACCTTGTCGGCGAGGGCGAACAGCAGGAAGGTCTCAGCGACACCCATGATTCCCAGCGCAGTGGCCACGAAGAGCACGCTGCGCATGTCCCAGGCGGCGGGCCCGGGTGAGCCACGGACGTGGTCGTAAGCGATGGCCAAGATGGCACCGTCGTTGAGCAGCGCGAGGAACACGATCATCACCGCGGTGACCGGAAAGAAGTTCATGATCACGATCGCCAGGGTGATCAGCAGCAGCACTCGGATTGTCTCGGCGATGCGGTAGGTGGCGTAGCTGGTCATCCGGGCGAAGATCTCCCGGGCCTGCCGGATAGCCGCCACGATCACCGACAACCCCGGCGCCAGCAGGACGACGTCGGCGGCCGCACGCGCGGCATCGGTCGCTCCGGCGACCGCAATCCCGGCGTCCGCCTGCTTGAGGGCCGGAGCGTCGTTGACACCGTCGCCCGTCATCCCGACGATGTGCCCGCGGGCCTGCAGCAGCCGCACGATCCGGTACTTGTGTTCGGGAAACACCTGCGCGAACCCGTCGATCCCCTCGACCCGGGCAGCTAATTCGGCGTCGCTGGCCGACACGTCGAGGGCGGCGGCGTCGAGGATGTGTTCGCCCAAGCCGACCTGGCGTGCGATCTCTCGTCCGATGGCGACCTGGTCACCGGTGACCATCTTGACCTCGACGCCCAACTCCTTCGCAGCGCTGACCGTGGCCGCTGAATCCTCACGGGGCGGGTCGGCCAACCCCAACACTCCCAGCAGCCGCCAGCTTTCGTCGCCGTCGGTCTGGGCCACGGCAAGAGAGCGATAGCCGCGGGTAGCGAACCGCTCGACGACGTCGTCGACGTCATCGACGGCGTTGTCCTGCTGGCACACGGCGGTGATGATCTGCGGTGCGCCCTTGCTGACCCGAAACCGTCGGCTGTCAGCGTCTTCCACGAGCGCCTCGGTGCGTTTGCGCACCGGGTCGAAGGGGGTGAACTCCTCGACGCGCACCGCCGGTGGTTCGCCCCCGGCGTCCAGCACCGCCAAGTCGATGGGGTCATTGTCTTCGGCGCGCGAGGCCAGCACGGCGGCAGCGAGCAACTGATGTTCCGAAACGCTCGGCGCAGTCCAGCGCGAGGCGATCGCAAGCCGGTTTTGGGTCAACGTGCCGGTCTTGTCAGAGCACAACAAGTCGATTCCGCCGAGTTCCTCGACCGCGGGAAGGTGGCTGACGACGGCCTGCTGACGAGTCAGCTTGCGGGCACCGACGGCCATGGTGACCGACAGCACCGCCGGCAGCGCGACCGGGACCGAGGCGATCGTGACCACCAACGCGAACTCGAGGGTCTCCAACACCGGATTGCCGCGGATCAGCGACACCGCCACCGTGATGGTGACCAGTGCCACCGCGATCAAGATCAGATAGTTGCCGATTCGCAGCACCGCGCGCTGAAAATGGCTGACCGTGCCCGCGGTCTCGACGAGTGCGGTGGTGCGTCCCATGTACGAGGCGGTCCCGGTGGCATAGACCAGCGCGTCGGCTTCGCCGCGCACCAGCACCGATCCCGAATACAGCACCTGGCCCTGTCCGCGGACCACCGCAAGGGACTCGCCCGTCAGCGCGGACTGGTCCACATCCAACTCGACGTCGTCCAGCACCCGCAGATCGGCGGGCATCACGTCGCCGAGCCTGACCCGCACCACGTCACCCGGCACCAGCTCGGCAACCGCAGCGGTCGTCCACGCGCCGTCCCGCAGCACCCGCGCCGAGGTTGCCAGACGCTGCTTGAGCGCAGTGATCGCGTTTGAGGCCTGGTGTTCCTCGACAAAGGCGACCACCCCGTTCATCACCAACAACACCGCGATGATCCCCGCGTCAGTCCAATGTCGGGCCGCCAACGACAGCACCAGCGCGGCCTCGATCATCCATGGGATCGGCGCCCAGAAGTACCCCAAGAAAACCAGCACCGGGTTGCGGTGCGGCTCGGCAATCTCGTTCGGCCCGTATCGGTGCAGCCGCTCCCGCGCCTGTGCCGACGTCAACCCATGCCGAGAGGTGCCCAGTTCGCCCAACGCCCGGGGCAGTGGGATCGTCGCCAATTCTTCGCCGGTCTGCACCCCGTGTCTCCTCCAATACGACACACTTCGCAGCGCGAATCTCATCTGATAGCGACATCGCTATCAGATGCCACCGTCACCGATGCGAGGCCCGTCGCCCCGACAGCCGCCAGACACGGCACATTCAGCGTGCGGCGCGACCAACCCTACGCCGCGAACCTGTGACCGCCCTGGTCGAGCGGCTCACAGGCCAAGTCGCGTAGTTGTCTGAGACGACACGACTACCCTTTGCAGAACGCTCCAGAATCACTGACTCACAACGGCATACACGCGATCATGTGGATGAATTAATCTGCTGAGCGGCTCATCTGGAAGTGACGGCGAAGTCATCTTCTGCGATATCAGCTGCAGAGACAGCTTGAGGGTTTACAGTCGCCTAGGCTGGCATACCCCCGGCCGGTGAGCCACGAAGGTGAGTTGGCTGTGTTGCATCGCCGTGCCGTCTCTGCGACGGCACGCCTGCCGAGTGAAGGAATGCCATGACGTCACGGACGCATCTGCCGATCCCCAGCACCCCGCGGACGGGGTTGATCACCTATGACGCAAAGGACCCAGACACGTCCTATCCGCCGATTGCGCAGGTCCGCCCGCCCGACGGCGCTCCGAACGTCTTGCTGATCCTACTCGACGATATTGGGTTCGGCGCATCCAGTGCGTTCGGCGGCCCGTGCCAAACTCCGACCGCGGAGCGGTTGGCAGCGGATGGGTTGAAGTACAACCGGTTTCACACCACCGCGTTGTGTTCCCCCACCCGCCAGGCGCTGCTGACCGGACGCAACCATCACTCGGCGGGCATGGGCGGCATCACCGAGATCGCCACCGGCGCGCCGGGTTACAGCTCGGTCCTGCCGAACACCATGTCGCCGATCGCCCGCACGCTCAAGCTCAACGGCTACAACACCGCCCAATTCGGCAAATGCCACGAGGTGCCAGTGTGGCAGACCAGCCCGGTGGGGCCGTTCGACGCCTGGCCCAGCGCCGGCGGGGGATTCGAGTACTTCTACGGGTTCATCGGCGGCGAGGCCAACCAGTGGTACCCAACCCTGTTCGAGGGCACCAACCCGATCGAGGTGACCCGCACGCCCGAAGAGGGCTACCACTTCATGGAGGACATGACGGACAAGGCGATCGCCTGGATCGGGCAGCAGAAAGCCCTCGCTGCCGACAAGCCGTTCTTCGTCTACTTCGCCCCCGGCGCGACCCATGCCCCGCACCACGTGCCGATGGAGTGGGCCGACAAGTACCGTGGCGCGTTCGACGCGGGCTGGGATGTGTTGCGCGAGCAGACTTTCGCCCGGCAGAAGCAGCTCGGGGTGATCCCTCCCGAGGCCGAACTCACCGCACGCCACGCCGAGATCCCGGCTTGGGACGAGATGCCCGAGGACCTCAAGCCGGTGCTGCGCCGACAGATGGAGGTATACGCCGGCTTCCTGGAATACACCGACCATCACGTCGGCCGGCTTGTGGACAGTCTGCAGCGCCTCGGCGCACTCGACGACACCCTGGTCTACTACATCATCGGCGACAACGGCGCCTCGGCCGAAGGCACACTCAACGGCACGTTCAATGAGATGTTGAACTTCAACGGCATGGCAGCAATCGAAACCCCGGAATTCCTCCAGCAGCGTATCGACCAGTTCGGTGGCCCGCAGTCCTACAACCACTACGCCGTGGGGTGGGCGCACGCCATGGACACCCCATATCAGTGGACCAAGCAGGTGGCCTCGCACTGGGGCGGCACCCGTAACGGCACCATCGTGCACTGGCCCAACCACATCACCGCCAAGGGCGAGATGCGTTGGCAATTCCACCATGTCATCGATGTCGCACCCACCCTGCTGGAAGCTGCCGGCCTGCCCGAACCGCTATTCGTCAACGGTGTCCAGCAACACCCCATCGAAGGCGTCAGCATGCTGTACTCGTTCAACGACGCCCAAGCACCCGGCCAGCACGAAACCCAATACTTCGAGATGCTGGGTAACCGCGGCATCTACCACAAGGGCTGGACCGCGGTGACGAAGCACGGCACGCCGTGGCTGCTGGTTGGCGCAGAGAAACCCGCGTTCGACGACGACGTGTGGGAACTCTACGACACCACCGCCGACTGGAGCCAAGCCAAAGACCTGTCCAAGGAGATGCCCGACAAGCTCCATGAGCTGCAACGGCTTTGGCTGATCGAAGCCACCCGCTACAACGTCTTGCCGCTCGACGACGACACCGCAAGCCGGATGAACTCCGATCTCGCCGGCCGCCCGGTGCTGATCAAAGGCAACACCCAGCTCCTGTTCACCGGCATGGGCCACCTCTCGGAAAACTGCGTCCTGAACCTGAAGAACAAGTCGCACTCGGTGACCGCCGAGATCGACGTGCCCGACGCCGGGGCCGACGGCGTGATCATCGCCCAGGGCGCCAACATCGGCGGCTGGAGCCTCTACGCCAAGGGCGGCAAACTCAAGTACTGCTACAACCTGGGCGGCATCAAGCACTTCTACGCCGAGGCCACCACGCCGCTTCCCGCCGGCGAGCACCAAGTCCGCATGGAATTCAATTACGCCGGTGGTGGCATGGGCCAAGGCGGCACCGTCACGCTTTACACCGACGGACAGAAAGTCGGCGAAGGAACAGTCGAGGCGACGTTGGCCATGGTCTTCTCCGCCGACGACGGTTGTGATGTCGGATTGGACTCCGGTGCGCCCGTCTCACCCGACTACGCTGCGGCCAACAACGCCTTCAATGGCCGCATCCGGGGCGTTCAGCTCGCGATCGCCGACGCCGCCCAGGCCGAAGACCACCACGTCGACCCGGAAGAGGCGCTACGCATCGCGATGGCCCGCCAATGAGTTCGGCCGCCAACACGACCGAGATAAGCCTCATCAGCTGAGGTGATGGCATCTTTGCACGCTGCAGCGCAGCGCGGCACGCGTTGCTACGGGGTGACGTCCGGTTACGCCCGCAACGGATCGATCCATCGCACACCGGAGAATCGACTGAAGTCGGCATCGGTGGAACATAATTCAGCGCCATGCTCGACGGACAACGCCGCGAGATGAGCATCGCTCGTCAGATTTCCCGCCGTGCCGAGCGGGTTAAGTAGCCCACGAAGTACGACTGCATGCCGATCCGTCGGATGCAGGATCGTTACGCATGGTTGCTCCAACCATCCGTCCACGACGTCGAATGCCTCGTCGACAGTCAAGGGCCGTTCAAATACCGCGGCACGCGTCGACAGCCTGACGAAGCCGACGAGAACGTGCCATGCGAAAGCGACGGTGTCCGAGCCCGAAAGGGAGTCATCGAGCCAATCCCTTGCCGCCGTGTGACGAGGCGACGACTCGTCGACCGCATAGATGAGGATGTTGAGATCGATCAGCCTCACTTGCGAAGCTCGAGCTTGCGCAGGGTCTCTGCGTCTTCTTCTGCGGCGGCTAGCCTCAACGCTTTGTCAATGTCGAACCCCGTACGCAGTCCCATGTTGCGACTCGGCGTTCGATAGCGCCGCCGGGTGGACCCGCCGCTCAACCCGCGCCGGACCGCGTCGTTCAGCACTGCCTTGAACGATGTCCCCCGCTCACGGGCCGCGCGCTGCAGCGCGGCCACAACATCAGGATCCAGCGTCACTGTGGTGCGCATGGTTGGCATCATAGCATCAATATATCTGCTGTCATGATGCTAAATGCAGCACCAGCCCAAGCCCCCAGTTCAGATTGAGGACAACTCCTGAAGCTGGGGCGGTAAATACCCGACCACCATTTGCCCGGATCGAGTTATGTTGCAGCACAGGATATTTGATCGGCAGCCCGTGGATGCTTCGGCACTACCGGGTGCCTTGGACCTCTACGAATCCGGCCACCGCAAAGTCCTGGTCGGATGTTGGCGCTTCACGCAAGCGCCGGTCACGCATGACCCGGAAGCTCGTTGCGTCCACACAGGAATACACCCGCTCGTCGTGCTTGCGCGGCCACTCCCAGGCGGACGCTTCTTGGTGCTCGGTGAGGTCTTTGTTGGACTCGCCGCGCGGCGGCGAAAGGACCGCTTGGCCGCGGACCCGTTATCGAGGTGGCAAGTCGGATTTCGCACTGATGGGGCATCCAGGTTTGGCAGGATCGTGACCGGTGCCACAGTCATTCATGCCGAACGTTGCCGGGAGCAGACCATGACAACCGAAAACCAGGGCAACCGCACCGACGTCGATAAGGCACTGCTCGGCCACTCCACCTATCGCAGCCTCGGCGAGCAGCAATTGTCCCCTGCCGAAGAGAGATTCGAGAAGGGCCGGCGCACCGTCGGCATCTTCCTCGCGCCGCTGATCGCGATCGTCACCGTGGCCCTGCCGATGGACATACCACCGCAGCAACAAACGCTGGCCGGCGTGTTGCTCGGTGTGATCGTGCTGTGGATCTCCGAGGCGGTGCCCATCCCCATCGCCGGCCTCCTCGGCGTGGCACTGCTGATCTTCTTGGGCGTGGCGCCAGTAGACGACGTCCTCGCACCGTTCGGATCGTCGACGATCTTCACGTTCATCGGAGCCTTCATCCTGGCCCAGGCGATGCTCAAGCACGGGCTCGCCCGGCGCTTCGCATTTCGAATTCTGGCGCTGCCCAGAGCCGGCCGATCGACCACCGGAGTGATCGTCGCGTTCGGTGCGATCACCTGTGTGCTGTCGGCGTTCGTGTCCAACACCGCCACAGTGGCCATGCTGCTGCCCACGGCCCTGGGCATCCTCGGCGTGATCGCGAAACTCATGCAGCAGCAAGGCGTCGTCGAACCCGACTTCGACCCGCTGCGCGTCAAGGTCGGTTCCGCCATCATGCTGATGCTCGCCTACTCCGCGAGCGTCGGCGGCCTGCTGACCCCGGTCGGGAGCCCGCCCAACCTCATCGGGCGCGGACTCATCGAGGAAGCTACCGGCGAACGAATCAGCTTCGGACAGTGGATGGTCATGGCCGTTCCCATCTGCTTCCTGATGTTCGTCGTCCTCGCTGTTATCCTGCTCCGGCTGAACAGGCCGGAGATCAAGCGTATCGATGGTGTCGCGGAATACGTTGCGCAGCAACGCCACGAGATGGGTTCGCTGTCGCGGGCGGAGAAGAACACACTGGGCGCGTTCTCGGTCACCGTGGCGCTGTGGATCGCACCCGGCATCGTCGCCCTGGTCTTCGGCAATGACTCCGACATCTACACCACGGTCAGCGACCGGCTCGACGAAGGCGCAGTGGCGGTGTTCGGAGCCGCGCTGCTTTTCCTGCTGCCCACCGAATGGGAGAACCGTGAGTTCACGCTACGCTGGCGTGACGCAGCGGAGATCGACTGGGGCACAATCATTTTATTCGGCACCGGCATCATCTTCGGGTCCCTTCTCAAGAACACCGGTCTCGCCGAAACCATCGGCGCGTCCGTCGACGACGCGCTGGGGTTATCCAGCATTGTCCCGATCACGATCTTCGCGGTTCTGCTGGCCATCGTCGTCTCCGAGACAACCAGCAACACCGCGTCGGCGGCGGTCGTCGTACCCATTGTGATCCCGGTGGCGGTGGCGTCCGGCGTCAACCCGTTCGTGCCGGCGCTCGCAGCGACGTTTGCCGCGTCGTTCGGGTTCATGCTGCCGGTGTCGACACCCCAGAACGCTGTGGTTTACGGCTCCGGAGCCGTACCGATCACCACGATGATCCGATCCGGTGTGACGTTCGACGTCGTGGGCGCAATCCTGATCATCGTCTTCCTGCCGCTGATGGTTGCTCTCATCGGGTTGGGCTCGTGACCGCCCACAAGATCGCCGTCATTCCCGACGCAGGCAACTGCTTTCTTTGCGGCGGCGCATAGGCCCATAGGCTTGGAAGGTCGCTTGGTTGTCTGAAGCAAGCGTTGTGGGTCGCGGGGAAAGTGTCGCCTGCACCCGATCGAGGAGGCAACAACATGCCAGTGGATGTGCTCGTGGGGTACGACGGATCGCCGGAGGCCGGCGCTGCGGTGGATGCCGGTGCGGTGCTGTTCCCTCAGGCCCACGCGTGGATCAGCTACCTGTGGTCACCACCGTTCACCAGCGAACGGCTACGCCGACGGCTGCGGGCCGTGGCTCGCGACGCCAACGAGTTGGTCGAGATGATCGACCAGGAAGGCGAACGCGAAGCCACTCGGCTGGTAGCGACGGGCGTCACGCTTGCCCGCGCCGCCGGGTGGGACGCCGAGCCGCTGTTGAAACGCACGTGGGGCGCCGAGGGGTTACGCTTCGCGCAACTCACCGAGCAGGTACAGGCCGACGTGGTCCTCGTCGGCTCCCGAGGCCTCGGTGGCACACAAGCGGTCCTGGGCAGCGTGTCTGACCTGGTGGTTCGTTACGCCACGCGACCCGTACTCGTCGTCCCCCATCCCCTACTGGCCGCTGAATTTGCAGCGCTGGGCGACGGACCGGTCGTCGTGGGCTGGGACGGCTCGGCCAATGCCCAGACGGCATTCGCGGCCGCCGAACGCCTGTTTCCCGAACGGGATGTGCTGCTGGTCACGGTTGACGAACAAGACGCCACCCCTGCCCCGGTCGATCGGTCTAAGGCAGCGGGCCGACAAATCCTCACGCTGAATGTCGAAGCGGGTCGCGGTTTCCATGCTCGTGCCACATCCGACGCACTCATCGCGTGCGCCAACGAGCGCAACGCCGCTGCGTTGATCGTGGGGTCACGCGGGCGCTCTGTGGCACGCGACATCCTGCTCGGCAGTGTCGCGATGGGAACCCTGCACCACGCCCACCGGCCGCTGATGGTCGTGCCCAGCCCGGACCACTGGACCGCACGTCCTGGCGATGAATGACTTGGCGGTCCGACTTTTCGGGCAATCTGGAAGCAAGGATCAGTTGGCGGACACGGGCGAGATGAGGTGAGGGAATGCCGGCAGCACTGTCGTCGACGCCGGCTCACCACGGTCTAGCAGCACACGAGGTGGTACTGCTGCTGGAGACTGACCCGCACCGGGGGCTGTCAAACGACGACGCAGCCGAGCGGCTGGAGCGGTTCGGCTCCAACACGTTACCGGTCGATCCCGGTGCCGGATTGGTGAAGCGCTGGCTACGCCAATTTCACCACCCGCTGATCTATGTTCTGCTTGCCGCGGGGCTGATTACTGCCGGCCTGCACGAGTTCGTCGACTCGGCGGTGATCTTCGGTGTGGTTCTGGTCAATGCCATCGTCGGCTTCATCCAGGAGTCCAAGGCCGAGGCCGCGCTGGAGAGTCTGCGTTCGATGGTGCATACCGACGCCAAGGTGCTGCGCGACGGTCGTGGGCAGACTGTGCCCTCCGCGCAGCTGGTTCCCGGCGATCTGGTGCTGCTGGAGGCCGGCGACAAGATCCCGGCCGATATCCGGTTGCTACGCGGAGCCGAGCTCCGCGTGAACGAATCCGCGCTTACCGGCGAATCGGCGCCGGTCGAAAAAGATGAGGTCGTGCTGCCGACGACGACCCCGGTGGCCGACCGACGCAACATGACCTACTCCGGCACGCTGGTCACCGCCGGTTACGGCGCCGGCATCGTCGTCGCCACCGGAGCAGAGACCGAGGTCGGCGAGATTCACCGCCTCGTCGGGGCCGCGGAGACGCTCGCGACGCCGTTGACCGCAAAGCTCGCCTGGTTCAGCAAGATACTGACCATCGGCATCCTCGGCCTGGCGGCGGTGACTTTCGGCGTCGGGCTGCTGCGACAGCAGGACGCCGTCGAGACGTTCACCGCCGCGATCGCCCTAGCGGTCGGGGCCATTCCCGAAGGACTTCCCGCCGCGGTCACCATCACCCTGGCCATCGGCATGGCCCGAATGGCCAGGCGCCGCGCGGTCATTCGCCGCCTACCGGCCGTGGAGACACTCGGCAGCACCACCGTGATCTGCGCGGACAAGACCGGGACCTTGACCGAGAACCAGATGACGGTCCAGGTGATCTGGACACCCGATGCCGTGGTCGAGGCGACCGGGACCGGCTATGCGCCCGACGGTGGCCTCGTCGACGCCGACGGTGCGCCGGTGTCGGCCGATTCCAACGCGGCGCTGCGGTGGTCGCTGCTGGCCGGTGCGCGCTGCAACGACGCCGCACTTGGCCACGACGCGGATCGGTGGGACGTCGTCGGCGACCCCACCGAGGGCGCGATGCTCGTTGCTGCCGCCAAGGCCGGTCTCGACCTCGACCGGCTTGCCACGCGTCTGCCCCGGGTCGCGGTCATCCCGTTCAGCTCCGAGCGTCAATACATGGCGAGCATGCACCGCGACGGCGACGACCACGTTGTGCTGGTCAAGGGTGCCGTCGAGCGAATACTCGATCTGTGCGGCATGCAGATGAGCGCGTCCGGAGCGCTGCGGCCACTCGACCGCGCCGGGGTATTGCGCACCGCCGACTCGTTGACCGGCCGCGGTTTACGCGTGCTGGCCACGGGTGTGCGGACCGCGACGGGTGCCGACGACTTCGAGGAAGATGCGCTACCGGGTTCGCTGACGTTGACCGGATTGCAGGCGATGCTCGACCCTCCCCGAGCGGCCGCAACCTCGGCCGTGGCGGCCTGCCACACCGCAGGTATTGACGTGAAGATGATTACCGGTGACCACGGGGGGACGGCCGCCGCGATCGCCACCCGGGTCGGGTTGATCGACGACCGCGAACCCAGGCAGGGCGCGGTTCTCACCGGAACCGATCTGGCCGCGCTCGGCGCCGACGACTACCCCGAGGCGGTGGACCGGGCCAGCGTTTTCGCCCGGGTGTCGCCTGAACAGAAGCTGCGGCTGGTGGAGCAACTTCAGGCCAGGGGGCACGTGGTGGCGATGACCGGCGACGGTGTCAACGATGCACCGGCGTTGCGGCAGGCCAGCATTGGCGTCGCGATGGGAAAGAGCGGCACCGAGGTCGCCAAGGACGCCGCCGACATCATTCTGACCGATGACGACTTCGCCACCATCGAGGCCGCGGTGGAAGAGGGCCGCGGGGTGTTCGACAACCTCACCAAGTTCATCACGTGGACCCTGCCCACGAACATCGCCGAGGGACTGGTGATCTTGGCCGCCATCGCCGTGGGCGCGGCCCTGCCGATCCTGCCCACCCAGATTCTCTGGATCAACATGACCACCGCGGTCGCGCTCGGACTGATGCTCGCCTTCGAGCCCAAAGAGCCTGGGATCATGACCCGTCCGCCGCGCGACCCTAATCAGCCGCTGCTTACCCGCGGGCTCGTGATGCGAATTCTGCTGGTCGCCACCTTGCTCGTCGGCAGCGCGTGGTGGCTTTTCCAATGGGAACTCGGCAATGGCGCCAGCCTGGCCGAAGCCCGCACCGCGGCGATGAATCTGTTCGTGGTCGTCGAGGCTTTCTATCTGTTCAGCTGCCGATCCTTGACCCGCTCGATGTGGCGGATCGGCGTTTTTTCCAACCGATGGATCATCCTCGGCGTGACCGTCCAGGCCATCGGCCAACTCGCCATCACCTACCTACCGTCGATGAACCTGGTATTCGGCACCGCACCGATCGCCGCCGGCGCGTGGGCGCGCATCTTCGTCATCGCGGTCGCGGTCAGCCTCGTGGCAGCTGTGGACAAGCTGCTGCGGAGGTCGAACGCGACGCAGTAGCCGTCATGACGCAGCCTCCGCAGAGAGGAGTCGATTTTGATCACCCGCGATGTCGAACCGACTGCCGTCGCCGACTTGGCGCTCGCGCCGCCGCGGGCCGCATTGGCCGCGGTCGTCGCCGACGAGATCACTGTGTTCCCCGTGGATGTCACGCTCGAAGAGCAATCCGACCCGGCTTTGTCGCCGCGCCGGGTGCGCGTACCCACGGACGGACCCGGTCTTGCCGGCCGGGACGTCGTGGTAGTTGCCGACGACGGTCCGCAATGGTTCCACCTGCGCTCACTGACGGTGCGCGGAACGGCCACCGCGATCGACGAGCGGCTCTACCGAATCTCGCCGCGGCGCGTGGTGGCCTGGGACTACGGAGCTCTTCGTGACGTACCGGCAGAGCCGGCAAGCCACGGCCGCCCGCCGCCGTCCCGCGGCGTCGCGGACGATGCGCCGCGTTCCGATCGGCGGAACTCGATGCGGCGCTTCGTGTCTCTCGCGTCATGATCCTGGCCACCCGCTCGCGCAAGGGCACACCGTTCGCCGTTCCCCTCTGGTTCGTTGTACACGACGGCCGGATCTATGCCGCGACTGCGGCTTCGTCGTGGACGGTGCGCAATGTCCTGGCCCATCCAAAGGTTGGCATATTGCTCGGTGGTGAGCGAGGACGCCACCACGGAAGGCTGCTGGTGTGCGGACGCGCCGACGCAGTCACCGGCCTGCCACCGGCGGCGGTATTGGCCCGGACCGCCTGGCGCTATTACCTGCAACCAGAATTCGCGACGGTTGAGCTCAGCCATATCGGGCTGTGGGTTCGGCGGATGCGTTACTACAGCCAGGCGCAGCCAGCCCACGTCGTGATCACGCCGCAATCCGCTACGAGGCCGTTGTTCGGCTAGTCGCGCGCGATCTTGTTTAGCGGGCTGGAGCGCTCCAGCATCCCGAACGTCTCCTCACCATCCCACCGGTAGCGCACTGCCGCCTGCTGCAACGCCGGAAAGCTCGGCATCTCCTGCTTGAGCGCCTGTGACGAAAACATCTTGTCGTCGTGATAGATGTCGTGCGTGGACAGCACCGTCTCGCCCTCGATTCGCACTGTGCCGGCACCTGTTTCGAGGACGACGGACACGTCTTCGCCGTGCGCCTGCAGCCGCCTCAACCACGGCGCCTCGATGACGCGGGCCGGGATCAAGCCGCCGTCACCGTCGAACAGATAGCCCTCGTTGAACGTCGGCTCTCCGTCCGACCGAGGCGGATACGCGATGTAGCCGAACGCCCGCCCACTTCCAAACAGTGCCGACTGCCACACGTGGCCCCAGAATCCCGCCAGCCGGCGCACACCCTGGCGTCGGATGCGCAAACCCGTGCCGGTGAAATGACGGTCATCGTCACCGACCTTCACCGAACCGCTGGCCCGGAACAACTGCTCATAACGCGGCCCACCCATGTAGTCACCCTCGACGGACGTCTTTAGCGCCGACGCCGACTCGGCCGAGAGCACTCCCTGCACCCATGGCGGCACCGCCATCGTCCCCTCGACCTGAAAGCTCACGTCGACCATAGGCCCATCCTTCTTGCCCTCGATGAGGTCGAAAGACGATGTCTGAACGGCTTTTCCGTCGAACGTCATCCTCCACGTGTCAAACGGCTGGATGCACCGGAAGACGAGTCCGCCGGCGCCCAGCACCGTCGGGCGCCCGTCGGGACCTTGCGCCGGCCACGACGGTCCGTTATCCCGCAGCCGAAAGACGCGCCCGTCGGCGAACGCGACATTGACCTGAACGTCGTGTGCGTCCCAGTTGGCAGCGACAGCTTCGATCCCGACCCGGGGTAAGCCGACCTCACCGCGGTCGTCGACCACCCAGAAGCTGACCGAGTCGCGCATCTCCGGATTGTCGGGACGCTCGGCGAACATGTACTCGCGCGCCGAATCGATCCCGCCAGATAGGTCGATCGCCATGTGGTCCTTCACCTTTCACCTACTCGTCCAGCGCCCCGCGCTGGCGACATACCGACCGAACAGCGGCCGCATCTTCTCGAGGTCCAACCCGTACTCCATCGGGTCCACATGCGTGCTTGGTTCGCGGTCGTGGGCGGACGCGATCCACCAGCTGCGCATCCGGGCCTCGAACTCCGCGGAGACCGGCTCACCCAGCCATGCGTAGAGCCGCGTCACCTCGCCGATCGGGTCGGCTTGCATTGCGCGGAAGTCGATGTCGTAGAACCGGTCATCGGCTCCCGTAGCACGGAACTCGAGTGCTCTTTCCATGCCCAGCGACCAGTGCTCGACGTTCAGCCGGCCGATGTAGTGGCGGTCGACGTGGTCGGTGAAACCACAGATCATGTCGGCGTAGACATCGGCCACCGACAAGAGCACGTCGGTCGGATCACGATGCGTCATCACGAACCGCGCATCAGGAAACACCCGGTCCAGATAATCCAGGAACAGAACGTGCGATGGCGACTTCAACCGCCACGGCCGCACCGGCTCGCCCCACTGCAGTAGTTTCATCACCCGCCGCTGGTATTCGTAGGTCGAAGTCAAGTCGGCATCCTGCACCAACCATGTTGAGTACGAAGGGATCTGGACGAACGCCTGGAAGATGTGCGACTTGAAGTCCAGCGCCATCAGCTCCAGGCATTCCATCGGGCCGTGGGTGTCGCCCGGCACGTGACGCCTCGATCCGATCATCCGGCCCTCGTCGGCCGGTACGCGCGGGTCGCGCCCCGTCACGGTCGACGGCGGCGGACACGGTTGCGACGACTCCCACCGGCGCAGATAGCGGACGTTCGGATCTTGGGCCAGCAATATCGACAACGCCGTGGAACCCGTGCGGGGCAGGCCCAGCCCGATCAACGGCGGCCGGATCGGCACGTCGTCGATCTCGGGGTGCCGCCGATACCAGTCCTCCACCTGCAGCCGCTGAGCGAGGTGTCCGGTGATGCGCGGATAGATGAACGCCTCACCGCGAGCATTGAGACGCGCCTCGCCCCGCAGCGACGTGAGAAGGATTTCCAGACCTTCTCGGAAGGAATCGTCACCGAAATCGTCGAGACCGGTCTGCGCGACGGCCGCGCCGACGACGTCGTCGTAAAATGCCACGCCTGACCCCTAGCCACCGGAAATCCGTGGCAGTACACTGACACCGATATGGGCGACTTGTCAATCCCCCCGCCGGGCCGCGAACCGTCGCGGCGCCGTTACGACAGCCCGGCACGACGACAGCAGGCGGCGCAGACCCGCGATCGCATCGTCTCCGCCGGCACCGATCTGGTGCGCGGTTTCCGGAGCTGGGATTGGGACGAGCTCACGTTCCGGGCGGTGGCCGAGCGGGCCGGGGTCAGCGAGCGGACCGTCTACCGCAATTTCCCTTCCGAACGATATCTGCACGACGCCGTGATGGCCCGCCTGGAAGACGATGCGGGCGTCAGCTACGACCACATCGCGCTGGACGAGGTTGCCGGTGTGACCGCTCGGGTTTTCGCCTCACTGCACCGGTTCGCAATCTCAGACAGCGCTCGCACACCCGACGATCCGACCTTCGCCGGCGCCGACGCGCGTCGTCAGGACGCGCTGCTGCGGGCCGTGTCCACGCAGGCGCCGCGCTGCGGAGATGCCGAACGCCGAGTCGCGGCCGGTCTGCTCGACGTGCTGTGGAGCCCGACTACCTTTGAGCGACTCGTGCGCGGCTGGAAGCTCGACGACTCGCAGGCTACTGGCGCCGTCGAGTGGCTCATCGGCAAAGTGGTCGACGCTGTGCGGCACAACGAATT